>Ga0102593_1000565_pt1 | contig 60122 bp, 68 predicted proteins | sample AraplaCol_mMS_r2_2_FD_76862 | JGI IMG/M metagenome (GOLD analysis project Ga0102593, IMG submission 76862) | Arabidopsis root microbial communities from North Carolina, USA - plate scrape MF_Col_mMS_r2 (SPADES assembly) (version 2) | ecosystem: Host-associated > Plants > Roots > Endosphere... | reverse complement strand
TACGACCATAGGGTGTGGAGAACAGGGCTTCCCGTCCGCTCAGCCGTACTTAAGCCACACGCCGGCAGGTTAGTAGTATGGTGGGTGACCACATGCGAATCCCTGCTGTTGTATGTTTTTGTTTTTGCTCGGCGGTTTGTAGGTACAACATGAATTTTGATCTCCATTTTCGCATATGTTATATAGATTTTGTTTGGTATTTATATTTGAATGAAAAATCCATAATTTAGATCCAAAATCTCTATGGTATGTTTGGATGGTGGAATGCATAGATCTTACCAATTCATCGTAGTAAACGTGGATGTTTACTAAATGGATTTCGATATATATCGACAAACACAATACCTATTGGATTTTCAAAATCCCCAAAACTCAGAAAGAGAAGTTGCCGAAGGAGGGCTTCTACGCAGACACCTCAATTTCGTTCCATGAAGGAAACTCCGTTTATGGAACCGGGAATCTATTTAAAAATGATATCTCTGATCCAAGGACTGGGCAAGTCTTGATGGCGGCACACGGCCAAAGTATTATCAGTGGAGCGTGTCAGCTTCCCTTGGAGGGTAGGCTTAATGGTAGGTATCCTGAGTTTAGTCTCATGACCGTCGAGGAGCTCCTACCCCATGCTTAGACTGGACAGTAGCATTGTCAATGGTGACATGTACTGAATTTAAATCTTTTCCTTTTTCAAGAAGTATGAACCTTTCTGGAAAACGACACAAGGTTGGACATATGTACTCCTCATATCTCAATATATGGTAATTGTGAATTCGATGCGTAGTCGGGTTGTTATTTGGTATAAAAAGGGCTGGATCAAAATCATATTAACCAGAAACAATAATATTGGAATCTCAATCTATGGGGTTCGACTATAAACCCCAGAAGATAAGGCTGAAATGCTGTAGATGTGTTTCTCCGCAAATGGAGCTCGCTGATTGGCCAGTCTCGCGGAAAAGAAAACATCACTCGTCCTCCTTTCTCTTCTCTCTTCTGCACTTTTCACTTGCCTCACTCCAAATTCCAGCATGGAGTGTGTCGCACACGGGGTATCACATGCGACATTGCAAATACGCATGTTCCGCCAGATCCTCGCCTCAACTCATCGTCCGCGACCTCTCAACCGTACAAATTCAGGCACACGCGCGCATTTCACCCAAGCTTCCCCAAATACTCCGCCGGCCGCCAACAGCTCAACCACAGACACTTCTCCTTCAAAACTACTACCACAATCTCCAGTAATCACACATCCTCGCTCCGGAGTAAAAAAAAAGCGAAAACCCCGCCCCACACCCGAAGACAATGCCGAATTGAAGAAGAATCCCTGGGCCGTCGCGCTTGCGTCGCCAGTACGCATGTGCGTGGCGACAGGCACAAGACTGCCACGACGACTGATGGGTGTTTACGGACTTGTGAAAAGACCGGAAACAACACAAAGCTATCTATTACCATTAGATATGATCAAAGATTCGATTCAGAAACGCTCAGTCGAGGACGATTCCTTGATGCCAGTATCCAATCCTGATCAACCGGCCAATATGAATGTTTCTCCGCTCGTTGCTCGAGATAAGAAACTTGCTCAGAGACCTGTTCTTCACATGGTTACTCTTGGTCCGTTGATGCGGGCTGTGACTCCTTATTTGGCGACGAAAGTGGGTAAGAAGCCTGGTGTGGCTAAATTGATTCCCTATCGATGGAAATATCCACTTGGACCTCTCAATTCAACGGACCTGAAGGACTGTGTCTGGAGACCTGATATGCCAGAGTTCTTGTTACGAAGTATGAGGGAAGATATCGTTAAGAAAATTGTGAGCGTTAGTGCGGAGCAAGAAGGCGAGAATGATATTATCTGGGAAACTCTGGATATAGACGAGTCTTGTTCAGAGGTTACCATCCAAACTGCGCTTTCTAAGCTAAAGCCTTCGAATGATGAAGCGTGTGGTGCGGTCCTGCTTTTTGGTTCCAAAGAAGAGCACGCGAATGAGCAGAATGATCCTTTGGAGACAGTACTCCACCCTAGATCTCTGACTAGGATTCCTGTTTTCAAATTGTCGGTGATTCTTTCCGATAGTCATCTCGAGATGCTACGTCAATCATCAAGTGCACATCTTGGGCAAACCAAGGCCCTGTTTTTCAGACCAGATGGGAGTCGTGAGAGTACAAACTTGATGCTGTACTTATGGAAATTGCAGCGCTTCCTCGCTGAGAATCCTTAAATGGTCTTCGAAGGACCTTGTATTATAATACATTACTTGAACGAGTATCTTCTAGTATATACTATCAATCATCAAATGTTCATCGACGATACAACACAGGAGTTGTATTACATGGCTCGATAAAGGTTCTTATCATCACTACATACTCGAATTGTTCCGGAATTGTATTGAACTAGTTTATCACTCCTTGTGCCTTAGCCTGTGATATTTCAGCAATGAGTCACCCCAGTCGTTCAATTCAGCTAGGGCTTTGTTGGTTATTGTTTCAAAGACGAAGGCTTAATAATTGGTTGGGGGCCGGCCGAAACAAAGCGGAATTTCAACAATTCTGACCAATCTCGCCAGCAGATTATTATAAAAACCAGCAAATTACCCCTTCATCTAGAATATCTCAGTAGAAATCATATAGACTTAGCTTCAGCTCCTCATTCTACTATTTCAAAGGAGACTTTTTTTTTGAGCCGAATCACTCTTTACTGAGATCTTCCAACCCCAAACATGTCTTCCTTGTACTTCCAAACCATCGACGCATCGATCCACGTCAGAACCACTCAACCAACCAATAAAGATAACCAAAGACCTCTTCTTGTCTTTATTCACTACTGGGGTGGTTCCTCTTCAACCTGGCACAAGCTTACGGGGACAAATACTCCTACTTCATTGACGTCTGAATATCCAACACTTGCCATCGATCTTCGAGGCTGGGGCAAATCGACCTCGCCAGGTGCCGGAGATGAAGGATCATACTCTATCAATAATATGGCATACGATGTCTCTTCGATCCTGTCTCAAATCACGACGAAGCCCAACCATCATCAGCTACTCCAGCACGGCTTCGTCCTAGTTGGTCACTCCATGGGCGCGAAGGTCGCAATGACAAGTCTGGTTCATATATCTAAGGATTTAATGGATAGTTTGAAAGGCTTTTTACTTGCTGCCCCTGCACCACCTGGAGCACTTGATCTCCCAGCAGAGATGAAGGCCCAGCAACAGCTCGCTTATGAGTCTGAAGAGAGTATTCGGTGGACCATTGCGAATGTTCTGGCGAATGCTGAAAATCTGACTGATTACGATACGTCTCTAGTAGTCCAGAATAGCCTGGGTGGTACTCCATCGGCGAAGAAGGCCTGGCCTTCGTATGGAATGCAGGAAGATGTTTCACAACAAGTGGCACAAGTTTTGGATACTTGTTCTGGTCTTCGGGCACGCGTTCTGGTTGGAGAGGGCGATTTCGTCGAGCCAATGGAACGGGTTGAGTCTGAAGTTGTGCATTTTCTCGAGAAACATGGTGTTGAAGTGACTCTAAAGACGGTGGCTGGGGTAAAGCATTTGATTCCCCTTGAGGACCCAGCCTCGATCTGTGAAGAAGTCTACCAATTGTGAGAAAGGCAAATTGAAGAATGTATATATATATCGTCTTGTTTTTATATCAAATGCATGAGCAAGAAGCACCTAAGCCTCTATGACTAAAAGAATAACCCATCTATCATCACGTCGTCTACATGAAATGCAATCATGGCTTCTCTCATGAATCCGACTCCAGCAGATCAGAGAGTTTATCTAAGTAAGCATGTGGGCGCACCGACCCAGTAACAAAATCCTCCTTGGAGCTGACACCAGTCAACACTCCAAGCGTACCTCCAAGTTTACCTTCCCTTCCAAATCGGATATCGGTATTGGCGCGATCTCCAACCATGCATGCACGAGACCGGTCAAACTTAAACTTGCCCTCGATGGCATCCATCATAGCCTGAGCAGGCTTTCCCAGAGCTGTAGGCTCCTGGCCCAACATCATGATCAATGGCGCACTCATAGACCCAGCACCGGGGAAAAGTGCACCTGAATTAGGCAGGGTGGAATCGATATTGGTAGCAAGGAAGACGGCACCACGCTTAACATAGTGATATGCGAGAGCCAGCTTGAAGTAGTTGAGATGGAAATCCAGACCGACCAGAACGACACCCACTTCAGGGTCTAGTAGGGATTCATCTCCCGCTGCGATTAACTTGTAGTCTTCGGGTTTGATATCGCGACGGTAAGCCGGATCGGTACCGCCAATGAAGGGAACATTCTCGGAACCCAATTCTTGCTCGATGCCAGTTTCGCCGATGACATAGACCTTGCGCTTGTTTTCGGGAAGTTTTAAGATGCGGGAGATATAGATGGAGGCGCTGTATGAGGAGGAGAAGACCTCTTCCTGTTGGTTGTGAGTCATTGCTATAATACCTTGAGCGAGAGGAGATTGCCGAGACTTACCACTGTGCTGGGGATACCAAGGCCCTCTAGTTTCTTGCAATAGTCCGCACGGGACTTTGTGCTATTGTTTGTGACAAAGACGACTTGTTTGCCTGAGTTCCTTGTCAGTTATATTCTCGCGACTGGTGTCGATGTGACCCGACAATTCTGGATATTCGCGTACCATTCTTGCGCAGGAGTTCGAGGGTTTCGACAGTTCCGGGAAAACAGTGATCACCGGACCAAAGCACGCCTACAGGCCAGATATAAATCAGTTATCGTCTCACAAGATTCCGTCGGGGATGTCAATGCGGGGACCGAGCTCGAAGGGATCGAAATCATGGCAACGCACCGTCGCAGTCGAATAGGAATACCTATAGTGAGACACCATTTTAGTCAATTGAGACTCTTTGTGAGTGCTATAGGTAATTCGAGGGAGACTCACATCAAACTTGGCCAGGAACTCGCGCAGACCGGCCTTGTCGCCGGTCAAATAGCGGGGTACATTGGACGCGGGGGTTGACTCGGTCATGATGGGTGCGCGAGGAAAGGAAGAACAGAAAGATTGCGTGAAGGTCGTGCAGAATTTCAAGTTTGAAAAAGAGGAAGAGAAGAGGCGAGTGGTGCGAAACCAAGACATGCGCAGAAATCCGAAGTCAGCGAATGCGCAATAACTCCGATTTGTACAACCCGAAGTCGGACTGGCCTAATCGGTCCGTCGGTGGAGCCTCAACTAAATTTGTATTTTATATGCAATGAAGAAGATTTGATACGAAATAAAATAATAGTATTGAGTCGTTTTCAATGAATGAACTTCATCTCCCAGGTAATACTCAGTCATCAACTTGAGATACCGTCACTACCATATGGTGATTCTATCCTCAGGCTATGCATCTAGTAATTGACCAAATACACCTGGACTAGTAAAAAGCCATCATCCAAAGTTCTCGAAGAAACAGCCCTAAAATTAAAAGCTGGAGCTCTTAACTTTCAAGCTTTAATATTTAAGAGACTCGTGTACGCGGTATGATAATGACAGACATCATGTATAGGAGTATTTCTCAAGTATCGCATCTATCAACCCATGTATCGAAGTCCATTGTCGATTGTAGTGAGTATGTACGAGTACCCACAATCCACACTAAGACAAATTATATCACACCTCAGTTCTCAAAATGCCTGGTCTCTCCCTTCTCTTCGTCATTCGTGGGAGTTCGATCAATATCCTTTCCCCGGAACTGCGCCTCTCCAATCTCTGCCAAACTCACACCCGATGCCCGAAGCTCTTCTAAGCGAAGAGCAGCCTCAGCCTCTTCCTGTCGCTCTTCTTCTGACATCTCAGGTCCCCAAAACAGAAAGAAAAGAATGAATGCCCACACTGCTCCCATGAAAATGGCAATTACCTTCCCATAGTTGAATCGTTTCTTTCCACCCGGTCCGGCAGGGAGTGGATACCTCTCACCAATGATCGATTGTATAGTTGCAGAAGCAGAAGAACCAAGGTTACCAAGCTGGTAGGTAAGACCAACCATCAAAGAGCGAAGTGCAACCGGTGATAGCTCAAGGAGATGAATGGGCATCGGTCCCCATACACCGCCGACGAAGACCTGTTCGAAAAAGGCACTAGCAACGAGAGACATGTTGCGTGGTAGGATATAGGCAGGAATAATCGCACCTCCAAGTAGACAAGATATCATCATAGTCAGTCTCCGACCAAAGAACGTACTAATATAGCCAATCGTGCATCCACCAATCAAAGCACCGATCTGACCAACAACAGTTATAACTGTTGTCTGCGTCGCGTCCATGCCAACTTGATCTTTGAGAAAAGTCGGATAAAAGTCTTGACTTCCATGGGAGCAAGAATTAAATCCAGTCATCAAGACAATGAGATAGACGAAGAGCACCCAATTATCTCGAAGAGCACGTCCAGCATCTCGAATGAAGACACGGAAATCTTTCGCTTTGGTGTTTCCATCCTCTGCGACTGCATTCGCACGAGCTTCTCGCTCCGCTTTCATGACTTGGAAATGGTTTGTCTCCGGGAGATACCAACGGAATATGATTATCAAGAGAGGAGGTCCTGCTCCGAACCAGAACAAACTTCTCCAACCATGTGACGTCGTTGGAACAAGGGCTCGATAGAAGGCTGCGGCGAGGAGATACCCAGTCGCGTATCCCATTTCAAATAGTCCAGACAATAGACCACGTGCTTCGTACGGGAGGTCTTCGAGCGCAGTAGCGGCAGCAGGACCGAAAAGCCCTAGACTGCTGTTAGATTTGTTTTCAGCTCATATACTCGGGTCCATAACTTACCACCCATGGCTATACCATATAAAGATCGAACACCGAGGAACTGAGGCAATGTATTGCAGAATCCAGAACAAAGCTCAAGGACGATGAATAGGGCAAGATTTATAATCATTGGCCATTTCCGTCCATATCTATCAGCAAGAATACCGAAGATGACCGCACCAACGGACCGAAGCATCAATGTTACAGTCATACCCTGGAAAAGAACAAGGAGATCAGTATTTCGTGAAGAAATCAGGGAGAGAATAGGGACAGATATGTTTCTGTTTGCACCCACCCATGAAACATCCGAGTAAGACACGCCAAATTCTTCCGATAGCTCAGTAATAGTCATTGACACAGTAAAAAAATCGAATGAATCCCACGTCCAACCCAGGAATCCCGCAGAAAACATAAGCCATTGATGAGACGTAAGCTCTTTCAGAATCTCATATGGATTTCGCAGTTTTTTCTATACGTAATAATATTCAGCACACGCCATCTCAAGCACGATCCGAACATGGTACTGACCTTTGGAGGTTTAAGACTCGTCACCCGCGTAGCAAAGTATCGAATAATTTGTTCAGGGGAGTAAAACCAGCCTGCATTCATATGATTCCTCATCTTGAATTTATACAATCATCTGAATTGTTCTTCGAACTAACACTGCTTTGTCTCTGCAGGAATCATAGCTTTATACCCTACACCTACCAGAATTCTCTACCTAATCATCGCCAATGAAAGAAACCCCCTTTGCGCAAGAGCCATCAGATAGAGCATTTTCAGTGGCGAAACCCCCTCTTCAGTTATTCTTGGCGAATAGTGAATTGTCCCGTTGATGTTTATTTCCCCCGCTTTTGTGTGGTCCGATTTTTCTGGGGAAGAAGTTAAGCCTAAAGCTTAAAAGTGTGGGGTAAACCAGCTATGTACTGTATTGCATGAATAATGTTCATGCAACCAGTGCTAGTAAACTGGCTGGAATCATCACATTATTTTCTATATCAGATATTTCAAATCGAAGGCTTTTACTTCATATCTTCAAAAGTGCTTCATTGGTACTCTCAGCACGACTGGCTTTCAGGGGTGTGCATGACTGGTATCTAGTATACCCGACTGCCAGCGATCTATAAGCTTCATGATTGTATTTCACTATTCTACTCTAAATTTCCCCGCCCGAGTCATGTAAGCCAAGACGAGAGCGGTTGAAAGTCCGCTGTATAAGTATTCCACAGTGGTCAATTAGCTGACGGGGTGGGGCCGCTCGTATCAAGCATCTGTGCCATTTGAGCCCTCGATCCGATTTCTATAGTCTTGCGAAGCTTTGAGGGTCCAGGTCGCTCATTCATGGCTGAATCGGAATATGTCCGAAATGCTTCCCTTGTCTTTCGTGTTAGTGGCTCATACACGGCCTCTACCTCCCGTCACCAATAATGACACAAGTACACTTAACTCTTTGTTAATTTACATATTACGATTCTTGAACTACTGGTAGATCTCTACAAGGTAAGATACTACTAGAACTTGATAAGCTTTCATGACGTAAATGCTATCATTCATCCAACATTATGATCCGAAGAAAATGCGAAGCGCTAATGCGGTAAACTTTTGAAATGGGCCGTGACATGCAATTGGGGAATTTGAAAGATGAAAGTGTAGACAGATGCAAAGGTGCGGATCTAGCCAAGAGAGATATTCGTGTACCTTCTCATCCTTGATAGATCCATGATTCGTATGGGTTGACCTTTAATTCGGTTCTCTATTCTCCTCCTCTGAAGAAGGGAACAAAGATCTCATAAAGTCTTCACCGAGAGGGTCGTAGGGGAAATAGTCGTCAGGAATGTGATTGTGAGAATGGCCATGTCCTTGGCTTTGATTTTGATTTTGATGTTGGTTTTGGATTGACGGCATGAAGTCGGGTGTAGGAAGGTTAAAATAGTTCGTCCAGATATCATCTTCTGCCGATCGTTGTCCGAACATTGAATCTTCCAAATGGAGATTGAAGTGATCACGAGGTACAGAAGATCCAGCCGGACCGAAGAAATTTGCGTTCGCTAGTGGTCCTTCTTCGCTGATAACGTGTCGATCTTGTGGTTTTGATGGAATGTCATCCGTCGAATATTTCATGGCACTAGAAAGTTTACGGAAGATTGAATCGCAAAGTTGCCACGCCCTTCGAGAACCAATGCTGCGCTCTGACATAGCGTGAAACCATCGAATACATTTCTTCGATAATTGGACGAGTTTCAGCTCTTCTTCTGGCATGTGCACACTTCCAAATGATAATTCTAGCAGTATGACGGTAGCTGCTTGCATGAGATAACGTAGAACACACCACCAGGGACAGAGCTTATAAAGCTGTAGCACATTCGGCTCGTCTGGAATCAGATCCAGCATGCCGGATGCTGAATTCAGAGTAATGACTGCCATCATATGGCTGAATGTCTGGTTGCTGGAATTTGTTAAGCGAGCATCTCGACGACAAAGACAAGGGCGTCCGAGGGTGATTCGTGCGCCATAATAATGGAAAGCTAGGAATAGCTTGTACCGTAATTGATCGGGATGATCGTCTGCCTCCTCATGCGTGAAATCGAGAGATGCTGGTAAACTTGAATGCCAAAGATCTATTCGCAATCGAAGCTCATCAAGGCGAGCTTCGATTTCAGACCACATCAGAGTAACGGAGTTGGTTGAAAATACTTTGTTGACGATTTCTTGCGTGATGACCGTCAAATCACAGTAATAGAGATAGCAAAGACCGGAATTCGATGGCATATTTTTGAGCCAGGCTCGGTCTTTCGACCGAGATTTCTGAATGTCATCTTTGTTCCCAGGTTGCCGAATCCCTGTACTTGCCATCAAACTGCTGAGTTGTTCGTCTCTGGCGCCAGGATCATTCAGCAATTTGACGGCGTCAGGATCTTCTTGTAATTTTTCCTCCTCGAATGGTAATGGTAGTGGCGTCGCGTAACCTCCGTCAAGGCTGTAGATGGCTCGACCGGTCATGATCCCCAGCATATGCTCGAAGCTATAAAGACACCACCACACTCTATAACGGGCCTCTTTCGCGACGTTTGGTGTTTTCGGCGTATCTATCTTCAAGTTGATGCCGAGAGTGATTGCGGAACGAACTGCTAAGGCTGAGATTCGCCAGGCCCTGTTACAATGATATCTAGTTTAGCTTGGAATTCGACGTTATAGGGAGTGGGGTGTTTGGTACAAACCTGTTGATCTGGTCGGATGTCATCAGGTAAAATGCGATCAGCCCTTCCACTTGGACTTGTTGAAGATCCGGATGACTGAACAGAACTTCTCCATTCATGCTCAGCTGTCTAGCTCGAGCAAGGTAGACTAAATGATCATTCTCATTTCCGCGCCAAGGAGCATGGATGAGATGTGCATGCTTGGCTGCAATCGCAAATATTGTATTGAGGATGGCTAGCCATTTGTTGCTAGGTCTTGCTGCGCTATATCGACCGGAACTATCGAAGAAAGTTTGAAATTGTGCTCGAAATAAAGGTTTGCTGATAATGGGGAAGAAAGGGTGAACGGTTTTCAAATAGTCGTCAAATAGTCGATGTGCTAAATGTCGAGATGGCATGCTATAAAGCTGAACGGGTTCGGCGACTGAAATTTCAAGGTCGTCTAGGTGATAATTCAATGCGTGAAGGGAAAATCGATCGCTGCCTGATTCCTCCTCGTCTGTATTCGAGTCTAGGGTTCCTGGATTGCCGCGTGCACGTTGCTCTGCTTCCCTTTGAAGTCGCTGCATCCATGAAATCTCCGAGCTCTTCCCCATATATCCGGTTGCTCGAGTATGTTTTGTTCTATTGAGGTCTTCCTCCACTCGATCAATGGCATTCAGCGATCCGATAGAGGAAATCGGAGACGCATCATCCCCATCTACTTCGTTCTGGGGAGTAGAGAGCTGAGAAGGAGTATTCTCAAAAGAAGGGTTCCCTTTCAATCCATGCTAGATAGCTAATGTTAGGTTAAAGCACTTAGATAGAATTGCTGTTGGATACCATACTCACCTTATCTATCAACCCTTTTATCCAATCCGCCGTATGGTTTTCCGCTGAGGTTCGCAAATCATTCACAAAGCTTTCATATTCCTGTAATTCCGCAGTGAGTCTATCGACATCACTATCAGATTCAAAAGAACAAGTCAGTTAACTTCATTCATACCATATATGTAGATATTAAAACAATAATAAACACCACTACTAATACTACTAGTAATAGTATTGAGTAGCGGCCATTAGTATAAACTTCAAGCCAAGGGGAATTGCATACTTCTTCATCTTCTCCCGCCACCCGACGGGATATTGACAAGACACTCTTAGTTCCCGACATTGTCGACAAATCGGAGTGTCTCCACTGCATTTCGTTTTCCGCGTTCTACACGATTCACAAGCTCGGGGCACCCTGCGGTTATACCGCGGAGTATTGCCGGGTGGTTGACGGGGAATAGCAACTTTGGCATTGGGGGCCGAGGCTGAATCAGAGGCACCTCCCACGCCATCTTCTAACAAAGGAGTCGATTTACTCGCTCTTGCTTCTCGAGTAGATGAAGCCCCCCAAATAGGCGGTCTTTTGGGTGTTGCAGGGGCACTATGTGGCTTAGACTGTTTCGAGGGCCCTTCATTTTGAGATTTAGAGCCCTCGCCCGGGGGGCTGTAATTTTGATTTTGCTGTCTTTTGCGGCTCATGAGAATTAGCTCGTCGGTCCACTCCTCAGAGGAATGGCCGGGTTATGAGGTTTCTTTGAACATTATCCTTACAGCTTGCCAGTGCGGCGTCCATTGCTTTTCGGTTTGAGATGCCGCCAATGACAGGCCGGCATTTATAGAGCGCAACAGAGTGGAGACTAGGGCCTAATTCTGAGGGTAAAAAAAACAATTCAAAGGGATGTCTTTTGTAGAGAGAACGAGAATAACATCGAATATCAGGCACAACCCCATATTATTGGCGGGATGACATCTAATCGCCACTGGGGCTTGATGGCTTGTGTTCATCGTAGCGTAGGAGGCTTGAATGATCAACGGCCCGAGACTGCGGGACGCATAATTACAAGAAAGCAAGGGGAGCATAACGACAACATAAACCATTTGCGTTGTCTCATTTGTTCGTGTGTCATCTCAGGCATCTACAGAGTAAGTACAATCTCTCAATGATCTGATCTGATCTGATCTCTTGCGTTGCTTGTCTATCCCGCCATACCGTTGAATGAATAGTATGGCGGGATAGAGGGATAAGAAGACCGTAAGATTGTAACTATACTCCGCTTCTTCCGACCGTAGTGGCAAGATCATGAACTCTTGAATTGTGGCTACATGCACACACACACACGTCAATCCAATTTTCTGCTTCGTTCAAGTATATTCTGGAAGGTTGAAACGGGACATCTGTTGATTCGCGGGTTTAGACAAGTCCTGCACGGATCGACGTCAACACCCAAACAATCTTCTAGAAGTTTCTTATACTTTCCACTGTTTGCCTTCCGTATCCTCATCATCACTTGTCCCCACACTCTGGCTGCTTTTACAGAGCATATAGCCTTACTGATTCGATGTTAGACTGATGGGTCATACTTCATTCCAGTGGAACCTGGGGGGCTTGACTCCCAAGCTATCAAGCTGAATCTTGACTTTTGTATGGTTTCCGCGGGGCCGTAGAATCCGATCTGGAAACTGTAATAAAAAATTGTACAGACCGACTGAAAGAAATGGAGTATCAACCCAAACATTTATTTGTTCCAGATATTCGATCAGCCCCGGCCATTGGCGGAACAGAGATTCTGGATCGATCTAAAGAAAAAAAAAATCAATCACTCATTTTTTTTCTTTTCCTTTTTTTCCCGTTTCCACTGGGAGGAAGTGGGGCGCGAAAGAGGCCTTTGAATATCCTCGAGTATGTATATTGTATACTGTAAAGTGTTGACGCAAGCGCTGGAGTTCCTATATTTCAAAATAAAAAGGGCTATCAATTAATCACAAGGAGAATAACTCAAATGAGTGGTTGTAGAATAAATAGACTCAACTGAATACTTTATTATACATTCACAGTATGTACAGTATGTATGATTGTAGAGATCCTCACCGCCAATCTCATTGGCTGGGACAAACTCCGAGATTTGTATGTGGGATACCTTGACGAAGTAGGTGGAAACATGACTCGAGAATCAGTTCACGCTGATCACAACATATCGGGTCGAGATGCCGCGCATAAGATCAGCTGCCAAAAGATTTTCGGATTGTCTGAAAATCGGCACAGACCGTGGATGCGGCCCCGCTAGATGAACCATATCTTCGGTCCATTCCGAGAGTTTTCGCTTTCAGGGTCTTCGGAGGGCCGGGTCTAACCCGACAGTGCGGTACCTACCAAGAGCGGAGATGTCTTCATGGATGCAGAAAGTGTAGTCTGCGGTTCGGAATAGATTGAGTTCTTCTTGTCGTCAGTGATTTTGTACTGAAGTTAGTGGGGTTGTGTCTAGGGCAAAGCACGGTGCTTTTGAACTCGGGCACTCTGCGGATATATACTGCAAAGCCACTCAAGGCGAGCTCACCAGATTGACAGAGCAACGGCAGAGTTAGCTCAACAAGTCATCAACTGAAATAGGCGGATCGTCGAGACTTTTATAGAACATTTTCCTTTCATGAAAAGATGACGTTGCTAGAACCCAAATCCCCCCTTCGGCATGATGTCATGAACCGAATAGAGTATCAAAATCAATTTGATGGGCTTTTGAGGAAGTATGTCGAGGGATGTTCGGGGTAGTATTGCCATGGAAAGTAGTATGGCAGCCTGGTGATTAATGTGGTGAAAATCTCGGCGGGAAAAAATATTTGTTTATCTTCGAAGTTGAAGTCCCGAGTCTCATCTGTGCAAATGTAAATCCGCGGGACACTTTCTTCTCCACCTGACATCACTGTACATTTCGAAATGGAGCGATCAGCACGTTAAGCACTAAAGGCCTGCTGGTTCTCATTGGCTCGGAAAACTTTATGCACTTGGCTACATAAAGTATCTGTACCTACATTATAACCCGGTGACTCCAAGTCAAAGACGGAATGCAGCACTATTTAGGCAATAGAAGTACAGTTATACAACGCTCATGTATACGAAACAAAGGCCAAGTTGTAGATGACAGGGTATCATGATCATCCTCATTTTGAACAACTAACAAATGTAGATACAGAACGCCGATGTGTCAAACCCAGCCAAAACGCCATCTATCTCCTTGTCGAGCTTCAAGGAGCTGACAATTAAATAGATCATATGCCTGACCCCAAAAGATTCGTCACTTTTCAATAACTAAAAGAATTATCCCCGCAGGATACCAGCAATGCGCAGCGTCAGGTCTAAGACTGACAAGTGCTCGTCTGCACCATCAACAAGTCGTTTGTCCATCTCGGAGAAGGCAAGGACAATCTTGTTCTTCTGAATGTCCGGAATACCCTCACTGAACACAACCCGTCGGTATAGCTAAAAGGCATTAGACACATTCATGAAGAAAACAGGCAAAACTCGCACGAAATAAGAACTCACCTGGCCAACAAGTTGGGTAGCACTCCACCCATCTGCCACGAGATCCGTCACCACAGTCGAGACAGCATCATACACCGAGCCAGATGTCTTTGGCTGCATAGCCTGCACCAGACCATCCAAAATATTATCCGGAATAACACCAGCAATCTCCTCAATACTACGAACAGTAATGATACCATCGTCACCACCATCCGTCATCTCAGCATCTTCATCCGCATCCTTCCCACCACTCTTCGCAGCACCAACCAACCTCGCCGCACTCTGGAGATAAGTAATAGCCCGACGCAAATCACCCTCACCACATTTAATAAGCGTATCAACAGCCCCATCTTCCAACTTCAAATTCTCTTCCCGCGCAATATTCTCCAACCGCAATCCAGCCGCCGAATTATCCAACGACTTGAATCGAAACTTACTGCATCGACTAGCAAGCGGTTCAATGATGCGAGTAACATAGTTACAAACCAGGCAAAAACGCGTGATCCGACTATACTGCTCCATCGTTCGACGTAACGCAGACTGCGCATCCTGGGTCATACTATCCGCCTCATCGAGGATGATAATCTTGAAAGGTGGACATGGGTGCTGGGCGAGATATTCGGCGTCAAGACCGGTGGGTTGAGAGAGCTGGGCACGAGCGAAGTTCTTGACCTTGTCACGGACAATTCCGATACCTCGTTCGTCTGAAGCGTTTAGTTCTAGGATACGGGAGCGGTAGAGGGCGGGACCAAAGAGCGATTTGGCTAGGGCGAGGATTGTGGACGTTTTTCCAGTTCCTGGGGGTCCGTAGAAGAGCATGTGTGGGAGCTGTGTGAAGCGAGTCATTAATATCATAGTAGAGATCGCTGGATGTGATGGGGGATCTTGCGTACATTAGAAGCTTGAAGGGTCCGTTGTAGGACTTTTGTGGTATGATCTTGAGCGGCGACATCGTCAAGTGTTTTAGGTCGACTAATTCATTCATTAGAATCTGAGGTCAAAAGTGAGTTGTCCGGAAACTCGAGGAATTCGTACTATTTTTCAACCCAGGGCTGCTGCCGTGTTGTATCTTCTTTGACCTCACCGGCCTTGGGCTTGGAGCTCGAAGCTGCCGCGGCACGAGCCTTGTTATTGAAGAAATTCGAAGCCATTTCTCCGTCGGTAATTAGGTCGATTTGATGGCTTTAACCCCGAATTGCGATTCTCTGGAGTCGTCGGAAATGAAGCAATCGAGCTTCGTCCGCCGCGGTGGAAGAAACGCGTCTCCACGTGACACGCGCAGCACTTAGACACGACCAATCAGGCTCCGCTCTTATACTTTATTTGCTTCGAGACGAGCGATTGATTTAATGAGACATACTTGCAATACAACTAAGTATCATGGCTAATATGAATGCGTATTGTTGTTTTGAGATATCATAATAATACAAGTAATCTATAGCTCATCCCTCACATCCTCCTCCCACATCCGCTTCTTCGTGTTCCGAGGCTGCTGCTCAGCCCAGGCCCTTTCTTCAGGCGAGATAGGTTTCACACTTGGGTCCTCTTTCTGACTATTCTCGACCATTTGTCCAATTTTATCAATCACTAGATCTTCCTCGTCCTGTTGTGCGCCATGACCACCAGCATCAGGAACCCCACTTGGCACCGTTCCTCCAGTAACTGCCGTAGCTGTCTGCTGAATAGTCGCAGATATATCACTGGCAACTGAACTAGCCGATACTTCGGCCGATCCACGGGATAATCCAACAGCACCTAGTATCGTGAATACAAATTTCCAGGCGAATTTGAGAGGAAGCCATAACAACCACCAGGTTGGTCCCCAGAGGATACGGCGGAAGAGTAGCCAGGCGATTGTTCCTAGAAGTATATAGAATGCTGTTTCAAGGTACCAGGTATCCGATTTTTGTGAACGAAGAAGAGAGTTGGCAAGACTGCGGGAGGAAGAGATGAGAGTGTCGAGGCTGCTGTAGGACTCGGAAAGAGAATTGATAGCCGCAGAAGATTGTTCTAAGAGAAGGTATGGTCAGTATAGTGTTCTGGCGTCCTCTATTCTTGAAGTCAATCCCTTACCAAGTGTTTCCTGAGCAAATTGGCTGCGAGATAATTCCGTCTTCATAAGATTGTGGGTTCTGCGCAGAGCAGAAGTAACATCATTCGAAGCATTACGTACGAGATCATCTTGAGTGAATTTATCCGTCGACTGTCGTTGATTCGTAGGAGGTGATTGGGGTCTTGAGAATAGTAGCTCACGCTCTTTGCGCTGCGCTGCTTCCGCATTACGCTTGGCCTGTAATTGAGCATGTCTAAATTCTCCCGGAAGCCTGCAAAAAGTCAGCATTCTCGAATCCAAAGTCATCCTCCATATCATGCATTATATCCGCAGTCACAGGAGTGTGTAAGAATCCCCAACCCACCTTTTCAAATCATCCTCTAGTCTCCCGGCCATAACGATGACTCTTTCCTTCTCAGTCTCCTTACCCGCATCCGTGGCAGACTTCTTCCACCCATTCGAATCCGATTTCAATGCATTCACCTCCTCCCGCAGAAGTTCGAACTCCGCCTCAGCCTCTTTAAGCTGAGCGCGGATTTCCGCTCCAAGCTCAAGGCGCGCCTCATCTCCTTGACCGATAGCCGTAGTGAAATTGCGTAGTCGGTCGAGAAGAGGTTGGATCTGGCCCAGGGTATTCGATAGCTCCTTCACGCGAGCTTGAAGAGCAGCTACGGAGGACATGTTGGAGATGCAAATTCACTGTAGCGGGGAGTTCGCACTCGCCGGTTGAAGTCTTTTCGTGAAAATAACGCAATATTGTGTTGGATAACTTGGTCGTAAATCGTTAGAGAGCAAGACTGTTCAGTGAGTATTACCCCAGTACATCGTGAAGTCGCAAGTTGCCAGGTGTGGATGTCCCTCGTGGCTCGGCCTGTTTGCATCCGCAGCAAACATTTCGTCCGCAACTCCGGATTTCCCAACTTCACTCTGCCATCGTGAATTCTTTCAGCGCGCAATCAATTACTACTGAAGTGTGATCCGGAGACTTTGTGCGATTACGCCTTAATTGAAAATCATCATCGCGCAATCCAATTATCCGCACAACCCACGCCCTCTTCTCCGTGTCACCGCAGAAAAAAAACCTTCCAAGCCAACATTCAATTTAATACCAACCAAGTACGCATCTACCGTCCTCACATACACACTGCAATTCCTTCGCTTTCGCTTTCCTCGACTCAATTTACTCCTAAAATCAGAATTACTAACTTCCTCCTCCAGCCTTAGCCTTCCCGGCCAACCATCACCATGTCAATCCCTCTCAGCACCATCACCTCCCTCCGCACAACCTTCAACCCATTCACCCACGCCTCTCGACCCTGCCGCCTCTTCCTTTCTCTCCTCCGTACACCAAACACAACACCAACAAGCAGCCCCAACCACATCGACATCAAAGTGAAGCAGCTCCCTCGAAACTCAACCCAACAACCCGTCATGACAGTCGGATTCAAGGGCGGCAAGGAATTGACTCTTGAGGTTGGCAAGCGCGGACTTAAGATTGGCGATGTCGTCGAGGAAGTCTCGCGTGTTGCGCGGTTTTTGGAGCGTGAGGCTAGTCTGAAGGGTTGAGAGAGGTTGGAAGTGAATACTGTATCTTGTCTTTTTGGGGGTGTGCTTTTGGAATTGCATCTTGTATATTATTAGCTTGTTTTGACGTTTTGACTATGGGTCAACTTTTGATATTCTGTTCTCTATAGACGAGGATAGTCTGATTCGATCTTGTATGATATCCAATCTACAAATAACTCTTATGTGGAAACTTCAGAATGATCTCGTGCTAGATTGCATTAGTATTGTATTACCGGGATATACTCTTCAATTACTACAGCAGTAAAGGGTAGGGGAAGAGAGGGAATAATGAGGAACGAAGGAGAGACAAGATATAATAAAACTCCATGAAAGCCGAAAATCGCTCGACAGGATCAATTCTTTCAAATATACCCCGCCGGAAGAATCACGGCGGGAGCTGACAATTTTGAGGTTGGTATTCTTAAAAGCGAGAGGTATCCAAAATTTACACGGTGGCACCGGAGATGAAGAACCACTTGTCGACGGTACCGTCGATAGGGGCAGGGGGCAGGTTCTCGCCCTGGGGAATGGCGGCAACCTTGCCAGCATCGGCGGGGTTGATAGAGGCCTCAGTCTGGGTGGTAGCGAGGGAAATGTCACCAGCAGCGGCCTTGCCGGAGATGAGCTTCTCCCAAGCATCGGCACACTCGTGGATGACATCGGCGGCGTACTTCTTGTTCTTGCACTCGCCGGAGAAAGCGAACTGGTTCTCGGGCTTGCCGTCGGGGATCTTGTAGATGCGGAACCACTCGTTGGTGGCGCGCAGAAGGCCGGGCAGGTGACGCTCAACGTCCTCAATGTCGTCGAGCTTAGCGGCAAGAGGGTCGTTGACGTCGATGACAATGACCTTCCAATCGGTCTCCTCCTCATCGATCAGGGCCATGACACCCAGAACCTTAACCTGCTTAACCTGACCGGGGTAACCGACCAGCTCACCAATCTCGCAAACATCGAGAGGGTCGTTGTCACCCTTGGCCTTGGTCTCGGGGTGGACAGAGTTGGGGTCCTCCCAGGTCTGTATTGATATGTGTTAGATATACAGTCTTTCAATGCCTTCTCTCTCTCTCTCTTCTTTTCTGTGGTGTTCCTAGTGATGCAAATATGCATGGGTTGACTTACGCGGGGGAAGGCACCGTAGTTCCAGAGGTAACCCTTGTGGGGGAAGCAGTTACGGACGAAGCGGAGCTTGCCCTTCTTGGTGTCCTGCTTGATGGGGTTGAGGAATTCCTCCTTAGAGATCTAGATGGAAGACGCAATCAGCATGTATACTTGTGTGAAGTGCGGGGTGGATGGCAGTATTATTCCCAAATATTCCAAATTCCAATTGCAACGTTAAAGAATGAGATATGGATATAATGGTGGCTTTTATCGTACCTCTTGCTTGGCGTTAGTCCAGCGAGGGATCTCAACGACCATGTTCAAGATGGTCTTCTCGGCATTGGCGTAGAGAGGAATGTCGTGGAAGGGAGAGACAATCTGGCCATCCTTCTCAATGTAGACACGGTGGTCCAGAGTGAAGGGCTGGGCAATCTTGCGGACGGTGTAAGACATGGTGGGAGATGTGGAAGAGAAATGTCTAGAGAGAAGAGCGGCTCTTGCGAGAGGAGGGGAAGAAAAGGAGGAAGGAGGGGTGTAAGTGGGGGGAGCCAGCGTTGCGGATGTGCGCCTAACAGAGGCGGTGGAGGCAGAAAATCCCAGTCGGGCCAAGGGAGAACGGGCCAGAGCCATTGGCTATTTGCAAGAGGCTGTGGGCAAGTCAGAGTCAGCTGTCGGCTGTATTGACAATTGATACTGTCTGTCGTGATATCAATTGGAGGTCTGGCGTTGTTGTTGATGATGTCGTGTGTCGTGTTATGGTTGTTTGTTTGGCGATGTTGCAACTAAGTTGTGCCTGCCCCTGTCGTTTTTTTTTTCTCGGGAGGCCGAGCTTGCCGTTCCGCCTATACATCAGACATCTCGACATCGGAAACTACTATGTACGATTATATGACAATTACGTATGAAGGATTTTAATTAGTATACTTTATCCCATTTAGGGTAGTCTCGTGCCACTGACTACTTGTACATAAATATGACAGCTGATGTATATATACCGCGGGTGCCTACACGACGTATGCGTACTGCATGTACTCCAGACAGGTATCCATCATCGCCAGGGCGAGCCGATATCGGCTAAAACCAATCTTCCTTGAAATATCCTGTGCAGACCTGTGTGTACACCGTGTTTCTTGTACAAAGTACCATGGACAGTATAGAAGTGGGCTGATTGCGCAATACTTTTTTATTGTGGAAATAACCCGATCTTTTTCTGTTTCTCGTTTTAAATTAGGGTTTGGCCGGTGGGGCACCGCAATTGCAATTTTCTCCCGCTCAAATTGAAAATTGCAAAGTTTATTCAAATTTGCAAACTGTTTTCATCTCTTATCACCACGTGATATCGGGCCTGGCCGAACGCCGCCACTTACAGACACTCTCGGAGAAAAAAAGAACCCCAGACAGATTCAACTTCCCCTCGACATGCTATGATCCGTCTATTTCGCTCCGCCATGGCTTCCCTCGTCGAGAATATAACTACACCCGCGGCTGCGGCTGCGACTTCCTCCCCGCTTGCCAATGTACCACGCGTCCCCATTCCTCCCAACGGCGTCGACTACCGCGGCAAGATCGTCCTCGCCCCGATGGTACGCTCCGGTGAACTACCCTCGCGCCTCCTCGCTCTCAAATACGGCGCCGACCTCGTCTGGGGCCCAGAAACAATCGACCGTTCCCTCATCGGCGCCGAACGACGCGTGAACCCTCGAAATGGCACTATTGAATGGACCCGCATCCCCTCCAACGGCGGCCGAGTCGAGAAAACCGCAAAGCCATCCGTAATCTACAGACTAGACCCCGTCCGCGAAAAGGGCAAACTCGTCTTCCAAATGGGCTCTGCGAACCCGGATCTCGCTGTTCAAGCTGCCAAAGTAGTCGCCGCAGACGTTTCTGGCATTGATCTCAACTCTGGATGTCCGAAGCCTTTCAGTACCAGCGGCGGCATGGGTGCTGCCCTCCTACGAACCCCGGATAAGCTCGTTTCAATCCTGGAAGCACTCGTCCGGGAAGTTGGTCAACCTTATCAGATTGGTATCTCTGTTAAGATTCGCATTCTCGAAACACCCGAACTCACCTCTGCCCTTGTTACCCGACTTGTTCGTACCGGTATCACTGGTCTAACCGTCCACTGCCGCACGACTCCAATGCGGCCCCGCGAACGTGCTATTCGTGACCAGCTCCGCATGGTCAGAGACATTTGTCATGAAGCTGGTGTTCCATGCGTGATGAATGGTGACGTGGAGTCTCGCGATCATGGATTAGCCCTGATGGAAGAATTCGGCGTCGACGGAGCGATGATTGCTACATCCGCCGAAGCAAACTCCTCCTGTTTCCGCTCCAAAGCTGACGGTGGCCTTGCACCTTGGAGGGAAGTCGTGTACGAGTATATGAAGTTCTGCCTGGAAAGCGAGAACAAACTCGGTAACACAAAGTATCTCCTCAATATGTTGATACCCGGTAAGGACAAGGCATTCGCCGAGGCAAAGCAGTGCAAGACATACCTTGATTTCTGTCGGAAACTTGGTTTCGACGATCTACTCGCTCACGCCGCGAGCGTGGATGAGATTCTAGATCTGGCAAATAAATGGTCTTCCGCCCCCGGTGAAGAACAGCCTCGTTCCAAGGCTGTGCAAAATGCTATGCAAAGTGAATCTGCCCGTGCTGCTGGTGGAAATTCGGCCAGATCAAAGTCCACATCCCAACCTGCTCACACTGGTGGACCTATTCGTACTTCCTCCATTCCTGATGCGAATAAGTCTACAAAGGCTGATCTCGAGAAATCCGCTCCGGATGCTTCGATTCCCGCTCCTCAGGCTATTCCTCAATCTGAGGTAACTGCCTAGGCGCAATATCACCAGAAATCTTGGAGATTGGCCACGCTTGCTTTTTCATTTGATTTGCACAGATCTTATTCCCCTCTTGCTGTTTCTGCATAGCCTGGTTTTTGAAAATGGTTGTTTTCTGCATTGAGATTTGTTCATAGATTTCCAAAATATACATAAGTAATAGATGGAATGCGGTGCTGAATTACTCACTTTCGATCTGAAGACGCTTTATTTTGTATTAAAATTGCCTTGAATAAGGTTGTAAAATTAATGTGGGACCTGTTCATTATGATAACGAGAAATGACCGAATACCACGAAACCGGATTACCCAAAGCTCGCAATCAAGCGATTTAATTGAGACACGAAATATATTAGATAGTAAACGCTCCTGACACCTTATCTCTGCTTTTTACTGTGCTTTCTTTGAGTTGGCCTTGGAGGCTTCTTCTCTATCCCCTTGATCTTCTTTCCAGGCAACGTAGATATAAGCGAATAAGACCACGTTGGCTGTAACTGCCGCCAGAATTCCGGCATATGTTGGGTTTCCTAGATCAGGCTCTGTTAGTCCTGATATGGTGAAACCATTGTACAAGAATGGTTTTGATACATACCTCCGAAGATAGTGTTGACTGTCAAAAAGTACATGCCAATGGGGCCAACTACCATGGCTGCTGTGAAAGCGAGCAACTTGAATATCACATCACTGGAGATGCAGTTTAGCTCATGGTAACCTGACACTTGGGTGATTTGGGCTGCGCATACCTTGGAACAGCTGGAGTCACGTTGGAGTCGCTCTTTGGTGGAGGTTTGGCGGCAACGTCGGCATAGCTCTGACCGTGGGGTTTACGGGCGGACATGTTGGAGACGGGGTAGCTAAAGAACGAATATCTTGGATGATTGACTTGGAAGATATCTTGTTGATCAGTTGTATGAACAAAGACTTGATAGATAGAGTTTGGAGTTTTGATTGGGGGAGATGGAGCTGGAGCTGGAGATGGAAATGGAGCTGTATAACTATTGCGGAGAACATCAAACTGGTCACATGGTGACCGGCGCGTCACCAATTGTATTTCGTCAAATTTGTTAAGGGTTCTTTAGATGAACCAAACAATTGAACTAATCTACCCGGCCCTTTATCTGACTTTGACAAATTACAACTTCCATCTCACCTTTACAAACCAATTGCTCACTCAATTCAATTTCCTCGACTATCCCATTCGGGCAGTATAAGTTCACGTGATGGTCGCGCGTCGGCGCGTGTCCGCCGGCAGAAAAAGTGCAAAAAGTGTTTCTGTTCTGCGGATTCCTGGCGAATTGACAGGAGGCGGGTGAACTGTTGGAATTGAGGGTCCTAAAATAAATTCTGTATTTGCGCAATGCATGATTCAGTCCCTAATACTCCCGTAAGGGATAGGAAATCTGCACCTGGCGATCCCGACGACGAAGACCATCACGATACGATTGCCACTGTCCCCGTCGGAGCGCATACTCTGACCCCGTCGCAAAGATTAACACAACCGACACAATTGGTTGATTTACCATATACAAACCCTCCTGCTTCAGTGGTGCAAGTCGCCGCTTCTTCACCAACTGCCCCCGCACATTCACCACCGCGCCGACCCACCGGTGGTATTTTGTCCTCTCTCATGGCCCCTTCTGGGACACAATTTCGATCCCCTGCAACATCCCTCGGTCCGGCAAAGCGAACCCCTGTTTTTGACCTGGAAGACGGTCCTACTTACCGAGGTGGTTCATCTGATGAAGAAGACAACCCTTCGGCTCAAAGTACAGACATCAAACCCGCAATGTTCGCCAAGGCTTCCCGAAGTCCAGAGAAAGAAAAGGTCGCAGAGTCGCCAGTACGACCGGATGGAAACACAATGGATCGGTTTCGAGAAATAACATCATCTGCCATGTATGATCCCAAATCGAATGGCATCAAACGTTCAGCAGATCAAATGAGTCCACCGACGAATGGTTTTAAGGGCGTTGCCACCAAGAAGGTGCGACAGGATGGACCTTCTCGCGCTCAGCCGGTGGTACCAAGATATACTGCAGTCGATCAGATTGAAGATTACCGTCTACAGATCAAGGTCAATCGCATTCGGAACGTGTTGCCCCGAAGATCAGTCCAGGATTGCGTGGATGCGCTCCTTGAGGTGAATGGAAACTACGATATTGCTTTGGATCGACTTTCCCACAGCAATGATGTACTGGTGATTGAGTCCTCAGAAGATGAACTGAGTATGGCCGCCCCTCAGCAATCGATCCCAGCGCCTATGGCCAAGCAACAGATCAAAGCACGTGGTACAATTCAAGATAAATGGGCTTCTTTGAACAGACCGCCGACCCAGCGTGACCAACCCACTGAGGGATCCAAGCCCCGTGGTCGTCTGATTCGAGGCCCAAAGAATCGTGGCTCGCCATCTGGTGATTCTTCCGCCGCGACTCCCATACCTATTACTTCTTCTCCGCCACCGCAAAAGAAGGGAGGCCGACTACAAAAAGGCCGACGCCGGGAACCGAGCCGTTCAGAGTCACCCGAGGCAGCGATGTCCGACTCTGATGACTCAGATATACAAGTTCAGAATGCGGATGATACTGGGTTAGAGGGCAAAGTTCTCAAGTTCTTCAACACCTGTAACGTCCACGACCTTGCCGATATCGCATCAATTCCACAAGAAACCGCGGAGCTCATTACATCTCATCGTCCATTCCGCTACCTATCTGAGGTTCGCGTTGTACAAGCTCCCGCTGATGAATCAGCCAAGCCGAAGGGTCGGCCTCGCAAGCAGCCCAAAGCAATCGGTGACAAAGTTGTGGATAAATGCATGGAAATGTGGACCGGCTACTTGGCCATCGATGCTCTCGTGGCAGAATGCGAAGGGTTAGGTCGCCCGGTTGCCAATGAGATGAAGAAATGGGGCGTTGATATGTTTGGAAAACGTGACGGCGAGCTTGAACTCACATCTATGGTCAATTCGCATGATTCTGGTATAGCAACGCCCTCCTCAAATCGCCAATCGCCAACCAGCAACGACTCCGAGGATGATGCCCCGGTGGCTTCCTCGCGTAAGCCGAAGAATTCGCAGTTCATTACTCAACCCTCAATCATGTCGGAGGATCTTGAGATGAAAGATTATCAGATTGTTGGAATCAACTGGTTATCGCTTTTGTTTGAGAAAGAGTTGAGTTGTATCCTGGCAGATGATATGGGTCTGGGAAAGACTTGCCAAGTTATCGCCTTTCTAGCTCATCTTTTTGAAAAAGGGACCAAAGGACCTCATCTGGTTGTGGTTCCTGCGTCGACCATTGAGAACTGGCTGCGCGAATTCAAAAAGTTCTGTCCGACTCTGAATGTCTTCCCTTACTATGCTGGTCAAAATATGCGCGCGGAGATTCGACAGCAGATTGAAGACAGCCTTGAGGATGATCCAGAAAGTGTGAACGTTATTATTACCACTTATACCATTGCAAAGGCAAAGGTTGACTCTAAATTCCTCCGTGAAATGGACTTCTCTGTCTGCGTGTACGATGAAGGACACATGTTGAAGAATCACCAATCTCAACTGTATGAAAAACTAATTCGCATCCCTGCTCGTTTCCGTCTTCTCCTCACAGGTACACCTCTTCAAAACAATCTGCAGGAGCTGGCGTCTCTCCTTGGATTTATTCTGCCGAGCGTGTTCAAAGAGCACAAAGAAGACTTGAATGCTGTCTTTTCCAACAAGGCCAAAACCACAGACGAGTCACATGCAACTCTACTGTCTGCTCAGCGTATCGAGCGTGCCAAATCGATGCTGAAGCCATTCGTCTTACGCCGTAAAAAGCACCAAGTCATCGACCTACCAGCCAAGCATGCCCACGTCCAATACTGTGAAATGAAGCCATCGCAGCAGGCCATCTACGATCACGAAAGAGAGGGCGTACGAAAACTCCTCCTCGACCGTGCAAATGGCGTCAAGACCGGCTCTAAATCAGCCAACATCCTTATGAAACTCCGCCAAGCAGCCATCCACCCTCTCCTCCGCCGTCGAGTATACAATGATTCTGTTCTCCGCAAAATGTCAACCGCCTGTCTCAAGGAAGAAATGTGGTCAAATTCGGACCCCGAAGTCATCTTCCAGGAACTCCAACCATACAATGACTTCGAATGTCATCAGATGTGCTTGGCTCATCCACGCAGCTTGGGTAAATTCAAGCTTCAAAAAGAGGAATGGATGGACTCAGGCAAGGTCGATCAACTTCGTGAACTCCTTACCCGCTTCATCGCCAACGGCGATAGATCACTTGTCTTCTCACAATTCACTATGGTCATGGATATTCTGGAAAACGTCCTCGAAACATTACACATCCAATTCGTTCGACTTGATGGTCGTACCAATGTCGAAGACAGACAATCTATCCTCGATGCTTTCCACGAAAACACCGAAATCCCCGTCTTCCTGCTCTCAACGAAAGCCGGTGGTGCAGGTATCAACTTAGCCTGTGCAAACAAAGTAGTCATCTTCGACTCATCATTCAATCCCCAAGAAGACGTCCAAGCCGAGAACCGCGCTCACCGCGTCGGACAGACCCGTGAAGTCGAAGTCTACCGCTTCGTTACGCGGGGTACGATCGAGGAGCAGATTTATGCCCTTGGTCAGACGAAGTTAGCTCTGGACCAGGCCGTTGCCGGTGATGAGGATGGTGGGAAGGCGGAGGAAAAGGGGATGAATATTGTTGAGAGAATGGTTCTTGATGGATTTGATCAGGAGAAGAAAGATGGAGAGGGTGGAGAGAAGGTCAATGGAGTATGATATGATATGCATGGATTTGGAGTTACCATTCCATGAATAAGTTATTGTCTTTTCTGTTTGATTGTATAATCGCAGATTGGCGTCATGTTGAATATTCTATTAGATAGACTGCATAAACAGCAAGTAATGCATAAGCCATTCAATCTTTTTCTGATTTTTTTCCCCCGTTTTATCGCATTTACTAGAAGCACTACCTTAGTGAAGTACCCCCCCCGAGGTTTTTGCTATCGAGATTTAGAATTCGACGTACTTTGGCGGTTTATAGCAGCAATCGGCGCAGTCAATGAAGTGTTGTTTTATATAAAATACACACTCCATTGCTTAGTCCATTATTCTTCCGGATCTAAATGAGTATAAAGTTGATTGATTTGTTCAAATTCTCTGTCATATAATTTTATGTGATCTCAGTTGAGGTTTCTGGTTATTTTTGTTATGACTTCTTTTGACTGTCTCTTAGATATCATGATATGATATCAAGATGGTTGGATGCACTTATCCCAAGAACAACAAATAATGATATGACGGATTATATCATCTCAAGATCAGAAAATAATACTATGAGTATTGGATGTATCCCACACTGTAATCCTAATATGACTGACAACAGTCGGATACGGTGGAAAGAACTGTAGAAAGAACGGCAGAAAGAAGAGTAGTTTCAAACCAATGTTAGGGGCACTGTAGTTAGATGGTAATTAAAAAAGAAGCGCTGGGCGATGTGGCTTGGGCAAGCTAGTATGAAGATTGGCCATGCTTCTACCATGGATAAATAGATTCAACTAGATATAGATACTCAACACAAAAGTCAACATCATTATCCAATGTCCCTTTGAATACCCAGATCGAGTGTGCAGAGCTCGGAAATCCTGATGAAACCCTCTGAAAAGCCGTTAGCAGACATACTTGACATTGGTCACTCCCTTAGCTCTTTACTCAACACCCTCAGCTCCGATCAGTCCATCCATAACTCCCGACGCACTATCTTCCGACGGGATTGCACGAAGAACTGTAGTTTCGCCTGTAACAAGGTCCACAACCATATGAGGGAACCCATGTTCGGTAATTCCGCCATTGGGCCAGTGGAAAGTACCATGCGGCTCTACACCGCATATAACACCAATTCCCTGTCTTGATATGCAGCTTTCACAGGAGTAACAACGTATGCAATAGTACCCAGATTGTCTCCACTCGCGACAGGCCATGCAAAGTGCAGTAGGAATATCAGTGGCACTGATGTAGATTTGAGGCTCTCTAAAATATTTATCGCAATCGAAACAGCAATATGACTCGTAAGGTAAACAGAAAGGGTGTGGATGGATCTTTCCATGCTCAAACGTTGATTGAGGGCGAAGTCTGAAGCATTTATCACATCCGAATTTCCCCCTGTTCCTAGAATTATAGAAAGCTGTTAGTTAATGGAATTATAGATCTGCGGCTGAGAACTTCTTCCCTTCTCGATGACACTTACTTTGGCCAGCGTTCCATATCTCTTAGAATCAAAATCTTTGAGTTTTCCACTCGATCGCAAAAGAGGAGCGGCTTTACTGGATCCATTTCTCTGAAGGTCCGGCATGTCTGTGATAGCCAATATTGCGTAGCATGGTCACAATAGTCGATGATCAGGAGATGCACCTCAGTTGGGAGAGCGAGCAGAGAAGGAGCCGTGGTGTTCTGAGCCATTTTCAGCAGTAAATATCAAGTTCAGATTAGTCGAGGGTGGTAAGAGTAAGACTATATGTCTGAGAATTTTGAAATTCGAGAGGTGAGAGAGATGGTGGAAGAAGGGAGGAGGTAAGAGGAAAGGGACGAATGGAAGTGGGAGTGAAGGCAAGCACGCCAGTGCAGTGAATGCGACTGAGCTCAAGTTCCCCTGGTACATCTGCCGTAATTTCAATATTATTGTTGCCCAAATATTTTCCCCTTCAGTAGTACGTCATAATACCCAGTGTCTAATACATTATGAGGATTGTATTCCCTATGGCTCGTTTCACTATGAAGAGTATCTGCAGACAGTATGTATTCGCTCAAAGTGTCCATTTAGTAGACCGGGTCGACTCGGCATATCTAATTAGAGTTGAGGGCCTGTATTGGACAAAAAGCCAATAAGACTGGTTGATCATGAACTCTGAATTCATTCAATGATTTCTGATGTTGAGAAAGAGATGGAAAATAGAGACCTGGCAGTCGCATCAAATCCATCCATCGATGAAATTACCCCATCGTTAATTTTCCTTGCTTGAAAAATTTTAAAAAAAATCAAAAAAATTGTCCATGTTGAAGGCAAAATTACACCCCAGTAAAAAAAAAAAAGGGGGTTTGAAAAAAAAAAAAAAAGGAAAACACAAAAGGAAAAAGAAATGCCCAAGATCCAAGTAACTAGATCGGAAAAGAGACGCCGGAATGCTTTGTCATCTTGATAATAGCAGTTCAAATTCAAGGTCGTCGTTTAACAAACTCCTCCAAATCAGCCTTAGTAGCAACACCAAGCACAAATTTGCGCGCAGCATCTGTCACCACGGCAAACTGCTGCTTCTCTCGCTGATCACCATTAGGACCAGTTTGGCTCTCGAAAAATTGCTCCAATTCCTCCAATGGAGTCTCCATAGTGATGACCTTGTAGATCCCCCGCTTACGGTTGAAGCGCTGCATAGCAGCAGAAACCGGGTCACCCCCATTGACGGTACCGCTTTGAATGAGCTCCTTTAGGCGGGGAATGCTCAAGTAACCTAGGAGAGATCGCGAAGTAGCAGAGATGACAGTGAGATGGGTGTAATCGCGCTCATAAGCGGCCATGAGAGCGGCATCAATGGGACTGTTAGGAGAGACAGAGAGGGCGGGGGGTGGATCGAGATCTTCGACTGTGGCCTGGTGATTTGGAAAGTTTTAGCAATGAATTGCGATTAAAGCTTTTGCACTGCAATCTGATAGGAAATGACTGACTCCTCGGTACTTGTTGGCCCATGGTGATTGCTGAGCTGCATTTGCGTGCGCTGAGATATCATTCTCGCGATTGTAGGCTTCACTGCCAGACAGGTAGGAAGCCATTGTGTCGTAGTTTCGTTCCTCCGCGGGGTTTGGTGGGGGTTGTTTCGAGGAGTTATTGATCGTTGCGTGGGGGGCGGTAACAGAGACGATGTGATGATGACAATTGTATATGTTAGACAGAGAGTAGCAGCGATTGAGCAATCCACTGCTGTATCAATCTATGCAAGGTACTACCCGTGAAGAATGACCAGGACGAGAGCGTGTGGAGTTGAAGTTCATTTTTCGCGCCTTTTTCCTCTTTCTGCCGCGCCAAGCCCGACTATCCGCTACGTCACTTCGGCCAGCAATTGGGTGTTTTTTGGAGGCCTGAGGGGGCCTTAGGGGGGGTTAACTAGTTTCGGGGTTATCGGACTTCCTCGGTGCTTTATATGCAACCTCATTCCTCAACTCAATTTCATTCCTCTTTTACTACAATCTCGTTCTTGAATTCGACCTCAATTACCCAGTAAGTGACTAATGCCCTGAATAGGTGGAGTCAGAACGGTACGATCGCTGCGTCCGGCGAGCCCCACTTTTGGTGACCCGCGCTGATCAAGGTGTCTATATATACTGTACGCAGTAAACAGACCCAATATGCCACCTTCCGAGTCGACAGTCGCTTCACTGGCTACTCAGCACCCACTGGGTGATCTGAAGCTGAAACAGGACTCCGGTCCGGCGCAAGGTCTCAACATCTCCAAATGCCGCGAGCCTTTCCAAGCCTGGAGCGCAATCGACGATGCAAAGACCAAGGCGGAAGCCATTGGTAAAAAAGCTGCTAGGGAGTTTGAACTCGCAAGTGAAAAGGCCCAGCAGAAAACTGGCAAGATCGAGCCTTGGTCTGCTAGATATTATGCCGCCTGTACTGTGGGCGGAATGTTGGCCTGTGTTGGTGAACCTTGATCTGACAAGTGCCTACGCCTAATCACTGACCATATCATCTACATATAGGGTGTTACTCACACTGCCGTTACCCCACTGGACTTGATCAAGTGCCGCCGTCAAGTCGATTCCAAGCTTTACAGCAGCAATACCCAAGCATTCAGCAAGATCCGTGCTGCCGAGGGTATTCGTGGTGTCTTCACCGGCTGGGGTCCTACTTTCCTCGGATACAGTGTAAGCATATATATTCCCGTTGTATGTGTAATTACCCTCCAGGCTACTAATAAAGTTCGTTACAGGCCCAAGGAGCATTCAAATATGGTGGATATGAGTACTTCAAGAAGTTCTACAGCGATCTTGTCGGACCAGAAAATGCTCAGAAGTACAAAACTGCCATTTATCTCGCTGGCAGTGCCTCTGCCGAACTAATCGCCGATATTGCTCTATGTCCCTTCGAATCGGTCAAAGTCCGTATGCAAACCACTATTCCGCCCGAGTTCCGCAGCACCTTCAGTGGGATTTCAGCCGTTATTGCGAAAGAAGGTTCATCAGGGTAAGTTAATGTACACTTACATGTCTTATTGAAGACATGTAGTTGAATTATAGCTAGTGGCTTTGTCTCTGTTTCAGAGTGCTCATAATGTCCCCACTAGGTTGTACAAGGGTCTATACCCACTCTGGGGTCGACAGATCCCCTACACGATGATGAAATTTGCCTCTTTCGAAACGATCGTGGAAGCGATCTATAACAAACTTCCTGGTCAGAAATCCGATTATAATAAGGGTGCGCAGACCGCTGTGGCTTTCACTGGAGGCTATTTGGCTGGTATTTTGTGCGCTGCAGTGTCACATCCCGCAGATGTGATGGTCAGCAAGTTGAACGCGAATCGGTTGGCTGGAGAAGCCTTTGGTGCCGCTATGAGTCGTATCTATAAAGATATCGGATTCATTGGTCTGTGGAATGGACTTCCTGTTCGTATCGTGATGGTTGGGACTCTGGTATGTCTTGTATTAGTCTGTTGTATTTGAACCGTGCTAACAATCTCTCAGACTGGTCTTCAATGGATGATGTATGAGATCACCACCGTCTTGCTTTTGTCATTTGTCGCAATTTTCGTGAGATATAAGCTAACTATTTTGCAGTTACGACTCGTTCAAGATCTTCATGGGGCTCCCGACTACTGGTGGCTCTTCGGAAGAGAAAAAGCAGAAATAGGTGTGTTGTTCAAGGCGATGCTAGGGAGTTCATACTTCCTCTCAGCCTACAAAAGATACTTTTGTGCCATTAGTTTCAGCTTTAACTCATCAATCGACTCTCCTCTCATAATATATTCTTTTGATAGATATAATTCTCGTGAACTATGACTATAACTAACGAAACTACTAAAATATTCTCGCCAAGCTCGCTATCTTTAGTCACCGCCCCAACCAATCGCCGCGTCTTATCTTATCATCGACGTCATCCAATCCAAATCATCGAAGCCTTTGGGAATTGCAAAAACGAAGTAGTCAATCGCCTCGTCAACAACAGATAAAAAAGAATAATAGGACGAGGTCAAAGTTGAGCCTCTATTTTAACATCCCGGGTCAGGGTCACGTCTTCCGAGATTTCTTCGTAGAGTCACTTCTTTTTCTTCTTTCATCTCCCCGTCTACTTCTACTTCTACTTCTATTCTTCATCAACTCAAGACGAACTCCTATATCGACCCCATTCTAAAACTCCACTTCACCCACTCCGATCTAATCAATTTAACACCCGCAAAGTACAAACTTGGTACCTGCGTCTTATCGTCGTCCCACTTTCCAATTCTCTAACCGCCTATTGGTAGCTGGTCAGTCCCGTACCCTTGGGGGGTACATCACCTTATGCAGTCGCGATAAGCTGAACGAATATTGATTCCCCTAGAAACCCCTCGATCCCCATCACACAACTTGAACACCACATCTACACAACTTACGCAGTAATTTTACAATGACCGAACAAGATCAGCCCATGGTCTCTCACGGCCGCGGAGGTACATCCTGGCATATCTCCATCTCACCCCGCAAATCAGCATCCAACTAATCATATCAGGCCAAGGAAACATCGGACACGATTCAACCCAGTACGTACCTCTCATAAAACATAACACTAGCAAAGGCTAACAAAAAAAAGATACGTTGACGGCGAAATCGTCCGCGAAGGCGTCTACGGCGACCAAGGAGACGGCGCATACTCAGCCGGCGTAAGTAAATCCAACTACAACCAGAATAAGTCAACTAACGCATCCAACCCGACTCAGCGCGGTGGCGTAGGTAATATTGGATCACCGCACGTTCGACCAACCTCCAAAGTCCCGCACGATGCGGAGATGATTCCCGAATTAGCGGTTCGTAATTCTACGGACGAGACGTACCATACTGGCGTGAGTGATTTCTAAAGACCATTGACAACGTGTAATACGTGAAAGGAGAGATGATGCTGATTTGAGTAGCGTGGTGGTCAGGGGAATGTTCATCTTGATGAGGCGGCTCGGAAAGAGAAGGAGGAGAAGGAGAAGGAAAGGAAGAATAAGGGTCCTCTCCATGATGGGCTTGCGGATCGATTGAAGAATAAATTGTTGGGGCGCAAGTAAATTTCCTGGCGGATGTGGGATTGATGGATGTATTCGAGCTATTTTCTGGATAAGAGTTAGGTGGTTTTATTGTTATGTGGTGGTTGTGATTGTGATTCCCATTTGCGTCCGATGATATACATTAATGTATTGATCTTTGAGCTTCAATCTATTAAGACTGAACATGTTTTATCTAGATGCCTTGAGGATTCAGAGCGTGATGATAACTTGGAAGCCAGATATCATCTGCCAGGAAAGACAAATTCCCTAGTCCTCATTAGTATGGCGCATTTCATCGTAGCTGAAGGGCTTGCCCTTGATGTACTAGTATTGCCTTGATTCTAGCTTACTAGCCCAAAGCGCACACACGTACCAGCTCAAACAATTCAAACAGTATATTTCGTAGTATAATACATATGTACCTAAAAACTCGAGAGTTAAGTCACATTATTGACAGTGGTTTCTAAGATCATAATGGTCATGAAAGTTTTGTTTATACACCACATCCCCTTTTTTCCTCGACTTGCCAGCCCTTCTCTTTCGAAACATGCTGCGACCACTGATCATCCAAATGATCCGAAAGAGCAATCGAGGTATCCAAACTCGAAGCCAGACCACGATGTCTTCCTTGCAAAGAAACAGCAATAAGAACTAACTTGCTCAACGCGTGCCACGATCCACAAAAGGCATAGCTCTGGCCAGGATAACCAATACTCACACCGACACAGCTGTATGCAGACACAGTCTCGAATATAATTTTGAACGTCGAAAACGCCAATGGGTCGTTCCGGAAGTGATTCGACTCAATGATGTTTATGAGAAGGGTAGCGAAACCCAGCAATTGCATATCCGAATGGAATTGGGACCAGATCTTTTGGCCAATCGAGCGAGCGAGGGGGAATTGAGAGAGATTTTGGATGAAGGAGCTTTGTTGGCGCGTATCTTTAGAAAAAGGCTGTGCCAAATCGGTGCTGCTATTGAATCTTAGTTCTGAGTTCCAATAGATATAGCCTGAGAGCCATCTTACCTGACGGTGGCAGAAACGGGAAAAGTCGAAAAATACTAGATTCCGGAAATGTCAGCATTGACACTGACATTGGTAACAGGTCCATTCGTACCATCATGAGAACTAGTTGCGAATCAGTTAGAGAAAGGCATCTCCAAGAAAATGATCTCACGTCGGAAGGGATACGTACCGTATAAAATGAGCAATCCCTGTGGCAGTCTATCAAAAGCCACAACCGAAAATCCACCACTTCGCACCGCTGTACCATCATTAGCTAAAGTAAGTTTTTGACCACCAGGAAGACATACACAATGCTTGAAACAATCCATCTAGAACCTGATATTTCGGCGGAAGCGCACTGATTTCCTCGCTATAGGTAGCTGATATCTCAAACCCACCCCACAGGATGGCATTGCACATCAAGACATTAAATAAAAGAAGATATGTCTGCCAAGTTGGGTATAGGTAAGCGCAGAAGTCATGGGACTGTTCGAGAACAAAATCCAAAGTCTGATGGATTAGCTCCCAGGTCGCCCGGTCTGGTAATATCATTCTGATAACCCAGATAAATGATCTGAGCAAGCAAGGGAAAAGTCTGCTACCAGCGAGAATAAGAAGTCCACAGAAAAGAAGAGGAAAGGCTCTGCGAAAGCGTTAGTATCACAAAAAAAAATCCTAGGGTAAAAATAACTTCGAGCAAGAGAGGGGCTCTCACTCTTTTTGGTAGGGACCCATGTTAGTATCGATGAGAGACATCCCGTTGTTACATATCGCAGACGTAGCAAGAAATACGCCCGCCCACAGGGGAGAAGATCCATTATCAAGTGGAATATCAGGGCGTACAAACACTGACCAAAGACCGATGACAACAGAGCCCAGAATGAGAAGGCCGATGAAATAAAACAGTATAAGAATAGCTACAAGGCCATATGCCATGCACTTTATTCCATCAGGATCATTGTAGTCGGTGAGCCATGTACTGGAGAAACACTTTGTAGCTCCTTGTATCGTGCCATTTGACCAGCAAATGAACCGTTTAACAAACTTTTCTCGGTTGCCAATATCCGCATGGCCATCGCCGGCGTTGCATTCGGCAAAAGTGGACCGATCAGGAAATTGTGAATCAATGATAACTGTAGAGATATAAGTCGCCCATTCTGCATTATAATTCGAGGAGAAAATACCTTCTTGCACGGTAATCGCTGGGCCCCGAGCTTTTACTTCATCGGTACAGTGTACCGGAACAACATCTTTCTCAAACTGCTTATCACATCCTTTTACCATCTCACGATGAGCGCCGTCTTGCTGGACAAAAGATGGCCATGATGCTTGTTTCTTCTCTGCATCGGCTATATTATCTTTCAGGGTTGATCGGAAAGACAATGCACGCGAGAAGTAAATCACTCCAAATATAGGAAAAGCGTGGCCGAGTAGAAGGAGAGCGAAGATAGTTCCTTGCTGGAAACACGAAAGCGTAGAAAGATCGACCTTGGTAAATTCAATTATTAGTCCATCTTTCCATGTGCAAATTGCTTCAGGTGCAAAACATACCACATTCAACCCGGTTCCAGTCGTAGCACTGAAAGACGTAAACAAAGCATCAACATATTGAATATGAGAATCCTTAGCCAAAGCACTAGCAGTATACAGTACAATACTTCCAACCATAGACACGAGTATAATGTAAATGTAGTGGATGGCCAGTGGAGTGATTTTCAAGAGATCAGCCATGATCAGCATTCCCAATGAAAGTCGTCGTAAGCTTTACCAGAGCTCCGCGTTAGGGCTGGGATACGCAAAATAATATATAAACCGTCCTTCTCAATGGCCTAGAACAAACTATTTTCTTCATCTTTCTATCTTCTGCAGCTGTCCTTGCTTAACCGCCACAAATTTCCGTGAGGAATGTAGTCGCGATGTTGAAACTTGGCCCATTTTACCTTGACAAGACTACTTTGGGACAAGTTCCCGGCACCTTGTTATGCTCAATTGGAATATTTCTTGAGTAACTCCCAGGCTACAGCTTGAGAAAAAACATTCAATATTCCTCGGGTACGGCACGGGACATTCTGCAGAAGCAAGGTACAAATATGTGGGCCACTGGACCATCTGGACTTTCGAGTTTCATTATCAGTGGCTGTAACAGTTGAGAAAGGGGAGAACGAGAAAACGACAGCCACAGGTTTGCCCAGGTGGTAGCAATCTGAAATAACGCATTCAACAGCGAACGCAGAGTTTATTTGGATGCTGGTCATTTGGACGGAAGCACCAAGTACCCTCCAGATTTTTTTTGTCATGTATCTGGCCCAGGTCACTAGGCCAAAGCAATGCATGATTGCATGATACATGTTGAAAGTCATGACCCGGTCAATGTTGCATTACATTCACAATTGAATGACCAAGTGATTTGGTCTGTGATACCAGTATCAGCGTTACTTTCTTGAATGCCTGCAACATGAGCCTGTGACAGTTCTCCATGCCAGGACAGCGCATCATATTTAAGCTATGAGCAACCCCTGGAGCCATGATGCAGCTTAAACTTGTTTTTCACATACTGGCATAAAATCAGGGCATCTATCAAAGTCATTAGATGCTCATAATTTCTTTTTCGGCCCAGCTTGAAATCATCAGGGCATTCTTGAAGACATCCCACAAGGTAGGACGAAGAACATCTATAGCTCTCGAAGAAGCTTTCAATTCGAATTATTGAAGTTTAGCTTCCTGCTCTTAGCAATACCATTCTGTGCTCAGAATACCTTGTACTGATCACAAACCATTATGAGCACATTTCAAGAAATCGAGCCACTAAAAGGGTATCATCCTCCAAGAGAGTTGTTGTCCAAGGCAGCTCTTTTTCTTTCTCTTACATCACTGAATAGATATAGAGAGATCCCCCACCTCCCAAAATTAATACTTTTCTCAAAGCTCTCTTCAACATCCGGCGGAAACTCAACCTGCTCCAAATCAACAAATCATAATCCCACCCCCGTCGCAGAGAATGAAGTTATGCAACCACTCATCTAAATATCTCCGCACCATGCGAATGCAGAAGCACCATAGGCTTCTCAAGCCGGTGCTGAAGCTCTTCCAGGCATACGGACAGACTGCTATGAGCAAGTTTCCGGAGCGTGATCCCAACTACCTCAGACATGATGATAATAGGACTATCGTTGAAAGTACCCTGACCGAAAAATGTAGGAATGGCCAAGCCTTGAAGATCATTCAATCTGTGATATGTTTCAATCTCATGTTGAAATTCATCATGGTAATCCTCTTTCACCTTTTTGACCACTACAATAGTCGGAAGACCATGGAGATTCTGACATGGTTCCAAGTGGAGACGATACACTTCACGACGTTGGGTCCAATTTTTGGATACTTTCCACGCGGATAGGGGTCGTGTTCAACACTTCAAGTTGAAGTAGAATATCTTGGATTTCATGAGAAAGAACTTTTAGCATGGGAGACTAGAGTCCATGGCAAGTCACAGGTGGAATGGTTGGGAATCGAAAAGTGAAGGGATAGGCCATATCAGCGTCTTGATCAGGGGTTAATTCACAGAAATCTATGACTAAGGCACAAAAACATGTATACATAAGTACTGAAACTGCAGTATGTAAGTGATGTGGCTGGTCGTTGATGCAAGGGGCCATTGAAAAAAAGGATGTTGATGTTGTGGTGGCTGTGTGCTAATGACTGCCGTGGATAAAAATACCCATCTCTCTAGATTATTTCGAGGTACGAATAAAAGGGATGAAAAGGCATCAAGCAAGCAAAGCCAGATATCTTTGGATATATGCTAGTATGCTAATGAGTTATTTCAAGGATAATACAATGTATCAACTGGAGTATGGACTATACACAGTCAAGCCATTCAGATAGACATTCAAAACACAAACACAAGTACCAAAGATTTCATTCAGTCCTATTGTAAATCCGTACTCATTTCCATATCATATTCCATCCATAAGACAAAAAACGCAAAAGCAAAAGCAAAATCCCATGTATCATGACTCATAAGAACAACCCGAACAGTCCAACACCGCAGACATAAAAAAAAGACACAGACAAGATCCCATATCTGTGCAGAAAAAAAAAACAATGAAACGCCATAGAAGGAGGGCCATGGTAATACACCAGCGGGAAAGAGAATTTCAAAATTTCACATCAAAAGCGCCAGAGAAAAGCCACGAGCAAATAGCTAAACCACCCCTTAAACCATTAATTCAAGATTCAAGAATCTCTCACCAACGTTTAATCCTTGCTAAATCGCCTCTTAAACCAACTCTTCCTTTTCTCCGCCTTCTCCCCAGCCGGCGGGGCAGCCTTCTTCAGCATTGGTCTAGCAGGCGCAGCGAAATGCTGCTGTGCCGTACTCATCGGGCTAGTGACAGCTTCAGGGACAGACGGAGGAACCTTCGTATTGAGAGTAGGTCCCGTACCGAAATTAAATCCGTACTCTTGCGCACGATCATCAAATCTTTGCTGTTGCTGATGTTGGATTGCGTGTTGTTGTAATTGATCCATGGAACTATTCAAGGAACTTGGATCTGTCGATTGGCCGTATGAATCTGTGTTACCGGATCCAGAGCCTGACATTGCTGTGACGTTATCGTAGGATCGCTGGTAGCTATGATTTTGATAGGAATATCCGTTTTGATCCATTGACGGTCGAGGTCCAGGGCGTCGACGTCCATTTTGTTGTTGTTGGTAAGGGTAGAAGTTTTCCACGTTGTTATTGTTGTTATTGTAGTAGCCGTCGGCGAGACTGTCTGGGCGCGATTGGTTGCGAGTGTAGTAATTGTTTGAATCCGGTGCTCGACCGTATCCACCTTGTCCTGTTTAGATGTGTCAGTCTTCCCGCTGTGGAGGGCGTATAGTGGCTCTTTTGGAGTGACCCACCTCCATGGTAGCTTGTTCGACGACTGAAGTCCCCCATTTGTGACGCCGCATCTTCTGTTTCGGATTATCAGTTTGAAATTGGGAAAATATTGCTATTGCCGGTAGGTATAGTAATAGACGAACCTGTTCGGGCGTAGGAGATCGGTCGATTGCTGCTGTACGTGCCATAAATGGCTGCTTCAAATGATCGAATGGTATCCAGCGGTCGCTCAGCTCGAGATCGGGTTGGGTTTGACCAGTCGGGATCGGCTACCACGAGAACGCAAGGGTTAGTTGAGGATACAGTAGACGTAGGTAAGTGGAGATTTGGAATGCTGGAAACCATGTGGCTGAAGATAAGGAAACGGGTAATTGTTGACGGGAATACACTCACTGATCACATTGCCATATTGATCTTTATGTTGGATATCTCGAAGAGAGCCTAGATTGGATTTTTGCAGGGCAATGTCATCTATTGATTTTGGGTCAGCTCAACGGTTTGGTGGAATGGTGAGAATTTTGGGAGGTCAGAACGCACTGGGCTGCAACTCATTCATAGCGACGAGCGGATCTGCTTTGGTATGTAAATTGCGCCTTTCTTTCTCCTCGTGGGATTCTGAGAGGTGGCTCTTATGACCGGAGGAAGTCGTTCGGCGTGAATTGTCAGATTTGACACTGAAACCACGACTTCGGCGGGGAGGAGGAGAAACAGGCGGTTGGGGGGCCGCCATTTTTTTTATTAGGGGGCGGTTTCCACCGTCTTTCTTAGCGTCCGAGATCAAGGCAGGTTCTGAAACGGCTGGGATCGCCTGAGCTTGGGCTGTTGTGGAGCGCGACCGTGATGAAAGGTGGAACTGCCAAGCCGATCGCAGCGCTATCAAAGTAGCCGGCGCGAAGTTTCGTTGGTGCGAGTTGAGACACTGAAGTGGTCTGAGATGCTGAGAGCCTCTGAGCGTTGATTTCTGGGGGAATAAGTGGGGGGAGTTGGATGGGGTTTTGCGATTGCGCACAAAGCCGAGGGTGGTAATCAAAGAAGCAGAGAGTGCGATTGCGATGGCTGGAAGGATGTAAGGAAAGGTGGAGCGCCGTTGAAAGAGCGGAGATGAGGTGTACAACGATATACTCCGTAGTAGAGAGTAGCTGAGATGAAGTTGAAGTGAGGGAGGGCAGCAAGACAAGAATGAAAAGAGAGGAAGGCTGGGCAGAGATGGTTTAAATAGAAAGGAAAAGTCAACGAGGGCCACGCAAGACTGAGTGGCGTTTGCAATTATACACTTACACTTTACTACCCTCTATATACTCTATACACTCTATACTATATTACAAGATATCACTACATTCCAATTATACTTAATACTAGTTAATTCAAAAATCACTACGTTGATAATAACTACAATCAATGATAATATATGCCCAGTTATTAATTGACTCTACTGTATAAGAGTCAATGCAAATCTTCACTTCAAGAACCGTGGAACACAGCCCGAGTGGTACGCGGCTACGATTGGCGAGGTTCCTCTTTAGCGGCTGCCCAAAATAGCATCATCAACCAGATAGTTATACTATGTAGTCAGATATAGTTATAATATAATTAATTTCTGCAGTTCAATTAATTGAAGTGGTTAATGAATATGTTGATCAACATACTAGGCAGTATAGAATTGTATAACTAATAGATATTTAGTACTTGACTATTATACAGCACTGAACATTGACACTTAACTTGTGCTACCAACCACCATGCATACTGTATACTACTATCCATAATACACTGCTAATGTAGTAGTTTACACTGTAGGATCTCTCTCAAGGTTCAAAAATCCTGATAAGTGCACAATTATCTGCGAGAATCTAAAATGGCCGCGTGATGCACTTATCCGTCGTCTTCCAATTGGTGGGGCACTTCACATTCTCTTGGGTCCAGCCGTGATCTGCCGAGGGACTTAGACCAGGCACAATACTACTACAACAAGTATGTATTATGATAATACCTCGGTAACACACTCTTAATATATAAAAGATATAACTAATAGAGTAATAGCTTTCATATTGACCTAGAATACATTCATCAATTTCCATCATAGAATAGCCCTAGTTACAAGTAACAGAATGACCAGACTACATAATATGTAGTAAATATTTAATAAAAGAGAATTTACGGGTAAGGCTTTCAGTATATCAGTGTCTATTGCATACTGCAGAATTAAACAACTAAAATATTAGAAGTAGACATGTTAAGCGCCACATGGGTCCCGGATATCATCACACTTTAATTTAGATGAGAGACCCACTCGTCAATCACGATGATCCATCGATGAACTGGAGATCTCAAGCATTTAAATGTACCGTTCAGCAAGTTTATTTGGGCCATTGTTAGATATATAGATCGATTGATTCTAGCCACACCGTAGTACAGTCTACTTTGCAAATACCTATTAGGTACAGTATCATTTCCTGGTTTAGTATGCATGACCATCACTCCTGTTGAAATATTAGAGATAGGGCAAGATATACAATCACCAATCTGATTGTAACTACCTAGTTAACATTCATGTTGGCCGAAGTATACGATCTAGGTAGCTAGTAGATAGAACTTGAACATGACGGTTTAAATCCTACTATTACTCCTATTAATACTAAAGTCTCGACACTTGAAAATCGCCTAGTTGGTTAAAACGTCGCATCTCATGACTGGAAGTCTAGGCGCTTCTGAGCCCTGGATTTGAGCCACTGATAAGACTACCACTACTAGATTTAGTAAATGGTACGAGAATGCTAGTATTACGCATAACTTCTGGGTAGGAACTGTCTGTGAATGTTGCCCATGTGTACATTACTAAAGTCACATTGGCACGATATTCCAAGTGCCCACTTGGAGCGGCTAGGTGACCGCTAATAAGTCATGACGACCACCTACAGTGTCACTGGCTTGCTACCAAAACTATGCCACTACTGAGCTCGAGTCTAAGCGGACTCGAGCTGGACGATGTGATCCAGCATATCCATTTTTGCCGTTGACCCTGCTTACACTCCAGTCATATGCTGAGATACTGCATGGGACAATCTACAAAAACGACACTGTTTATACTGGACATGATAAGGCGCATTCGGTGGTCACGGGTATATTAATAGATGCCTTGGGGGAGTAGCCAGAGCAAAACATGCAATTCTCTATAACAAAAGACGAACGTAGCCAAGCATAGGCAAAAACAAGACACTTGGACTCGATAAACCGGGTATGTCAAAATGGTATGGAATTTGGCGTGTAAGAAGCGTCAGATACAGGAGAGAAAAGTAGGGGGAGGAAAGAATCCGTGAAAAACGACAAGAATCATCGTTTCACAAGAATTCCGTCACAGACCACCGATTTCATCAAGATGGTCCCGAGATTAAGAAAAACAAAGAAGAAATGCACGAATAAAAAAAAGAGAATCTTCATTCCTTCCCTCCTCTCATCTCAATCAAGAGATAAAGAGATCGAGAAAAAAAAAACACGAAAGAGGTTTTGTTGGTGGTGGAAAAGACGTGTTGGTAAATAAAAATTCTTTTTTTTTCTTCTTTTGATTCGTAGGGCTCGGTTGTGGTTTTTAGTTTATGGCCCTGCCTGCTTCACTCCCCACGATATTGTAAAAACGTTGTCACAAACCGCCCAACTCCCAATCATATCAACATAACGGCTCGCGTTTCCGTCGACATTTTTTAATTCCTTGCCTGGCCGGCGCCGTCTGCACGAAAGGGAGAATCGCCCACTAAATACAGAGAAAGCCGTTTAGATGTTGGAGGGGTAGAGCATGACGCGGACGGTAGCACCGAAGGACTTGGGGGGAAGGTTGTTGCGGAACTTGGCGCGCACAACACCGGAGTTGCCTGGAGGTCGTTAGTATGATGCGCATAAAGTAAAGAGAGCAGGTTCGAGCGCTGTTTGATACAGATCTCGCTTCAAGTAAATGGCATACCGTGAGGGCGGGTGACCTTGCCCCAGATCACCCGGATGTTGGAGCCGCGGACCTCACGCTTGGCCCGGTAAACGAAAGCGACCTTCTTGCCCAGGTAGAAGCTGGCGGCCTTGGAGTCGTCAACACCCTCAATCTTAACCAGGGAGGTGTTGGGGGTGAGGGCGTGCTTGGAACGCTGGTAGCTCAGGTGGCGTCCCCTGTAAAAGAAACCGTATTAATCCTCTGATCTGACATTCGCGACAAGTCAAGTGTGTGCGAAGATGTGCGTGTGTGTAAAGAAGCGATAGTAGATTCGATTTCCCATTTCCATGGCGGAGTGTTCGCGTTTGTGTGCGGTTCTAGAAATCCATCTCGATCGACGATCTTGACATTGAAGTCGGGGGGGAATGGTATGTGGGCAGATGTGCGTTGAGCGAAGTGATATGTAACTTACTTGACGTAAACTAGAAAAAAGGACAGAAATGTTAGCATACAATGATTCCATATGATTCTCGATGATGATGACCGATGCGCGTGGACGAATCTCGAATTCAAGCATCGAATTCGAATCGCCTGCAATCAACGACTCTTGTTCAGGGCGCACTCACGGCGGTGTCCTTGTTGTTCCGAAGACATAATGACGGTTCTTCTCTGAGCAGCGGGCAAGGAAGTGTCGAAGGAAAGACCCGCAAGAGATCAGAAGTCGTTCCCGGTTGTCGTGGTTGTCGTCGCTTTGTGATAGTCGAGCGCACAATCAAATTGGGAGGTGTGAGGGCAAATCCGCCCTAACCCAATCGGGACCTTAGCGACAGGGTAAGCGAGGTCATGTGAGCACACTTCAGGAAACCCGGAAAGTGGGTTTGTCCGATCCGACTCCACTCTGTACTTTAAGGCCTGAGGCAGACATGGGGAACTTATAGACACCTAGTATACAAGGTGTTAAGGTGTTAAGGTGTTAAGATGTTAAGGCGAAACATTTTTGAAGGCCTTGTTTATCAGGCGAGAAAATCACCTCATCGGAGTCCGCTGACAGAACCGGACAACAGTAGTCCGAGTCTCCCAGCCCGGAAGCCGCCAGCTGACAAAACTGCCCGAGTTCAACATGACGACACCGGAGTTTCTCACGATCTGATGGTTGACTATGAGATATCGGTAATATCGGTTTTTGAACGACAAGTGTTCAGGTTGGTTATGGCTGCGTTGCTATATTGATCATGATCATGATCTATGGTTCATGATCACGACCAAATGACTCTCTACAATGTACTCCGTCTTCTGTACACATATAATTGACATCTGGTTATTGCGGCTGACACTGTTTGCCCTGACAGGATCTCCGGGATACAGGCCGAGTCCATTCTGCAGACCGGGTAGACTGATTGGGAAATCCAGATATCATCCGTGATGCCCCACCGGGAACACGCAGAATGATTGACCGGGAGATCGGGCGGATCCCTCGTACGAGTCCGGTTATCAATGGAATACTCCGTACAGGTGAGAAGAGTGTAGATACATAGTACAAAGTATGTATAGAGTGTACCTGTGTGTAACTTTCAGGGCGGATAATTAGGGAGGCCGAATGCGGCGTTGGGCCGAGTGCCGTGTGGTCGGAGGAACAGCGCGGGAAAATAGAATCCGTCTGGTATGAGGATGACAAATGCCGATCATATATCAGTACTTTCGAGTTTTGTATACTCTTGTTCAGCTGTCATGTTTTGTATAGGTTAACTATGTAATGAGTATGGATGCTGATTACTGCATTTATCAGCTACTTATCAACTCATGGTATAAGTATTCATCCGTTAGAGGACAGTATTCATGATAGTTATACTCCGTACTCCGTACTGATTGCCCGTATGCAACACTCACTGTACGTACCAGACTTCTCAGACTGCAGCTCCACTCACGCTGACCGCAACCCATCAGTCGGGGATAGCCCTTTTTTTATCTGGTCCTTAACTCCACACGGCATTCAGGCTGTTTCGGTTTCGACCGTACGGAGCACTGCATCCCTGTATATGTATCGTATCGTCGATCAGCAGACCCTGTATGTAGTTTTTCCAGAACCTTGGAAGTTTTGATATTATTGGGCTGGCTGGCTTGGGTTGCACATACATTGAGTGCCAAAGTGGCTAAAGAAGCAAATGTAATCAAACAGAAAAGACCAAAAGATGAAAAAAAAAAGGCAAAGTATGTAGTTGGTAATCGCCCGAAAACGAGGTACTCTACCACTACTACTATTGTGTGTAGTTGATGCTATCACCAAGATAACAGCAAAAGTACCAATTAGGCTAGCAGCAGTTCATAGACTATGAACATAAATATAGTCAACCATGAGAGGAAATATTCATACTGTATAGATGTAATATACTCAGTAATGGAATACTCTGAAGTCATAATCATACATAAAATACCCAGCCCCACCATCGAAGCTGTGAAAAGCGACTGCCGTTTAAAAGTACCTGCTCCGCCGGAACCTGTTGGAGCGAAGTGCTCTCTTTCCCAACAACCTCTCGCCCATTCCTCTTCTTCTTCTTCCTCCTCTCTCCCTTTTTTACCTCCCTCCCTCATTTTGTAAATCATCATCGTTCGTGTATTGCAAAATGTCCAGCATTATCTCCCAGGACGATGGGCGCCAGAATGCCGGGTAAGCCTCTTCCTTTTCCCTTTTTTTGACTCTGACATCACCTCCCCCTCTCTCCCCTCCGCTTGACGCCAGCCGATACGCCCTCTTGCATCTTCAACCTACCATCTACCCCCAGCATCTCTTTTGAAAGAGCGCAGCTTGGAATTACTTCAATTTGAGCTCCATTATTCTCTTCCCTTTCTCAAATTGTCCATTTTGGCCTTTTCTACCTTCCCGTGGACCCCGCTCGAACCCCGCCAGCTAATCTCCGACTTGCAAATTCTGTCTATTCTGCGACTTGACTCTGTCCACTACTAACAATGGCTTTGGCGTTCAGCACCATCGAATTGAAGGATGACACCATCATCGTGGTGCTTGGTGCATCCGGTGATCTGGCAAAGAAGAAGACCGTTCGTTCCCCCTCTCTCCGGTCCTATTCCAATTCGGACCTCGTTACTCCGTGACAATTCCAGACGCTGACTGTATCACTCTTTTTATAGTTCCCCGCATTGTTCGGCCTCGTATGTGATTATTGATCAAACGCGACAATGTCGCCTCGCTGACTAGACCTCTCCAGTTCCGCAACAAGTTCCTCCCCAAGGACATTAAGATCGTCGGATATGCGCGCACGAAGATGGACCACGAAGAATACTTGAAGCGCGTGCGCTCTTACATCAAGGTTCCCACAAAAGAGATTGAAGAGCAATTAGATCAGTTCTGCAAACTGTGCACTTACGTTTCTGGCCAATACGACCAAGATGAATCCTTCATCAACCTCAACAACCACCTCGAGGAGGTCGAGAAGGGCCGCCAATCAAAGGAGCAGAACCGCGTCTTCTACATGGCTCTACCCCCTAGTGTTTTCATTACTGTCTCTGAGCAATTGAAGCGCAACTGCTACCCCAAGAGTGGCCTTGCCCGCATTATTGTAAGTCGTTGTGCCGAGCTTTGGAGATGCCGAGGTTCCGGAGCTAATGTGTCATTCTTACACCCCAACAGGTTGAGAAGCCTTTCGGCAAGGATCTGCAGAGCTCCCGCGACCTTCAGAAGGCTCTGGACCCCAACTGGAAGGAGGAGGAGATCTTCCGTATCGATCACTACCTTGGTAAGGAGATGGTCAAGAACATCCTCATCCTGCGGTTCGGAAATGAGTTCTTCAACGCCACATGGAACCGTCACCACATTGACAACGTCCAGGTATGAGGTTTATTGGATGTCTGAAGAAATTGATGATAGATCTAACTCGATGCGCAGATCACATTTAAGGAGCCTTTCGGCACTGAGGGCCGTGGTGGTTACTTCGACGAGTTCGGCATTATCCGTGATGTCATGCAAAACCGTATGCGCAGCTAGGCATATTTCCTTGAGAAGACTCACTTGCTAACAATCTGCAGACCTTCTCCAGGTTCTGACCCTGCTCGCCATGGAGCGCCCCATCTCTTTCTCCTCTGAGGACATCCGTGACGAGAAGGTCCGTGTTCTGCGCGCAATGGATGCAATTGAGCCCAAGAATGTCATCATTGGTCAATACGGTCGTTCCTTGGACGGCAGCAAGCCCGGCTACCTGGAAGACGACACTGTTCCTAAGGAGTCGCGCTGCCCCACCTTCACTGCTCTGGTTGCTTATATTAAGAATGAGCGTTGGGACGGTGTTCCCTTCATCCTCAAGGCCGGCAAGGGTAAGCTGTCTGATTCTATTGCTTAGTTCGATGACAGTGTTGATACTAACTTTTACCGCAGCCCTGAACGAGCAAAAGACGGAGGTCCGCATCCAGTTCAAGGATGTCACTTCCGGCATTTTCAAGGACATTCCCCGCAACGAGCTGGTCATCCGTGTGCAGCCCAACGAGTCCGTTTACATTAAGATGAACTCCAAGCTGCCCGGTCTGTCCATGCAGACGGTGGTTACCGAGCTGGACTTGACCTACCGCCGCCGCTTCTCTGACCTCAAGATCCCCGAGGCCTACGAGTCCCTGATCCTGGATGCCTTCAAGGGCGACCACTCCAACTTCGTCCGTGACGACGAGCTTGATGCCAGCTGGCGCATCTTCACCCCTCTTCTCCACTACCTGGACGACAACAAGGAGATCATCCCCATGGAATACCCCTACGGTGAGTCAACCATTTCCATACTCGCTATGCTCAAAACAGTGGCCTAACAATAATTTCCTCACAGGCTCCCGCGGACCCGCCGTCCTCGATGACTTCACTGCCTCATATGGTTACAAGTTCAGTGATGCCGCTGGCTACCAGTGGCCTGTCACCAACACTGCCCCTAACAGACTGTAGGGAAGATATGATTTAGCTTTGCAACTTTGATAACGACGATATGGGATGCGGGATATGAAGGCGAATAAAATCCACTTTTTCTTTTTCTAATCCTACCTTTTCCTCCTCGCGTTTTACTACCCTTCTCATGATGATCTTTCTATATTGACTCTCGGTTTTTGCTACGATAAATCTACCTGCATCCCGTCTTCTGCCTAGAAGTTGAGATGAGGAATTAAAAGATATTTATCACGCATTTCTCGGGGAGTTGTCGAATCGTAGGGTCGCTATTAGTGCTTCTCTTCAGACTGATATAGTATATAGTAGACAACATTCAAGTTCGCAGCCACAAACATGGGAATGTTTGTCGGGACAAATAGAGATCTATTTGCATTAAGTTATGATGTATTTCTTAATGGAAACACTTGGAAATGCTAGTAATAATATGTGAATTGGAGGGAGGCTTCGTAGATAAGATTGTTAACCCGTAGGGATGTACTAGTACATAGGTTCAACCTGTGGTAGGGTTATGATCACTCTTGGCGACGTTGACGTGGTGTCTGAATAAGCTTTTCACATGTCTATACCTGCTCAGTTCGCATCACAGAATTAGAAACAACAAGCTACGGAGTAATACATGTGGTAGGTCTAGTTCTATAATTGCCAGGTCAATGCTATTAAGTCCACTAGTGTAGCACTAAGATGATTGCGCAATAGATACACTAGATTTGGCTACAGTATAGAAAGTAACATTTATGTCATCGCGCAAAAAATATATATATATATATATGTATATATATATATCTCTCTCTTATTCCTAATTGTATTTCAAGCCTCTATTAGTTTGAATTAGGATTCACTCATTCAAAAGAACCACTGCGCCATATGGCTGTAGTTCAAATTCTCCCTTCACAAGGCCAGCATCACTCTGGTTGGAAATCAGAATCCTGAAGCCCTCATATTTCTGCACACAAACCCTTTGAATCTGATTGGAGAAATTCAACAGCACAGCGGCTTTCTGGCCTGTCTCAGCCCACTCACGCTCATATCCTAGAATCATCTCGCCTGTCTCGGATTCATCAAATGCAGTATACGACCCGTAGACAAGAAGATCCGTGTATGTTTTTCGCAGCGCGAGCATCTGCTTCCAGTATGACATGATGCTATTCGGATCATCGAGCTGACTAGCAACGTTCCATTCCATGAAATCTTTATTCACAGTCATCCATGGTCGAGCACTTTCAACAGTGAATCCTGCATGGGGTGAATTATCCCATTGCATCGGTAGTCGTCCGTGATCTCTTGCCTTCAGCTGCAATTCTTGGAGAACATCGTCCATTTTCTCGACATTCCCACCTCTGCTCTTCAAGACTTCATTATAATGATTCTTGCCTTCAACATCAATATAAGTCTCCGCACCGTAATCTTTCCCCAAATTCGCCATGCCAATTTCTTGTCCCGCAAGCATGAACGGAGTCCCACTGAGCGTTGTCATGTACGTGGCCAACATTTTAGCTGCGTTCGATCGATGCTGCGGAGCATCAGATGCATAGCGTGATAACGAGCGTCCACTATCATGATTATCAAGGTAGATAGTATTCCACCCGTTAAACCTCGGCATAGCATTTTGCCAGAGATTAGTGATATGTCGAATTTTCCTAGGATGGAAATCATCCCGATCATACTTGGCAATTCCAAAATCCATATCCACAATGTCTCCCGTAAACAGCATATTCAACTCATGCCGGTCCTTAGCAACATACTGTCTGACAGATTCTTCGTCCTTCGTGAACCCAAGCTCACCGACTGTCATTACATCGTAGTGATCCAATACCTCTGTCCTTATCTCACGGATATAATCATGCATCTTTGGACCGGAGGCAAAGAACTCAGCACCAGATTGATAGGGCTCATCAGGATTGACAATTTTCCCATCTGGTAAATCAGGATGTTTAGACATGAGATTCATACTATCGATTCGAAACCCATCAACACCACGATCAAGCCAAAATCGCATATCATCATGCGTAGCTTTCCTCATCTCGACATTCTCCCAATTCAAATCAGGCTGACTTGGTAAGAAAAGAGCAAGGTAATACTGATCACTCCCTTCATCAAAAACCCACGCACTACCACCGAAAATAGACTTCCAGTTATTAGGTTCCTTGCGATTTCCCTTATCATCATATTTCGCGTCACGCCAGATATACCAATTGCGCTTGGGACTTGCTTTGGAGCTGCGCGATTCTTTAAACCAGGTATGTTGATCACTTGTGTGATTGACGACTAGATCCATGAGGATGCGGATGTTATTTGCGTGAAGTTTGTCGATTAGGGTTTGAACTTCGTTGATTGTGCCGTAGGGTGCGTGGATGGAGCGGTAATCTGCGACATCGTAGCCCATGTCTTTTTGAGGTGATGCGAATATTGGAGAGAGCCAGATCGCGTCTACTCCGAGTGATTTTATGTATGGAACTTTGCTGATTATTCCAGGGATGTCGCCGAGACCGTCACCGTTGCTGTCTAGGAAACTGGCTGGGTAGATTTGGTAGACGACTGCCTCTTTCCACCAGCTTTTTTCGACTGGGATGGTTGTCATGATTGTTGGTGAAGAGTATATTGAATGACTTTTCAAAAGGGGAAAAAGAAGGGCGGATGTCTTTAGAATTGGATTTGTTTGGTGTGAAGGTTGAGGTATTGGCTGGTGTTTAGAATACACTTAAATAGTGCAGGACGGGTGCATTGAGATGCTCGTACTTCTCCGTTCAGACACCGAGGTTGTTAACTCGGGTTGTTCTAGGAAGAACCTGGGGATGACTCGGAGAAATTTCAATTGAGGTTTCTTGAAGAGCGGAGAGGTCTTGGAGGCCGATGTTCATCGATATCTTGACCTCGTGACGAGTTTCCCCGACGAAGTTCCGTTGAAGTCTAACCGCAACTCGGATTCAAGGTAGGTCATGTAGTTACTACATCACTAAGTTCTTGCTTGATTACTCGGACAGTGAGCTCGCAGTTACTCAGGAGATTTCTGATGGTTTCTCAATGGTTTCTCCGAGCAGGTGTTGCGTGTTGCGTTCAACCCTGTTGTGGATGATCAAGGCCGTGCGTCTGATATCTTCGTCGGACTTGACCACTCGCACCTTGTACCGAGGGTAATGACGAGTCAACGAAAGATGGACTCCGAGCTTTACGATATAGTAGTGGATCTGTTAAGATAGGTTTGCTGTATTCCAGGGGGTTGATCATGACTAATCTCAAGGGAGACATGATCAAAAATTCAGTTCTATTTCACGTTGAAGTTCCTGGTGGGTTGGAGGTATAGTATTCTCCCCTGAAATCAGTCGATGAATAATCTAGATGTGTTCGAAGAAGTATCTCAAAAATGTTGTATGGTCATTAGAAATATCTAGTCCATTGGCTCGTAATTGACTCATTCATCCCATCTGGCGTCTCCTAACAAACAGTCCTTCCAACGTGCTTAGCTAGTCCATCAAAAAAGCCTGGCTTCTTCTTCCTTTCGACTACTTGATCTTGAACGACCAGATAATCTTCAAATTTCCGCGGTGATACTTTACTACTGTATAGTGTATCGATCTCCGTATTCGATCTATTCTTCGTTTCTGGCTGAAAGAAGTACAGACCGGTCATGATGAATAGTTCCGCTCCCACAAACAGGAACATAACCCTGCCTCCCCAGTTAAGCTCATCCGGATTGATGAAATATGGAAAGACGGATGAAAGCAGAAGAGCGGTTAACTGCTGACATATCAAGACAAACGAGATGGTCTTTGGGCGCGTAACTTGGGCTGCAGTCTCCTGTGCTACTGCCCACCCGTAGCAGCCAACCGTGGCCGTATATATCATCGACCAAGTGATCATGAAGGCCAGGAGAGCAATATTGGCAGATGTGTTGGTTGTTGGAGCCATTGATACACCAGCAATAATCACAGACCAGAACATCAATATGCTTCCTCCACCAAGAAGGCCCTTGCGGCGTGGGATGATGTCCGAAAAGCAAACAGCGACAAAGTTAGACAGTAACTGAAGGGACGAAGAGATCGCGGTCAATTGGAATGAATCAGCCTGTCCAATCAATTGAAAGTAGTACGTTTGATATGTGTTGGCGAAGTAACCACCGGAAAAGTTCTGGGATTGAAGCCCCAGTACAGCAACTAGCGTGCGGGAGCGATGCTCCTTACTAAAGATGCCTTTCCAACTTGTTTGAGTGGCGGCAGATTGCTCGTCCTCAGACTGTCTAAGCTCCACTTTAATTGTTTCGATGCGAGTATCGATATCAACACTGGCACCGTAAAGCGTGGTAATAGCCTTGCGAGCATCCTCTTCACGACCTTTCTTCATATACCAGACCGGACTTTCAGGGAGGAAGGGAAGACCGCAAAGATAAATCCCAGGCATCACAAATGTCATGACAAAGGCCAGCTTAAAAGACCAGATTCCCTGGATTCCCGACGCACCATATCCAGTGATAGACGCACAGAACTGACCAAAGACAATAACGACGTTGGTCAAGGACGACGCAACACTGCGAAGATGCGTAGGCGCATTTTCCGTGACATATAGAGGCGGCAAAACAGTTGCAAGACCAACAGATAGACCGAGAAGAAGCTTCGAAACAAATAGAACCGGGAGATTGGGAGCAAAGACAAGAGCAAAGGATGATCCCAACGAAATAAAAATAGATGCGTAGAGTAGGACTTTACGTCCCCAGAAATCGGCAAATTGTCCAGCCGCATAGCCACCGAAGACTTGACCAATTGTTGAAGCGGCGTTCCATAGAGACTGCCACAAGGCTGGAATCACGTATTCATCTCCCACGGCGTAGTAGTTTCCATAGGTCTTTCGAAATTCGGGAAACGCAATGGCTACGCCTGATAAACCGGCATCATAGCCCCAGCTAAATACAAGAAGCATGGTATAGAGCGTCCACCAACAGAATCGTTTTTCGGATTTAATGGATCCCCACAGCTTTCGCCATTGCTCTTTTGGTGCGACGTTGGCAAGCTGATATTCTTCAAGCTTTGTGGGTACTTTCTCTTCAAGCGTTGTTTCGACATGACTGATGTCTGCCTTGTCGGCTTCGATAGACTTGGTAGAATGATCCATTGTTTCTGGGCTCTCAAAATTGAAAACTCGTTAATTGAAATTGCCTATTCTTGATATGTCATTCATGGAGAACACTTGACTTTTATCTCTTTGTGATGAGGCGAAATTCCACGGCGAAACTCAGGACACGGACACCATGGGAATTCCTCGGGAGTACTCGATGTCTGACTTGCAAGCATTCTCCAACTGTAACTCTAGAGAGAACATCCCACGGGGAAACTTGAAGCTCATGAGTCGGAACTCGGGTCGTTAAGGCTTGAGGGAGCTTCAACTGGAGGTGGTTGGTATACTTTTCGGCAAAGTCTCGGCGAAATTCAAATTGTTAGAAGCTCCCGGTATATCGCCGTTCTGATGAGGGTCAAAGTTCTTTGCTTTTAAAAACATGAAAAAAATTCCTGGATGTTGTCATGGACTACTTCAATCTATCTCAGAGAAATGACGAGCACATCAAGCTCCAGGGGGTCCTCGTATGACCCTCTGTCCTGCGGCTCGACTAGAATCACTACACCAGAGGATTCCAAGTCCGCCTTGACAAGCCTTACCCAAAAATCTACGAGATGGCGTCCGTCATTCCATCTCATGCCTCAAACAGGTTGGATAAATGATCCATGTGCGCCTGGATATAATGCTTCCACTGGACTTTATTATGTGTCTTTTCAGTGGAATCCAAATGGTCCAGATTGGGGTGATATTGCCTGGGGGACAGCAACCTCGGAAGATATGATTTCGTGGAAGATAAGAGATAATCCTATTCTCTCCCCAGACAGGAGCTACGACGCCAAGGGGGCGTTCACAGGGTGTTTCGTCCAGGGACAAGATGAATCTCTCAACTACATCTATACTTCCGTCAGTTCCCTTCCAATACATCATACTATCCCACACCAACGTGGCTGTGAGACATTGAGCATTGCAACATCTTCAGACAGGGGCGAGACTTGGAAGAAAAGTGAAAAGAATCCTATTCTACCGGGCGAGCCCTTGGGCCTCGATGTTACTGGCTGGAGAGACCCGTTTTGCGCCCCTTGGCCTAACATGTGCAAAGCTTTGGGCATTGAGTCCAGTGAAACTTTGTTTGGCATTATTTCTGGAGGTATCAGGGATGTTACTCCTACCAGCTTTCTTTATAAGGTTGATCCAACAAATGTGAGCGACTGGAGATACATTGGTCCTCTTGCAAATTTTGGTTTAAACTTCAGACCGTCAAGGTGGTCGGGAGATCTGGGGAAGAACTGGGAAGTTACAAACTTTGTGTCCTTGTCTGGCAAAGGAGACACCAACTCAGCCCATAATTTTCTTATTATGGGAACAGAAGGATGTCTTAAAGATAGTAATCTTGAAGAACATCGAAGCAACGCAGGTCCATCGCGGCCAAGCCGTGGCCAACTTTGGATGTCTGGTGATCTTCAAAAAGATGAATCTACAGGATCCCCAAATATGTCGTATGGATTTGGAGGCCATCTCGATCATGGCTGTTTATATGCAGCAAATTCTTTCTTTGAGCCGAGAACCGAGAAACAAGTTGTTTGGGGCTGGATAACTGAAGAAGATTTATGCGAGAATCTTCGTTACCAACAAGGTTGGAGTGGCATGTTGTCGATGCCTCGTGAGCTTAGTTTACAGACTATTTGCAATGTAGTTGGTGCATTGGCTTCTGATTTGGCCACTATATCCTCTGTGAAGCTTGATTTACAGGGCAACGGCACGTTTACTCTCCAAACCCTTGCCAGTGAGCCATACAAGCCACTTGTTCGGCATCTCCGAACGTCTTCGTCTGTGAATTTCTCCCACCTGGAGCGCTCTCCTTTAGGTAGCCTTTCCGTCGATGTTGTGTTTTCACGAGAGAATCTACAAAGTCAGCATTGGGAGCTTGAATGCTCGTTCGCAATCTCCAAAAATTGCTCTCAGGCCGGGCTATCAATAGGCCATTCAGAGGGTAAGGTTTTAAAATAGGACTGTTTCCTAAGAAATTTACTAACTGAAATTTATAGACTTTGAAAACTCAACGACAATGACATTCATGCCACAAGATGAAACCTTCATGGTGTCCCGGCCATCTTTTCCTCGGCCAGATTCATCTTTGCTGATAAATAGTTCGCCCGAGGTAGCGCCTCACACACTGTTTACAACGAGAAGTTTTGACGGCGTAGAGACAACGGAAACATTGAACATTCGGGCATGGAGAGATAATTCCGTTCTGGAAGTGTTTGTCAATGGTCGGACTGCGATATCGACTCGTATTTATGCGGGCGAGGAAACATTTGGTATGCGCTTTTTTGCAAAAGACGAACTCTCAGAAGATGAGAGATTACGATCGAGCCACAATGGTCCGACTGAGCTGGATTTTGCAAAGTTGTGGGATGGGATTGCCAGATAGCTAGAAGTTGAGATTTATGCTTAGCTAGTACATTACCTGGTATTGGGTATAGATCCTGCTTGCGGTGCAACCATTTCATCACAACTCCCCTGTCAGGTAATAGAGCAAATGCATCTGATCTAATATTTCAATTTATATCCTACTCAATCTATCAACAGCCCATGTAGTAACTCCATATAGCTAACTCCATGGTCTGCTGGTATTGTGTTTATTGCTGTGTTTCTATAAATAAGGCGGAATATTGCTGACTCATCGCCGATCAAAGGGGACTCCAAGCTGTCACTTTGCGATTCGCATTCCTCGACTTCTTTGATTCCGCGCGTCGCTACACTCTCAACTTGAATATAGAGGATTATTTGACAGTTCATACCTACATATCACGTTTTCATATTTGCGACGTGGTGACGGCTGCCATCATATTTCGGCAATTGTGAACCCCCTGGGCGGGTCTTACGATAAAAAAGCTGGGGGCCCGCATGAACGGCGCCGGAGCCATTTCCTTTTTCTCTACCTCCCTTCAGCCTTACACTGTAGCTATCCTCATACCGTGTCGCCCTGACAATCCTTCGACATTTCTCTCAAAGGCCCAGTCACGCTTGACTACGCCTTCGCCGCGCCTCACCTCGGTTCTCGAACACGACCGAAACGATTCCGCCGCCGCCGAGCCAAACATAGGAGAAAAAAGGAGGAAGGGAGCGCGATCACACGACCAACATTTTGGATACACCGACAAACGAGCAATTGAATATATACGGGTCTGCCTTGCCTCTAAAACCGCAGTGTTACGCCACTGAGCTCGCCGCTCGAGTTGCCGCTGCGCGTTGCAGATCACCAGCTCGTGACCTCGGGTTCACACGTTTCAAATCGCCTAATCCCAGGCGTACTCTGCGCAGGAATCGAGCGCATGCCATTGCGCAGGTAGAGAGAAATGGTGCAATTTGCACGATGGGCGGGTACGCCCTCGATCAAGGGCAAGTCGGAGTCGACGCGGATGGCGCTGTTGACTTTCAGTTTGGTCGGACTACAGTGCGTATTTGGGATTCCTCACCTCTACGTTGAGACCGCAAGAATGGACAATCTGGCTAATCATTCGGAAATAGGTTTACCTGGGGCACAGAAATGACCTGTGAGATTACCATGGATAATTGGCTTGTATATTGAGAATTGGATGATACTAATGCTCTTGTTTGCCAGATTGTACACCATACTTACTCCAACTCGGGTTGACAAAATCAAAAGTCTCTTTGGTCTGGATTGCAGGCCCACTATCTGGATTGATTATCCAGCCTCTGATTGGCGTGATCGCTGATCGATCTCGGTCGAAATGGGGGCGGCGCAGGCCATTTATGATCTTCGGTTCAATTGTTGTGGCTTTTTGCTTAATTGTTCTGGGCTGGACTGCCGAAATTGTTGGCATGTTTGTTAAGGACCCGGAGAAGGTGTGTTTTGTGTTCCTTTGAGCCCACTGAAGTGAATATGGACTGACCATTTTTACCAGGCCAAGAATGTTACTATTGCTCTGGCAGTATCAAGCATCTATGCTGTGGACTTTTCTATTAACGTTGGTGCGTGTGCTTTTCTTTTATTATTGTGTGGACCTTACTAATTACTTCCAGTTCAAGCGTGTTGTCGCAGTTTAATTGTGGATACTTTACCAATTCCATTACAGCAAGCAGGATCTGCCTGGGGTATGTAATACGCAATTCGTCAGTGGATTTGAATTTATCTAACGTTTGAATTAGCTGGAAGAATGTGTGCCATTGGGCAACTTATTTCATACGTTGTCGGGGCTGTTGACACGGTCAGCATTTTTGGCAGCTTGCTTGGAGATACCCAATTCAAGCAAATGACGGTTATTGCGGCTATGTCTTTGATTCTGGCTGTATCAGTCACATCGTATTCTGTCAAGGAGCGAGTATTGATCTCGGCAAGGTAAGACCCTCATTTGCTCAAACTAGCATGATTCAGCACTGACAGCACAGCAGAGACTCGGATGGAAAAGCTGGCGCTATTCAAGTGATATCCCAGTTGTTCAAAACTACCATGGAGCTTCCTCCGCGCATCCAGGCTATTTGCTGGGCCCAATTTTGGGCGTGGATTGGGTGGTTCCCCTTCCTTTTTTATAGTACCACCTGGGTCGGCGAGACATACTTCCGGTACGAAGTGCCGAAGGATGAACTGGCCAAATCGACAGATATGCTTGGTGAGGTTGGTCGTGTGGGTAGTTTATCCCTCACGGTTTTCTCCTCAATCACCTTTTTGAGCTCTGTCTTGCTCCCATTCTGTGTACAAGAACCAGATACAAAACGGTCACGGTTTACGCCTCGTCCTCCCCCGGGCGTGGCGGCAGTTCTCAAGGCCATCACAGCTGTCCGACCAGATCTTCAGACGGCCTGGTTCATTTCTCAGATCATGTTTGCTGCTACAATGATCTTCGCTCCGCTAGCCCATTCACGCGCATTTGCAACTTTTCTTGTCGCGATTTGTGGAATTCCCTGGGCTATCAGTGGCTGGGCTCCATTCGCATTCATGGGCGTCGAGATTAACAAACTCACCATGAACGGCAACAACGCGGCCGGAATAGCTGCCCAAACGGCATGCGCTGGCGGCGTGACGATGATCACTTCTGCTAGTGTACGTGCCAGTGCGCAAGACACTGAGCTGGAAGTTCTTCGACTGAACCACAACGATTCAGACAGCGACGCAGATGAAGAAGACCCGTCATCTAACATCCCATCAACGGGCGAACTCGCTGGGATCTATCTCGGCGTGCTGAACGTATACACCACCCTCCCACAGTTTGTTGGTACTTTCATCAGCTGGATTGTCTTCACCCTTCTTGAACCCGGCGCCAAACCTAATCCGGACAGCGACGCATCAGATACTCAGTGGATGAATCTCGACAAAGACAGGCCGAATGCCATTGCGATCTGTCTCTTTATCGGCGCTATTAGCGCACTCGTTGCCGCCGAGGCAACTCGACGACTGCGCTATGTACCGTGATTTCCCATGAACAGTACAGTGTCTATTATGACAGCCGAAATTGAATACGGCATGACAAAAAGCGCTTCACACCCGATGCATAGCAATGTTTTTAGAGGAACACCTCCTGTATAGCGGTTGGACCTCATGAAGCTCCAGCATTTGGGCACACATATATAATTTTTGTGACGATATAGTAATCAAATAATGACATCGAATAAATTGATACAAATTTCATAAAATAGCGTCAACTCTTTCATAGTGGTAAACTCAAATAAACGGAGCAATCCGCAGTTTCCCACAAGACCCAACACCGACCAAAAGCCTCATTATGCCCATAATCAGAAGAAAGCCACCCAATAAATCAAAATAGGCCCGAGACCAGTAATAACACCGAAAAGAGCAACACCAAAGAGCAATCGTTTCCCAAAAACAAACACAGGATTTGCGCCACTGTAGCCCAATGCTTATCGAAGGCTTAATTTTCCGCACAGGTGCGCGTGGCGAAGCTCTAGCGGAGAACGACAGCAACAAGGCCGAGTTTAGCGGTGGAGATTCTTGCAGATTTTAGAGTCTAGCATTGGGGGCCAAGAAAATGAAGCCTCTCAAGGCTGATGGATAATCTGCTGTATACCCGAAAAGGGAAATCAAGATGGCCAAGACTTTAATGTGGAGTGGACTGCGAGGTGATCGACACTGCAATCCGTATGAGAGGGTTCTATTTTGTGTCGCATTTCGGAGTTTGGGGACTATGTATTTGAGATATTTAGATAGATATAAAGTGCTGGGTTAAGACTATCAGATTTATTTGTTCTTCATTTGTTTTTCCATCAGTCTTCTGCGATTTCAATTTGGAAATTACCAAAGGTTTTACATTGTCCTTTACTATCGCTTTATAGAGGGTATACATTCAGTCGAAATGGGCTTATTAAGAGCCAGGGAGTCTCTCGGCAGCAATGGCTGCGAAATTCCCGATCATCTTGAGCAACGTGAGTGTTATTACCGCAGGTTATAGTGGTGTTTAAATAACCGTTCAAATAGTCCCTGCTGAGCCTCTCGTGGGCAAGCTTTCTTTCTACCACTTCAACATGATTATATCCGGTGTTTGCACTGCAGTTGTATTATTCATGATATTTGGTTTGATGGGACGACATGCGATGCGCATGAGTAACCCACAAGAACAACTCAAGTAAGATAATCCTTTCAACAACAACTTGGCAGGGGGGTATCATCGTCGATACTAACAATCTTTTCCTAGAATAATGCGAATTTGCAACCTCATTCCATCTTACCAAGTGCTCTCGTTTATCGCTATCTGTTTTCCGAATGCCTACCCCTACATACAAGGATACACGGAGGTGTTTCAGGGTATTGCGCTATACGCCTTCCTCATGTTACTGTGTGACTTCATGGCTCCCGATGATAAGAGCAAGGTGGAATTTTTCTCTTCTTTAGAGATAAAGCGACAGTGGCAACCGAAAAAAAAGAGAAACGGACTTGCCTTTTTGAAGGTTAGTGGAAAATATCACGGTACTTCGTATGGATTGAAATGATTGACAGATTGGACTAGTTGACCTGGATTTCTGTACTTCAATATCCAGTCATCACCCTGTGCACTGCTGTAGCTCAAACAGTGACTCAGGGATTACATCTTTACTGTGTGTCAAGTATGAAACCTCAGTTCTCCCATATTTGGGTATGTAATCATCACAGCCTGGCGAATACTTGAAACGAGAGAGAGAGGAAAAAAAAGAAAAAAAAAAAAAAAAAAAAAGAAAAAAAAAAAAAAAACAAAAAAGGAAAAAGAGCACGAGGAAATGGAGGGG
>Ga0102593_1000563_pt1 | contig 60847 bp, 64 predicted proteins | sample AraplaCol_mMS_r2_2_FD_76862 | JGI IMG/M metagenome (GOLD analysis project Ga0102593, IMG submission 76862) | Arabidopsis root microbial communities from North Carolina, USA - plate scrape MF_Col_mMS_r2 (SPADES assembly) (version 2) | ecosystem: Host-associated > Plants > Roots > Endosphere... | reverse complement strand
CCTTCACCGACGCGCGTCGGCTTTGTATTGACGACAACCCAACTCAAATAGGACTTGCCACTTACGCCGATATCAAGACCAAGCTTGCCAATCGATCCGGCATAATGCTCAACCCAGCCGCCTTGCTGGCGAAATCGGCAGTTGATCGCCCGGTTCGACCCGATAACCATTCCCACCCCTCCGGCGACCTCGCACGACAGCGTGCCCAGTCTCTGGCGCGGTTCTTTCACGATGACTATTTTTTGCGTGGGCTGCGTCTTATGGATCGTAGCTGACCAGCCGCTCGTAGGAATTGTAAAAGCCACGGCTGCGATGGCTAGGATAAGGTTTTTCATCTCGGGTTCCTCTCAATTGTTAATCCTTATGGCCTTGGAACTGACCGATGCCGAGGGCATAGGTTCCGTCCTCGTCTCTGCGAAGCGCTGCAATCCGGATGGAACGCCGACGAGCGCGCGCGTCCATCGAGCTCTTCAACTTAAGATGAACCTGGGGGAACAGGGCAGCGCTGGCCGGGCGTCGCAGACCCGTGCGACCAGCGCTTGTCAGCTATGATTTGCATTCCTGAAGCGGGGCCCCCACCTGTCTAACGATCAGATAACTTCACCGAAAAAGCGCCGCCAACCTAAAGCTGTTCGCGCGAGGAGGCTGTCATGAATGCGATTTCCAAGAGACTGGACGAGATGACCCTCGTTGAAAGAACCAACTTGCTGGAGACGGTCGCCGACGCTTTGGAAGCGAGCGCGGACGAAGCTGAAACCTTGGGCGATGCACGGTTTGTGACCAACTCAACGTGCCTCGCCTCAACAATCCGCGGGCTGTGCGGCGATCTCGCGCTACGCGATTTCCCAGCTGCCGAGCTTCTGCTGGAGCAGGGCATGCTACTGGTGTACCAGTTTTCCAACAGGAAGGGCGCCCGCCCTTACCTCAACTGACCTTCCGACAAATCGGCAATTGAGCAAGACGGACAGTGAGCAGCTGGCTCGAAGGACGGTTGAGGCGGTATCGGTTCAGGTTGCGTGAGGCCGGTTTTTCGTCGCTTCTCGAAACAGGGGCGATACACCAACCATCAAGGTTTGCGGCCCAAGCGCTCTGTCTCTTCCCGTGCCGGTTGCTCCCATCCGAATACACTACGGCCGCCCCATTCGTGCGACCGCAAGAATTCGCCGGCAACGATCTCCTTCAGATCTGGGCCCGTAACATAGCGTTCCAGTTGCCGCGACTGATCGTCGAGTCTCCTCAAAGCCTGTAATTCCTCTTCGCGGCCAAGTCTTGCCCGGCCGACGGCGGACCTCATTACCTTGATTGTTTCGTCATAGACTTTGACCGGTACAGGGAAAGGATGGCGATCCTTTCCGCCATGGGCGAGCGAGAAGCGGGCAGGGTCCGAGAAGCGACATGGCGCGCCGTGAACAACCTCGGCCACCATTGCCAGGGCATTCACTGTCCGTGCACCGATTCCCGGAATTAGAAGAAGATTTTCAAAATCCTTTGGTCCGCGGTCGGCCGCTGCCGCCAGTGTCCCATACAGGCGCTTCATGTCGACGTCCTTCTCACGCACGTCGTGATGGGATGGCATGATCAGGTGGGGCAGCAGTGGCTGGGCGGCATTTTTCATTTCCCGCGCCGGTTCAAGCGCGATGACCTCCCGCAGGATTTTATCCGGCCCCAACACGCCCAGCAAATCAAGCTGACTTCTTCTCGAGCTTTCCGCTCGATGGTCAGCGAGATTGACAATATTCCCCTGTCCGCGTCCTTCGATTGCTGAATGCGGAGAATCCACAAAGCTTTTGAGACCCTCCGAATGCCAGTGATATCGTCGTGCCTGCCTTTTGGCGCCGTTCATGCCTTGCTGGACCACGACCCATTTACCGTCATCAGTGACAATGAAGCCGTGCAGGTAGAGATCGAAACCATCCTGGACCGCGGCGCTATCAACTTTGGCGACCAGCCTGCTGGTGCGCGCAAGAGCGGCGCCATCAATTCCCACGCGATTGCCGATGGCCATCAGCTCGTCAGGAGTCTGCCTTGAATGTCTGCCGCGGCCGCCGCAGACATGAATGCCGAGTTCGCCCGCCATCGGAGTAAGGCCCCGCTTCAACGCTCCGATGACACTTGTCGTGATGCCGGACGAATGCCAATCCATACCCATGACTGCACCGAAAGACTGGAACCAGAACGGGTGTGCCAGGCGGCTGAGCAACTCGTCGCGACCGTAGTGAATGACGATTGCCTCGGTGATGACCGCACCGAGCCGTGTCATGCGCTCGCCCAGCCATCGTGGGACGCGGCCACCATGAAGAGGAAGATCGGCGCTGCCGGTTCGTTGGACCATGCAAAGCTTATAAAGCGGTTTGACACACCGAGACAACGATTAAGTTCTTGAAGCGCGGCCCTGCGAGAATGGGCAAAGCTTCGTCTTTGCAGAGCGTCCGTTTACCAGGACAACAAGGAGGAAGGAATTGTTCAGGGTAATTGCGGGCGGGCGTCAGAAGGAGCAAGAACGAGTGACAGAAGAGCCTTGCAAGATTTTGCAGAGGGTCACAGGCGTCTTCGTAAAGCGGACATTCAGCGATACGAAGCGCGAGAGCGCGTCGCCGGGATTCCGATGCCGCTGTCGCTAAACCATTATAAGGTTCAAGTTGGTACGTGATCGCCGCTTTATCAAAGCTCGATCCACTTCCACCCGATCACATGTCAGATGGCTACTGGCCGTCCTTCGAAAATGCCGACCGGCAGTTTGGCCGCGACGGGTATGAAGGGATGAACATGCTTTTGTAATCATCAACGGGTCGTCAGATCTGCGCAATGTGTTGATCAACTTCGCAAGACCGGAAATGCAAAGAAAAAGGGGCCTTACAGGGACCTTGGTCCGATGGACTTACGTTTGGGCAGGTGTACGATATCTTGGTTTTGCATATACGAGCATTGGTAGGAAACAATGGACATCCAGCCATTATTCGACGCAGTGATCGACAGCCGTAATGGGCAATACAAAGTGTCGATAAGGGACGGAGATATCACTGCGGAGCGTGTATTTTCTTCCGAAGATACCGCTGAACGGTTTAGGCAAGATGCCTACAACAGCCTGAAGACGAAATACGCCAAAAGGGAGCTGTGAACCTGCTCTAGGTTCAGGGAGCCTCAAACAAATAGCTTCCTTCCAACAGACCGCGGTTAGAGAGAGATCACTCGGTATCCACGGATTCTCGATCCCAAGCCTGGCAGCCTCATTCGATGCGAAAACCTACCAACAGCGGCAGGTGATCTGAGGCTCGACGTGCGAGCGGATCGAATACAATTGAAGACGACCTTACCCGGATTTCCTGCGACACGAAGACATGATCGATACGCAACAGGGGAAAGCGCGAAGGAAATGTCGGTCGAGGCTTTATTGTTGTCAATAATTGCGCATCTTGAAAGTGCATTGACAGCCGTTTGTAGGCGGAAGTCGAGGGTGTGGCATTCAGATCTCCGCAGACGATTGACGGCGAGGAACGAAACTCGGCATGTCCAATCCAGTCGTCGCCGAGCAGCGCTGCGACCTGCCGGATACGGTCGCGGTTGCGAAGCCCTAGGTGTGTATTGAGAACGTTAAGCGGTTGCCCGTGAACATCGACCTGCACCCAGATTGCGCCGCGCGTTTCGCCGATCGAGGGGAGGGGTGCCGCCCTTATCAGGCGCGTGGGAAGTGCCGTCAGAATGGCGTCGCCATAGCGTTCTTCCTCGACATGCAGTGCCGGGTGAAAGTGGGCGCTCATCTTTAGCAGCGTCGCAATAGTCGCTGCCTGGTCGACACCGCCGGTTCTTCTTCGGCCGACGTCCAGCTCCTGGAGTGCAATGATGTCTGCTTGAGATTGCGCAATAACATCCGCAATCCGGTTCAGGTCAATTCTGCGGTCCGTCCCGACACAGCTGTGAACGTTGTAGGTGAGAATCTTGATCTCGCGTTGGTCGCGTAGGGGACAGGAGGGTGGTGGTGTAGCCATTCAGCCGGAACCCGTCTGGCCCAATTTCGTTCCCAAAGACAAAGACATCAAACGGACGGATCCTTCATGTCGGTAAGGCGCATCCTTTTCAATATTTTTCTCGTGTTCGGCCTGCTGCTTGCGGCCTACCTGCTCTACAAGGTCTTCAACCGGGATACCTTTGACGAGATCCTGCAATCGATTGACCGGATTCCCCGCCGGCGTCTGGTTTCGGGCTTTGCATTTTGTGCTCTTTCCTATCTTTGCCTCACGGGCTTTGATTGGATGGCTTTGCGATATGTTGGCCGGCCGCTCCCCTATCCGAAAGCAGCGATTGCCTCCTTCACCGCGCTTGCGATCGGCCATAATCTGGGCGTGGCCGCCCTGAGCAGCGGCGCCGTTCGATATCGCTACTACACACGATGGGGGCTGAACGCCGAGGAGGTCGCCAAAGTCGTCTTGTTTTGCGGGGTAACGGTCATGCTCGGGCTGTCTGCACTCGGAGGCATAGTCTGTCTCGTAAATCCGATCGATGTCAGCAAACTGTTGGGTGTAAACGCCAGCAATCCCTTCTGGATCGGTCTCGGCGTACTGTCACTGCTGGTAGCCTACGTCGTTCTTTCCGCGACGGTGCGCTCGCCATTGCGGCTCTGGAAATGGCGTTTCTCAATGCCAAACATCAGACTGGCAATTGGACAGATCGCGATTGGTACGCTCAACTTCACCTTCGTTGCCGCCTGTCTGCATCAGGTCCTGGCAAGCGAGGCGCCGGTGAGCTTCGTCCAAAGCGCAACGGCGTTCGTCCTCGCCAACGTGGCCATTCTTGTCGCTCACGTGCCCGGCGGCCTCGGTGTGCTGGAGGCCACAGTCACGACCGTGCTTCCAGGCGCTGCATCGATCGGGGGGCTCGTGGCATTCCGCGTGATTTATTTCCTGGTGCCGTTGCTGTTGGGATTGCCCGTTTTCGCAATCAGCGAGTTGATAACCCGCAACGTGAAAAAGAAGCGGCTAGACAAGGGTCGCGAGAAACCGTCCGAGCCTCAAGCGCAACTTTTGTAATGGCCAATAGGGCCGCCGGGGGTCGACAAGTGCGGACCCCGGCAAGAGGCTCGTCTCGCTGCAATCAGGATCAACCTCGTACTCTCTCAAGCAACGTTCCCGGGTGTTCAGCGCAGCGATAGCTTCAAGCATTGATCGCGACTTCTCCACCTCACGGACCTCGGCAGCGGTCGCGCTCAGGTGCTCGGCGATGAGGCGGTGGCGAAGTGACGTAATGGCTTCCTTGTGGGCAGCGCAATCGGCTTCGAGTGCGAGATCGCACTCCGTATCCAGGCCTTCTGAACGATTGTTGAGGTTGGAGGATCCCACGCGTACGAAGCGGTCGTCGATGATAATGAGCTTCGAATGAACAGTGATTTCCTCCTCGCCGCCATTGTCGTCAGACGTGACGGCGTACATCACCTTTAGTCGATCGAACCAATCGGCGCGCTTCAGACGCCGTATCAGGCGGTCGCGGTTACTGCCCATGGTGAACTTCTCAATCCAACCATGCGAGGTCTTTGTGACGATTACCGCAATCTCAGGCCCGTTCTGCTCCTTCAATCGCCTTGCAAGCGCCCGGCAGACGCCGGCGGACGCAAGATATTGAGTTTCGACATAGATATATCTCTTGGCTGCGGCAATGGCATCGCGCGTGAGCCGACGTGCCTCATAGCGTCCACGCTTGCCAATGAGGCCTGGTTCGGTCAGGGCGATGGCCGCGGGAGCTTGCACCATGTCGGCCACCAAAGCTGGTCGGATGATCGTCGCATCGATCTCGGAAGGCACATTCTCGCTGGTTGCCCTCTTCCAACGTCGTCTGGCCACATCACGGATCATTCCCGCTGCCTCACCCGAAACCAGGCATTGCACATCGTGAACAGGCGGGTAGGGAGTACCGTCAGGCGAGAGTCTTAAAGGATTTGCACTCCGGTGGTCGGATTCGTCCCACCGTCTGGCCGTTAGGTCGATGCCACCCATGAAGGCGACACTTCCGTCAATCGAAACGAGCTTCTGGTGGTGGCAAGCACGCAGTGGATGTTTAAAATCGAAAGTCAATGAGATCTGCGGATGTCTGGAGATTGGGCTCTGTCGAAACAACCGCAGTGACTTGCCCGAATAGATGGGCCCCATCCCCCAAACCAGAATTCTGACCCTTAATTGCGGGAGGTTATCGACCAGCGACAAGAGACGTTCGCCAAGTGTTTCGGTACTCGATTTGGGTCGCAGGCGAATATCCGGGTTAAAATCCCAACCAATGATCCAGATCTCGCGCTGTGCTAGCCCAAGCGCGTCGTCGAGGGCAGAAAAATATGCTTCGCCGTCGATCAGAAATGTAGCCTCATCAGCAACCCCAGTGCGCCAGGCGTTGCGTCCCCGGCGGACGATACTCCGTAGAGGCTTTTGACCTGCTAAACGGCTTAGAGAAGGGAAGACAGCCTGGAAGCGATCCGGAGGGGGGGCATTGTCTGCCGATCGATACTCGTGCATTTGGCGCTGTTTTTCCTGTAACTTCGTGGCGATTTCGATGTCTCGCGAAACGCGCCCGGCGCGCGGCCTGTTCCAGATCCGTCCAAAAAAAGTTGTTGCCAGCTCAATACGATCGCAGCGGGTCCGCCAGCCCATGTCCCCGTGCACCGTCCAACGCCGCGAAGGCAACGGCACGCCAGTCCCAACTTGTCGATGACTGGCAACGGGTTGCTCGGTCAATGACAGGGACGTAATGGCGCCATCTCGCCGAGATTCACGACGTCCTTTCTTCACCTGCGCCCGGCATTGCTGTCAGTTGTCGCCTGACGGTTTTTGACGGCGACGCCACGCTCATGCCGAAATTGCCTGTTGTTGGTATGTCGTGGACCAAAGGGCGCAATATGGAATTTATCAGTCGTTTCGTTGACCAGCCGATGCTTCAGGGGGCTTCGCGGGCACTCCAGATCTGGCATGAGAAAAGCCGGCGCTCCCCGGACGAGCTCGGTCCCGCTTGGGAGCTCATCGTGATTTCGTGCCTGATCGCCGCGAGTTGCTGGTTCCTCTCAGGAACCGGATGGTTGATTGCGGCAAGTACCTTGATGCTTCTGTCATTGCGCCCCGCATGGAAACTTCTTGCAGGACCGAAGCGCGGTGAGTATGACGCACGCGCCTACCGCGCAAGGGCGGCCCTCGCAATCAGGAAGCGAGAAACCGAGTGGTCGTTGCGGATGCTCGTGCTCCTGATTTCTGTCTGCCTGCCAATGATTGCTCGCGCAGGCGATCAATCCGGAGAATTGTTCATTCTCGGAGCTGGTGTCTGGTTCGTTTTGACTATTCCCGTAAATGCATATCTGGCCGCCGCTGAGCCTCCGAAGCCCAATGATGGTGACTTTGCGTTCAGCAGGAGCCGCACGCTGGCAGCTGTCTGAGCCACTACTGCCCGGCCTCGGAACCAATCGCCTCTCGCTCCGTTTCCCTCTCGTCAAAATGACGGAGGTTGAAATGCTTTACTACGCTCTTGTATTCTTGGTGGTCGCATTGATTGCCGGTGTACTTGGTTTCGGCGGTATCGCTGGAGCTTCTGCATCGATCGCTCAGATCCTATTCTTCATCTTTCTCGTACTTTTTGTCGTCTCAATCGCAATGCGTGTGATGAAGCGATGAGGAATTCTTTGGAATGAGCCTCGCTCGGTGGCGGAAATCCGCCGCCGTGTCTTTTCGTGTGAGATTTGGGAGGAAAGCCTCCAGCTTCGCGATGACGCGCGGAAAATTCGGAGAGACTAGGATGAATGCCGACACCACTGGACGCCCGGTCGAGTTCAACACCGACGACGAATTACAGGAGCACTTGGCTTTGCTGGAGGCCGATGCTCGCGCGGAGGATCGAGTGGTACCTGATGCGCTTTCGCGGCGAACTTTAGAGGACGTTCACGCGGATTTTTTAGCAGTAAAGGATGAAGTTGAGCATCTTCGTGCGAGGCTTTCCCTTGTTACACAGCAAGCTGAGACTGTAATCCGTTCACGTGCCGAATGGGCCGATGCGAGCGCGCATGCGCAACTCGGTGATTACCCATGGCTGAAATTGGCGGGAGCAATGGCCGGTACCTATGTCTTGGCCAGCCTTGTTCGCACGATACCGCTCGGATCAGCAGTCACTGCGGCCCTGCCGCTTATGACAGCAGCCATTCAGCGGCGGACCGAAGGATAGCGGCCTCCGACGGCCGCCGGAAGTTCAGGTCTGAGTCGATATGATTGTGTTCACAGAAACGTTGCCGCCTAGTACACCACGTTTGAGGTCCGAACGTCCCCGCTCGAGTTCGACAACCGTATAGAGCTTGTCGTCTCGAAAGGCGCTTGCGTTCGACGTGGTGACATCCTCAGCGGGAGCCGCGTCAACCTCCATGAAATCAAGTTCCCGGCTCGCTGCTACAATACGCGCGTCGCCAGCGGTTCGGGCCGCAACGATGACAATGCCGTGATTTGTGGCATTGTCCCACCGCGGATCATCTGGTGCGGCGATCGGTTCAAGCCGATAGACATTCAAGGGCTCGTCCGGGGAGTACGTCTCGACTGCCGCAGCATCACGGATCTGTGCCTTACTCTCCGTCGAGCGACCAAAGGTCGTTCGACTGGTTGCGTTATTGAATTCGTCCTGGCCCGTTTTGACGACGTTCGACATAGCTCGTTCTCCGTAACTGCGCCGTTTGCTAACCTTGATCGTTGTCTTGCTTCACTTCAGAAATGTCGTAGTTGATGTTGTTCCGGTCCTTGGTCTTTTTGCCACCAGCGGGGATCTTGTTCACAGTGGCATCCTCCGAGCCGGTAACCACTGTGGGCTTGGCACTTCAACTCCGTCGCTTTCGCGCTTTGCTTGCGATGGTGCGAAGGCACCCTTCGCGTCTCTCGCGGTTTTCGATTTCATGATTTCCTCCATTCCAGGCTTGAACCGACGGGGCGCGACTTGGTTCCCTGGGTATTGCTGGCAATGGGTGCCAATCGCGCTAAGAAGATTTCGGTTTGGAAATAACCGACGGCTTCGATCGTCCATCACAAGTGTGAGGACGACGACTACAGGTCCCCAGGGGATCAGCCCGGTACTTCAAGTTCGATCATGAGATGGCGACGTGCTCGATTGACACGGCTCTTGATAGTGCCGATCGGGCAATGGAAGTGATCAGCCGCCTCCTCGTAGCTGCGCCCATCAATGAAAATGAACTCAAAGGCGCTGCGGTACTTGGGCGGCAGGCTTGTACATGCCACCTCAAGCTCATGACCGCGAACTCTCCACTCTTGTTCGGGCGCGACGGCTCGCTTTAGCGACAAACCGTCCGCTATCCCAACGATCTCTCGTTTCGCAATCCGATACCGTGTGCAAAAACTGTTGCGCATAATGGTGAAGAGCCACGATTTCAGCCGCGTACCCTCCTTGAAATGATCAAGGTTCGACAGAGCCTTAACAAGTGTTTCCTGTACAAGGTCATCTGCGTCGTTGGGATGCCGATAGAAAGTATGGGCAAACGCTCGTAGTGCCGGAATGAGCGCGGCAACTTCCTCGCTCATCGAGCCGGGAGAAATGTGTGCGGTCATTATCTCTTCCCCGCAACGGATACTGGAAGAAACCTCAAATGAGTGTTTGGTTCCAGCAAAACCGAATTGGTGCGATATCGCACGCTGGGGGCCGACGTCGGTCATATCGGAGGGCCGCTATTACCGTCCGTTACCGTACACGACTTCATGATTGACCTCTAATGTATCGAAGTTACGATGGCTCCCGACCAGCAACGGGAGAATGAATTTGACCTTCATGCGATGGCTTCGGGATGCGGATATGGCGATGCTTTCACGCTCAGTTCAGACCTGGTATAAGCATTTTGACGCCAAACCGGATGAAAGAGCTTCCGAGGTACTTTGCGAAGCGGCCATAGATCTCTTTCACCAGGGCCATAACACCCAGGATGAACTGGTTACCCTTCTGATTTCTCGATATCCAGGCCCTGAGGCGGTCCTGATCAACGCCCCTACCTCGGCGTCCGTACACTGAGAACCTCTGTCGCAAAATTCTTGCCCTGGATTTAAGAAGCACCGCACCTTCTCTCAGTATTCACGATGGTATGCCGACATTGATCGCGCGGGCAAGGGCGCACGCCCTTATTGACGTCAGTATCTGTTTGGCATCGAAGGGGAACAACGCCTAGTCCCAAGCATTCCTTCTCGCCAATGCAGGAGGACGTCATGCAGCTTCTCGAAACCCATGTCGGCTCTGTTGTCGATGGAAAGCTCACGGTCGAATTTGTCGGCGAGGGAGGCGAACTTGTTTCCGTCAGGATGGTAACCGATGATCGTAGTCTCGGGGGAGACAGCGCCGTGCGACGCGCCAAGGAGGTGCTCGTACAGCTTACGGCATTCGGAACCGACGGCAACGCCACCACCTTCGATCCTATTGGGGCTGACGCCTCCCGAGCGTCGCCGAGTGATCTCGAGCGCGACGAGGGAACAATAGATGGCTAAACCCGTTGCACTCGTCACAGGAGCGGGATCGGGGATCGGGCTGGCGACGACAGAGAAACTGGCGCAGGCCGGCTACGATCTGTTCCTTTTCGATCTGGATCCGAGCGCGCTCGATGCACTCAAGCAGCGCCTTGAAAAAACCGGGACGACGGCAATAGCAATGGCAGGCGACGTCGCGTCGGAGCAAGATATGGAGCGCGCGGCAGGTAAAATATTGAAAGGTTTCGGACGCCTCGATGCGGTCATCGCAAATGCCGGCATAAATGGCGTATGGGCACCGATCGATGACCTCACGCCGGAGGAATGGGATACAACCGTTAATGTCAACCTGCGTGGGACCTACTTGACCCTCAACAAGATGGTTCCGTTACTGAAGCAGTCAGGCGGAGGAGCGATCGTGATCGTTTCTTCCATCAACGGGGTGCGCACATTCACGACACCAGGTGCAACCGCTTATAGCGCGACCAAAGCCGCCCAAGTCGCCATGGCCCAGCAGCTTGCCCTCGAACTCGCCCGGCATGCAATTCGCATCAATGTCATATGTCCCGGCGCGATCGAGACCAACATCGCAGATTCGACCGAGGTTCGACACAGGGAGGAGTCAGAGGTACCGGTGATCTGGCCGGAAGGTACGGTTCCGATCTCGGGAGGGGAGCCGGGGCAGGCTGGCGATGTGGCCGAATCCATCCTTTTTTTGGTAAGTACAGCATCTCGGCACATCACGGGAAGCCCGCTCTTCGTCGACGGCGGACAGGGGTTGCTACGATGAAAGACCGGGAATTTTTCTGGGGGCCAGTTTCCAATCCCGACGGATCAACCATCTTCATGCTTTGGGCGCCGACGCAGGCACGCGTCTCTGTCGCGATCGATAGTCGGCAGGTTCCAATGGACCGGGCTGATGACGGATGGTTTTCCATTACGGACACCTTGACCGACGATGCGGACTATTGGTTCGTCCTTGCGGACGGCACACGTGTTCCGAACCCGGCCTCACGGTGGCAGCGCGCCGGTGTGCTCGGACCATCTCGCTTCTGGGGATCCGACTTCCATTGGGAGGTACCCTGGAAGGGCCGTCCCTGGGAGGAGGCCATAATCTACGAGATTCATATTGGCACATTTACAGCCGAAGGAACGTTCGCGGCTGCAGAAAAGCACCTGCATCGGCTTGCGGAATTAGGTGTTTCGGCCGTCCAGATCATGCCACTCGCACAATTTCCAGGCACAAGAGGGTGGGGCTACGACGGCGTTTATCCCTATGCTCCTCATAATTCCTATGGTTCGCCAGACGACGTCAAAAGCTTTGTGGATGAAGCCCATCGATATGGCCTCATGGTCTTTCTTGATGTCGTTTACAACCACTTCGGACCAGAGGGGAATTTTCTGCCGCTTTATGCAGCAGAGTTCTTTCGTAAAGACGATCCAACCCCATGGGGCCCGAAGATTGCTTTCGAAAGGGAGCCTGTAAGGCGCTTTTTCATCGACAACGTGATCTATTGGCTTGATCAATTCCGGTTCGATGGATTGAGGTTCGATGCCGTAGACCAAATCGAGGATCAGAGCGACCCGCACATACTGAAAGAGATTTCTGAAAAGGTTCGCGCGCGCTTTCTGGATCGCCATGTGCACTTGATCACGGAAAACCCTGCCAATGCCATCAATCTTCTCTCTCGAGATAGCGGACCCTTTTTTGTTGCCGACTGGAACGACGACTTCCATCATGCCATGCACGTGGCGGTCACGGGCGAGGCGAGTGGCCATTATGCTCCATTCGGCAACAAGCCGTGGCAGAAGATGAAGCAGACACTCCAAAACGGATATCTGTGCGACGGCAACAATTTCCAGTCCCGCGATCAAGCCCACTCGGCTTCGTTGCCGCCTACCGCCTTCGTGCATTTTCTTCAAAACCACGATCAGGTGGGAAACCGTGCGCTTGGCAATCGTCTTCACACCATGATTGATCAAAGCTGTCACAGGGTTTTGACAGAGATCCTTATGCTGTCACCGCAAATCCCGCTTCTTTTCATGGGCGACGACCATCTAACCATGCGCAAGTTTCTCTTCTTCGCCGACTATAAAGGCGAATTGGCGAGAGCGATCGCCGCCGGCAGGTCGACAGAAGCAGAAAATTTTGGTGGTCTGCCCGACGGTTGTGGTGCGAAGGATCTGCCTGATCCGAACGATCTCTCGACCTTTCTGGACTCGAAACTCGATTGGGACGCTGACGACCAGGGGTCAGCGTGGACATCTTTTCTCAAACGACTGATCAAGGTTCGTCGCAACCACGTTATTCCCTTGCTACCGGATGCAGACGGTTACGCGGGCTCGGTCGTTTCTGGGGTTGAACAGGCGGTGTTCCTTGACTGGAAGCTAGGTGCGCGAACCCTGCAGTTGAGAGCCAATGCCTCAGGGCGAGCATTGTCGATGGAAGGCGATTTTGGCCACAGGGTGTATCCGCCTGTCAGCGAGGCTGCAGAGGAGGTTTTGCAGCCATGGACAACGCACCTATATGTCCTTTAAGGCAAAATCGCCTTGTTCAGAGCGCCGTTCAGTGAAGAAGCAAGCGGAAAAGCTAGGGAGTAACGCTCCGTAACGACTTCCACCCTGGTCGGCGCGGCAAAGATTGCCGCGCCTCGTCAAATGCCTATTTGGCCGGGACTGACGGCTTGCCGAGTTTCACAGAGGGCTCACGGGCCCAAACACAAAGCGCGCCAAGTTTTGAGACGAAGGACGGCAGGCTGTCTTTTCCAGACAGTAAAACAATGCCCTCATCTTCCATTCCAGCAACGCCCGCTTTTTCGAGCAAGGGTACGGCGGACTGGTCGTATCCGATGAACTTGCAGTGCTGGAAGGCATCGGCCACAAAGTCGCGCGCCGTCGCCTCCTTGATGAGGTCTTCGATCGCTGCGGAGGAAGTAAGCAATACCACGGCGTCAAACAGCACCGACGGGCCTCCATCGATCATGTGATGTGCCTGGATCCATTTCCCGTCCGAAGCGGTAACCCCGCCCACCTTGGGAGCAACAAACTCGACGACCGCTTTTTCCTTTCCGACAGTATCGGTCAATCCCTTCAGCAGATTGGCGTCTACGCCATCCGTCACGAGGATGCCAAGCTTTCGGCCCTCGAACCGCTTCGGGCCCTTCTCCACGATGCTAAGGTCAGGTGAAGGCGCAAGATCCTGACGTGTCGGCATTGCCGCATCCGCGGCTTTAGGCATGGTCTGGAGGCCAAGCTTGGCAAGGCTGTCGTCGATATTAAGCAGATGAGCAACCATGTGGCGCTGCGCGATCTCTCAACTTCATGTGAGCGTTGAAGTTCCCAATAGGCTCTGCGAATTCCTCACTCCGGTGGAAATTGGTGACTGCCCCGGACTTCATTTGGCTGAAAGCCACGAAGGCAGCAACTTTGGCTTATCCTGGCTCGACGCTCGGGCGGTGAATCAATCGGAGATCCCGATCAGGGCAGTGACCTTGGACCTTGGTCTGAGCGCCATCAGACTGAAGTCCCGGGCCGGGAACCGTTGCTGCGCTTGGTGGTTCGTTCAGGGAGCGGACAATCCCGCTTCCAATGGAGGAAAATGAATGCGTATCAAATTGATAGGAACTGCCACTGCGCTCGCTCTCGCATCAACTTTTGCCTACGCGCAATCGTCGACGGTGACGGGAGCTGCGGGCGGGGCAGCAACCGGGGCAATCGTCGGGGGGCCGGTCGGTGCAGCCGTTGGAGGTATCGTCGGTGGCGTGGCAGGTAGCCTCATCGATCCGCCGCCCCAGAAAGTCGTTACCTATGTGCAGCAAGTTCCGGCTCCGACGACCCGAGTCGTCGTCAAGGAAAAGGTGGTTGTTGGCCAACCGCTGCCCGAGACGGTCGTTGTAACGCCGATTCCTGATGATCCAAAGTATGCCTATGCGATCGTCAATGAGCAGCGGGTAATCGTCGAGCCATCCTCCCGGAAGGTAATCCAGGTCATCCAGTAGTCGTAAAAGGATGCTGGACGCATGCCGGCGGGGAGACAGTTCCCCGCCGGCTCTCACCTGCCGTCATCCGCGGCTTAGGGGAATCGTGTGACAAAGCTCATAACAGAGATCAAGCTTGCCCAATTTGAGCTTCCCTATCTAGATAGGGTCGACAGACGCAATCTTGTCGGGCGTATCGTTGATGAGTTGCGAACCTACCGGTCAAGAAAACTCGGCGAGTTGGCGTTAGACCGATATTTACATCTCGATGCGCTGATTAAATGCGTTTCGGTGATGATAGCTGACATAGCAGAGCTGGATGACGCTGAATTTCAAAGGGTCCTGAACGAGTTCGCAAAGCTGGTGGCTGTCCTCGAAAACCTTGCATCCGGTGGCAAGGACGCGGCAACGCTCCATTGATAGCGGGTACTGTCTCGTGGACTCATAAGCGCTCAGCCAGGGCCGTATGGCCGCGAGCGTGGCGAAAGCGAGGGGAGGCAACACGCTGGTGGTAACGCGTCGCGTGCACCGACAATGCTTGATCCGGTTGAAGCCGCTCAACCGGGTTTTTTGTCGATAAGGGTGTGGGCTAGAGCAAATCGGATTGAGCCGGTTCCGACGGGGCAACGATCGCATGGATCTTGGTGGTCACCCCCCTTCCGCGATCAGACTTCGCGCGCGGTTGCTTGATCGTCGCAAAGAGCCCATTTCTACCGGCCAGCGACGTGCTAAGCTTGTTCAATGACAGCGGCTGACCACTACAGTTTTCGCAAAGCGACGTTGGATGATCTCCCGTTGCTTAGAGCATGGCAATCGAACCCGCATGTCCGCGAATGGTGGGACTCAGATGAGCCGTACGATGCGGCAGACTTGGCTGATCCTCGGGTAGCGCGTTGGATTGTTTCAATAGCCGATCGCCCCTTTGCGTTTATGCAGGACTATACCGTCCACGGCTGGCAAGATCACCATTTTGCCAAACTTCCCAAGGGATCGCGGGGAATCGATCAATATATAGGAAACCCCGAAATGATCGGTGTTGGGCACGGAACAGCGTTTATCGGGTCGAGAATGAGGGCACTCTTCGATGCGGGCGTACCCGTTGTCGCAACCGATCCTCACCCGGCCAATGAACGGGCGATTGCCGTTTACAAGAAACTGGGTTTCGAACCGTTCGGATCATCTCAAGAGACGCAGTGGGGCTTGATTTTGCCGATGCTTGCGAGGCGGTAGGCGGCACGCCATCATTTGCGGCTTCGTCCGCATCCGAGACATGGCCGGACGCGCAGTACCTATACACTCGGTGGCTGACACCAAGCGTATACGTTTATAAGCACGCAGCCTAACCTCGTTTGTGGTTTTCGATAGGGGTATCGGGAAACTACTGTTGCGTATTGGAGTTTTCGCAGCGGTCGCATTCGTTCGACGGACATGTCTCTTCGGCATTCTATATTGCGGTTGGATCGCCGGATCTTTCCAAGGGTTATGCGGCACTCGACAGTCGATCGCCGGCCAGTTTTCAAGCTCAGAGCGCGCATGCTGATTGCCGGAAATCTTCCTGCTACTCGGAACACTCGGTCGCCTGCTTCGTTCTAATTCCAGTCCGAACCTAGGAGGAATACATGGATTGGAACCGCGTTGAAGGGAACTGGAAGCAGGTCAAAGGTAAGGTCAAGGAACAGTGGGGAAAACTCACTGATGACGATCTTGACCAAATCAATGGGCAACGCGACCAGTTGGAAGGAAAAATTCAGGAACGCTATGGGCTGGCACGGGACCGGGCTCGTCAGGATATCGACGACTGGTATGGTAGCCAGACCTGGTAGAACAACTGGAGGGCCCGGAGCGATCCGGGCTCCCTTTTGCGCTTTTGAAGATGCGATTTTGGATTGCGTGCCCGCTGCCACGATACGACCATGAACAAACTATCTCCGCATGTGCGCCCTTAAACACCCGACGACATACGCTGGTGCCGCTCCGCGGTGACCGTGATTGTGTTGACCTTCATAAAAGTTCAAGTGGATAGACAATCCCGGCATAGTGGTTTGGTTCGCCTTGGCGGTTCCGGAAGCACCTGCCCATCGCCATCACCCACCGAATTTCGTCGAAAGCATCAAGAACGCGATATTCTGCATGATAGGGCATCCCGCCTCTCACGGCTTGCGAAATTAAAGCTGCCACACGCGCGCGATCGTCGGTATGGATTCGCTCGATATACGATGCGATCGGCAATCCACAGATCGTCTCGGCCGGATCGAGGCCAAACAGAGACGCTATGGCGGTATCGCCGTAGACGGTATCTTCAGCAAGAGACCAGGTAAAAATTCCCGGTTCAGCCGCGTTCTCTTCGAGATTGCTTGCGATCCTCATCGCACCTCCGCTTCAAGGTTGGGTCCAAACCGGCAGCAATGCCGGAAGTTCCAGAACGTCACAATCAGCTCTTGTGTTGGGAAGCAGCGAAACGGCCGGTCAGCTTGAGAGCGAAATCTCGCTTTGGTAGCGAATGGCCAGCCATGATGGTGACACGACATTCTCCCTTGGTGCCGCACGTGAGCCGCCACAAGGCAAGGGGAGGGAAGCCAGGGACAATCCGGCGTGTCAGATGAATCTTCGCTTGTCCCATCCAGGATTTCGGTTTCGCAACGAAAACAGGAAGGTGGCGGCGACACGCAATCGGAGATCACGCGACGCCGCTGACGTTTGACTTTTTCATGACAAATCAAACGCGCCAGCGCGGATTTCTATTTAAGCAGTTCGCCTGCAGATGCAAAATGACCTAATAGCTGGCGCATCCGCCGTTCGTCGGCTTCACCTATCTGCTGCTGGTGGCAATAATCGCTTACTGACCAAATCCTCAAGGATTTCCTGGTATCGAGATCACCCTCTTTGATGTGGGTCGACATTACTCTCCTCCGTTTGGAGGAGTGGTTTAGTGGATGCTAAAATAAATATCATTTAACTTTGACATTCCTGACTTGCCTGTTTCAGGACGTGACGTCTAATATTCCGGGTCGAGCATCAGCTCACTACTTCCGCTTTATTGCGTCTTCTCGGATCGCCAATGGGACAAGAGAGGCTCGCGCGTTCCCGTAACCGGATCAAGGGTAGGCAAAGATAACTTTCTGATCACGTCCATTTCCATGCTGGTGGCCGCCGAAGTCTTGATATCGGCGCTCTGGCCCGGCGGGTAAGCACCGACAACCAGAAACGATTGGCTCGCGGCGACAAGGCAATGCCCAGTGCCGGCAGGTAAAATCAGGCAATCGCCAGCCGTGACCGCAAAATCGATACCACGAGTGCCTCCGATCATGATGGAGGCGTGGCCGTCAGCAACACCTAAAACTTCGTGCGCGTGGACGTGATAGTGCTGGTAGCTAAAAATCCCGTCACGCCAGAGCCCCGTCCAACCGTGTTCTTGAAAAAGAATCTCAAAACGTTTTGCCGATGCCTCTTTGCTGATGACGGCAGATTTATAGAACAGCACTGGCAAAGTCCGGTTGTTCGGGATCCAATCGCTTGGCGAAAGAAGACTGGCTGTTACGTCCATCGATGCTTCCTTTCTCCAACTCCGCACCTTGCCCACGACGCAAACGAGATGTCGCCACCAAAATGCAGCTATTGTCGTATCGTTCCATCTGTATTCAACGCTTGACGCTAGACAACCTGTGGAATTCCGACCGATGTGAACTGTGGTCACGTCGCCGCGACGGACTCGCCACCTCTCGATCAGCTTGGAATTCATCCGGAACATGAAGTTCGCCAGTTCGATCCTTTGCGAGGCCATCTCGATTGCGCTACGGAACCTTGCAACCGTCGGTGAGTTCACCTCGCAAACGGAGATTCATCGTGACAAGATTCTACTTCCGGACCGGTCCGACAGACACTCCCTGGCAAGACGAAGATGGCTATGAGTTCCCTGACTTACTAGCGGCGCTCGATGAAGCAAAGCGCCTCGTTGCGGAGATGGCGATCGACGGGATTCCCACTGCTACAGGGGAGCCGCTTGAAGTTGAGATCTACAATCCGGACCGAGTTAAGATCGTAACAGTCTCATTGCATCTATGCATTGAGTACGCCGGTGGGGATTCTCAGAGATAGGGGAGCAGTGTCTGCAACGATCGGGCGAGGATACCCGCCACTTGGCGTTTCGTTCACCCAGGTTTGCCGTCGTAATTGCCGGGGTACTATTTTCCGCTGCTAGCGGTTACGCCGTACAACTCCTCAATGATCTTCAGACCTTCCTTGTATTTTGAATGATCCAAACCAGCGTTCCGGGCTTGCTTCAGATTGTCTTTAAGGTCGGCCACCTTTACCGGACGGGCAAGTTCGTCACTAACTGCCCGGACGACAAACTCATCCTCGCCTTCGTTCTCTCTTCGGGTCAGGGCTTTGAGGACGGCCACTACGGAAGGATTGAATCCTTCATCACTCAGGCGCTCAAATGTCTAGCCGCGGCCCTTTTTCGACGATGTCGTGCAGGTAGGCGACGATCCGCTGGTCGTTCCCCTCGACGGCGCTAGCGACGCGCTTGCAGTGCGAAAAATATGGGTTTCCTTCCTTATCGGTCTGACCTGCATGTGCCGAGAACGCGATTTTCATCGCTCGTAAAAGATCAAACCCATCATCGCCTTCACTCATAAAGTCCGGACGCTGTGATGCCATAACTCTTACCTCCAGAAAATCAACGCCGGGCAAGGCTTTGCGGTCTTGCGGGTGTCGCCCTGTGAAGGCTTTGCTTTGAAGAAAACTTAGGCCGACTCCCCGGATCTAATTCCTGCCGAGCGCGAACGATCGATCGAGGGTCGTTCGACTTCAGTCTCAACGTGTCAATGGAACAAGCAGAGTTTCTAGTTGTTTGTCTGTTCTCAACCAGAGGAAACATCAATGAAAAAACTCGTGATCCTTTCTATCGGCATGGCGATGACGGCGTCGGTCGCGCTCGCCCAGAGCGAAACGCCGACGACGTCCCAGACAACACCTGCGGTCAAAACCGAGCAAAATCCGGGAGCCCCGGTAGCAGGCAAGAACAGCTTCACCGAAGGCCAGGCAAAGGCCAGGATCGAGGAAGCTGGTTACACCGACGTCACCGGCCTCAAGCTTGACGATCAGGGGGTGTGGCGGGCCAGCGCCACCAAGGACGGCAAACAAGCGAACGTCTCCCTGGACTTTCAGGGCAACGTCACCATGGCCAAGTAACCACGAATAACAAGGAAGCAGTCGTATGAGAACGATCACTGGATTATATGATAGCTACGATGACGCCCGCGCCGCCGTGACAGCGTTAGAAGACGCCGGCGTCCCCTCCGATGACATCAGCATTGCCACGAACGAGGCGAATGGTGTCGATGTCGAAGCCCAGGGCAATCGCGCCGCAGAAGGCGCAGGAACCGGTGCCGGTCTTGGCGCACTGGCCGGTGGTGCCGGAGGTCTCCTCACCGGTCTTGGCATGCTTGCAATTCCGGGGGTAGGTCCCATCGTTGCTGCCGGTTGGCTCGTTGCGACCGCGGCCGGAGTTGCAGCCGGCGCCGTTGCCGGCGGTGCGGTCGGGGGTATCGTCGGTGCCATGGTCAAGGAAGGCGTCCCTGAGGAAGACGCGCATCTTTACGCGGAAGGCGTCCGCCGTGGAGGATCGGTTGTTGCCGCGAGGGTGGAGGAAGGACGTGTCGCCGAGGCCCAGGCTATCCTTGACCGGTGGCGTCCCGTAGATATCGGAGCACGCCGCGCGAGTTATGTTGAACAGGGGTGGACCCGTTTCGACGAAGCCGCCGATCCCTATACTGCGGAGCAGATCGCCGCTGAACGACAACGATATCGTACCAGCCTGTAGGTGAACTCAAGCTGTAAGCGGCCGCCCGGTGCGGTCGCTTCAGTTTCCTTCAGAAGGCTGGATGATGAGATCGAATACAGGAGACGCGGAACGATTAACCCCGGTGTCAGCCTTCTGTGTTGGACAGCCGGTCGTTGAAAATAGCGCGCCCGTGGGTATCCTGCCAGAGTGGTGTATCGATCACCGTATCACGAGGTCGTCCGCGCGGGTACGAACGCGTTCTCTGATCTTGACCTAGAACTCGCAACCGCGGGAGGCAAGCTGCATCTTTCGCCGGATAATCACGTTCATGCTCTTGCCCGAATTCTCTGCCTTGGTCAGCAGTTTTGTGCAGGCCTTGGGGCTCAGTTTCCGAGCTTGCTTATTTTCCGGCGGTTGATCTGATACCGTCGGGCGAACTGTCATTCCCTGACCCGACACGTCGAAAGACCCGCACAATAGTGTGGCGAGACCGATCATTGCCACGTAGTGAATTTTACGCACGGGAAACTCCCTTCTTCGCCTGTTTGGCTTGTAGCTGGAGGCAATTATGGCTCAGTTGCTCGAGTACTGGTCGGTTAGGTTGCCGCCGAGATTAGAGTTCGACAACGGCCTGTACTTTTCCGCGAAGCGCAAGGCCTTTTCATCCTTTTGACGCTTGAGATAGGGCTCGAGCCACGCAAGCTGAAACGGCTCCAATGTTTCGCTGCCGGTCGAAAACGACTGCTCGGTGCCCGCCTTTGCTGCCGCCAGCTGAGGGTTTTCAAGCGCAGAAAGTGTAAAGTCGACGATCCGTTCGAGCTTTGCGTCGCAAGCCTGGAACCCATCACCGGTACGGTTGTCCAAGAGCACGGTGTTGACCACCAGGGGCGCGACCGCATGCAACTGATAATGCAAGGCCTTGTCTCCTCTTTTCATTTCGAAAGGAAGAGCCCCGTCGTCGTCGGCCGAGCACACAACCATTTCAGTGGACTTCGCGCCCCAGGAAATCAGCGCGTCGTCGTTCGTCGCCAGCCCGATCTGGGTGACTGCGAGCGCTGCCCAGGCGCGAAGGTTGTTCTGTGATGCCATCTCAGGCGCATCGTTATCGAAGAACGATTGTAGCTTATAGCCGAATGGACCCAACCATGCCTCGATTGCCCGTCGCTTCTCTGGAGGTGGAGCTGTTTTCTCTTTCGCCTCGTTATAGGCAATCGCGATGCCGGCAAGGCGTGGTGAAATGGCGAGCTTGGCATTCACGGTGCTCAAATCCGACAATGCCCCTGCATCCGCCCATGATGCCAGCGCACTGTAGAGACACAGGTGTTTCTCGTCGTTGGCATGCTTGCTGGATGATCCCTTCGTAAGCGCCGCAACCGCTCTCACGAACAGGTCCAGAGGCCGAAGCGCCTTGTTGACTGCCGCGTTTCCATCCTCATCGATTTCCGAGCGCGAGGCATCGCCTTTCTCATAGCGGCTCCCGATTTCGAGACTCGTCATAGGTTTCGGCACTCGCGGGCACTTAAACTCGGCCTGCGCGAGCTGCGCCTCGACGGCAAGCAGACCCAGCGCCAACAATGGGACAAGAGCAGTCCGACGGAATATCAATGGGGTCAAAGGCCACCACAGTGGCAGGAGAGTGCAACGTCTCATTTAATTTACCTTCGTTGACATAACCGACAGCATTTCATTTGCCTGTTTACTTCCAAGACGCGCCGCTTTTTCAAGCCATAGCTTTGCCTCCGGCAGGGATGGCCGCGTGCCAATCCCGTAAGCGTAATTCTGTGCCAGTAGCACCATTGCCTCGGAATCGCCCTTGTCTGCAGCCTTGCGGAACAGATCCGTCGCACTCGACGCTGCCTCGGCACCCCCACTGTTTGCAAGCTTCAGTTTTGCGTACTCACGCATTCCGACAGGATCGCCCGATTGAGCCGAGCGCTCGTAGATCGAGGTGAGGTCAATCCGGGCGAGGAGCTGTTCGTAGACAGTCTTGTGTGACCTCGCCAATCCATTCAAGCGGCTGGCAACCCGATCTGCTGGAGCATCCTGGATAACGGCGACCATCAACGTGGTCGCTTTCTCGAGCGAGAATTGCTGCCCCTGCCGATCGGTATATGCCTTCAAGAGATACTGCTCAGCCCTCGCGTCGCCGCCGCGTGCTGCAACTTCAAACAAACGCATTGCGCTGTCTTGTCCGACTGGCGAAGGAAAGGTCGAATAGGCTTCCGCAAGCACTCTTGCTCTCCAGGGTTTGTCCTTTGAAAAGGTCTCGCCAACGTCCATCCAGTCCTGTGCTTTTTCAGGCTCGCGCAAATCGATATAGGCGTGCGCCATCGACAAGGCGGAATCAAAGGAGCAATCCATGAGGCTTTGAGCTCGCAGCAGATATTTTTCCTTCGTTGCGACATCGCTGACGTACCTTGCCGCAAAAATCGATGCATCTGCGTCGCCTCGATCAACGATGGCCGAGCGATACTGATTGTAGATTTCAGCCGGTGCGGCAAACTTCGTGGCCAGCAACTGCATGGCCTTTCCGTTGCCATGTGAGGCCTCAAGTCTCAGATACTTCTCTGCCGTTGCCAAAAGTCTTGGATCTTCTGCAAAGGATGAAAGTATGAGTTCGCCGGCCCCGATGCGTGCAGCCGAGCTCGGCAGGTCGGCGGCCGAAAGAAACCGGTCCAATGCGGCGCGCTTCTTGCCGATGTCATTGCCGGCAGCCTGCAGCATCAGGGCCGCAAACGCCGCTTCGGCATCGGGGCTGCGCGACAGGCGACCCTCCCACTCCTTGATTGCATCCGCGTCCTTTGCGATAGACGTCAGATACCAAAGATAGCCCGCAATCGCCTTTGGCTGTCCGTTGAGCGCGCCGGACTGAAGCAATGCGGTTTGCGGATCATCAAGATGATGCACGAGCCCATCGATGTCGTCGACAGACCATGCGCTGCCCTGCGATCCCTTGGCAGCATTTGACCAGTATTCCGCCTGTTCGAGTCGCGGTCCGTCTGGTGCATGACACAGATACGCATCGCGCAGATCCTTCATCGTGTCTGTCCGGCCGAAATTGTCGAGGAGCGCCAATAGGAGATTGATGCCCTCATCGAAATTTCCATCACCAGTGCTGCTCAGACGGAGAGCAGCAAGGCTGTGCATCGATGTCATGTCACGACGATCAGCGCCTTGCTGAAAGAACTTGCTTGCCTGATCATGCGATTTCCAGAAACCATCCTTGTCAATCGCTAGATTGGCCAATCGCGCAAAAACCCAGCCGGGGGCATCCTCGAGTGACGCAAGCTCGTTCAGTGCTTGTACGTACTTCTCCCGAGCGTCCTTTGCATCGGATTCGCCATAGAGATTGGCAAGTCTGATCAAGCTGCTGCGATGTCCTGCCGCAACCGCCTGGCGATAATAGTATTCCGATTTTTCAAGGTCCTTTGTAACGATGGCGCCGACCTCATACACGTGTGCAAGCTCTGACTGGGCAGCAATCACGCCATTATCGGCCGCAAACTTGAGGTAGTGCAGGAGGACGGCATTGTCCTTGCGAATATCCGCGCTTTCGAGGTGATAACGGGCTACTTTCCAGGCTGCGTTGCCATCCCCAAGATCGGCGGCAAACCGCAACCATGCCTCCGAAATCGCCCGGTCTTGCTTGACCACGTCTCCTTTTTCGTACTCTCGCGCAATGCGTGCCACGCGATCGCAAATTCCGCTGTCGAGCTTTCCGACCATTGCGCCAAAAGCCATGGTTATGGCCAGCGATGGATCGACAGACCAACCCTCGACCCGTTCGCCATCAAGGTTTCGCTTGGCAAGCTGCAGGAGCGCGTTCGGGTTTCCACCATAAGCGGCATTGACGAGATAGGAGAGAGCTTTGGTTTTGTCCTTCTGAGCGACGACCCCCGTCAGTATCAGTTCAGCAGCGAGATCGAGGTCCTTCGGCGCACCTGCCTCCGCCTGCGTGAAAAATGTTTCCAGGGCTCCGTTACTCTCAAGCTCCTTAATTTTTCCGGAACGCAGGTAAAGGGTAATCCTGTCAGCCGCCAGGTCCCGCGGCTTCAGGCTGCGGTCAATGTCCGGCAGAAGCTCGATCATGCGGGCGATGATGGGGAAATAAAGGTCCGGATCGATGTCTCGTAGCCGTTGAGCCTCGCGTTGGATGATCCAAGGTTGAAGTTTTGGTAGCGTCTTGCGATCCCATGAAACCCACCGATCGATCACTTCTCCATCGGGCGCGCGCTGTACACAGACCGCCTTGACGTCTACCTTGGGTGGCAGGAACTCAATGGCCACCGGATCTGCCTTGACCTGGTCGATCGCCACTGCCAGCCACAGGCAGGTCGCAACGGCCCCGGCGAAAAAAGGCGCAGAACGCAAAACTTGAGACAGCATACTCGCCCCCTATTGGTTGAGATGATTTTCGGTGACGACAACGTGGTAGTCGCCCGCATTGCCTGACAAGACGATACTGAATCCGGCGCGCCGTTTCAGGTCGATCTTGTCGGTTTGGGTGATGGTCTTGCCACCTTGCTGAATTGCAAAGCTGAGATTGAGCGGGGCCCGTAGCGAAACACTCTCGGATGTTCCGGCGGCAACCCCTTTGATTGCCGTTGCATTTGCAGCGGGCACGGCGAGATCAATGGCGTCAAGATCACTGAGATTGTAAAGATAGACCTGCGCCTTGGAAGGGTCGTCCTTGACGCCATCCACATAGAGTTTTGTCTGCCCGTCCGATAGCTTGGCGTAGGTGTAGTACTTGCCTGGCGCAGCTGTGATGTTGACGCTCTCAGCACCAATCGACATGTCGACATTGCCTGGCTTGACGGCCACATAAGGCGATACGCCATCGTCGAAACCTGCAACCTGGGATCCCGCGATCACAGCGGCTGATGCATTGGTATCGAGAATCCGGATGAAGGATCCATTGGGATCAATCGGCTTGCCATAAAGTCCGGCATCTTGGGCCAACGAAAGCGTCGGCAGGGCCAGCATCATGGTCAGAAGGACGGCATATGTGCGTGGTAAAAACATGATCCTCACCTTGCTTTGGGATGGCAGACACTCACTGCTGCCGCGTTTGTGGACAGGCGGTCGAATTCGAGGGTAATTCGCTTGGATGCCTCGCTGGCAAAGTATCGCACCGGGAAGTAGAAGCGGCCCGTCGAGACCATTCGATCCGCCCGCACGATACTGCTTTGGTAGTCGTGACCGTCGTGCAGTTTGAAGCTCAATGTGGCGTGCCGGCTGAGCGTGTCGCCAGAAAATGCATAGATCACGGCGGAATCGGAGATCTCGCCCTGTTCAAGGGCCACACTCACTGTGGTGGGACCAAGAGGAGAAATTCTTTCGGGGTCGATCCTACGGCAGCTTTGACGCGCAGCTGTCGCCAGTTCGATCAGTGGTGCGTCACCGAACTTGCCGAGATTGTTGTAGATGGGATTTTCCCAGATCAGAAAACGAGGCCGGTTTGCCTGGAAGACCTCTGACGTCAGGTAGGAGGTAATAGAACCGAATTGGTTGCCGCCTGAAATCGAGTAGTTCGTCACTGGTGTTGATAGAGCCTGCGACAAAAAGCCAGCAAAGTTCGACGCCGGAAGATCCGAATAGCTGGTTCCCACCAAGGCGACGGTGCCACCGGAGGAAGGACTTCCAAATATGTCGATCGCGCTCGCTCCGCTGTCGGTCTCGACGGTTTCATACCCTTGCGTGCGGGGCAGGGGCAAAGCATCCGTGCAGCTGGCCTGCAGCATTCGCCGCATTGTAGAGATAATGGATGACGGCGTTGTCGGCCTTGTCTCAAAGTCTGCCTTCTGCAGCTCGCCAGCGCCTGGGAGTGAGCGAATTACCTCCGCAATTTTTCCTGCCGAGGCACGAGCTCCGGCTGACGTCCAGTGGAAATCAGCCTGGAAAAATGGTGGTTCCTCGCCGGACTGCTCCTTGAGCCTTTCCAACAGATCAACGGTCACGATGCCATGCTCGCGCAGTCGCTGAATGACGCCTTCGTAAGCCTTCTTTGCCACATCGTAGTCGAACCCAAAGTCACTGCTTGCCGTGGCAGGCAGATATTGTGGCAGCACCAGGCTCTTTGTTGGTATTGGTACATAAACGAGCGTCGTTCCCTGGGCCTCAAGCGCCTCGGCGATCGTTGCGATCTGGTCAGCAGTATGCTCGGAAAGCTGCTGCTCCATGCGCAAGTCTGCAATAACCCGATAGAAGAACCCGTTCCGTCCCTCGACCGATGCAAGTTGTTTATTGGTCTCGAGACCTGCACATCCGAATGCCGATGACGCCGCGTAGCCGGTCCCCCACGAACCGAGGGTCAGCGCGATTGCGATGCCGGTACGCACGGCCGATTGTCTGATACGGCTCATCATTGAGAGACCTCGACAAGATTGGTGGGTTCTGTGTCCAGTCGGCGCAGGACCGCGGCCGCCACCGCCCTCGTGCTGGGTTCAGCACTTGTTTGCGCGGTTGTCAGGAACTGCCTTGCTTCTTTTTTTTCCTGTTCACTTGTCAGCCCCTGCGAAATCATCGAGATCGCCATATCGAGGGCTGTCTTTGCATTGCCACTGGAGGCGGCCTGTCGTTCTAAGCGGATGACCTCATCGGGCTTGGCTCCGAAAGGATGGCCACTTTTGTAAAACTTGATGAGTTGAGCGACCGCAACAGGATTCCCATGGGCGGCATGGTCGCGAAGGGTTTGCTCTGCCTGATCAAGCCGTGGGTCGCTGATGGAGCCGGTTTCGGTGCTGAGCAATCTGGAAAGTGGAGCAACAGCACCTGCACGGCCTGTGCTGCATGCGATCGTGTAGTAGTGAACTGCGTCCGCCTTAAGCGTCGGGTTTGCCGCAAGTCGTTTGGCCACGTAGATTGCAGCCACGCCGTCGCCCCGGTCGGCCAGCATTTGCAGCTCCTTGTAGGAAATCTGTTGGCGGGCAATCATGCGCCGCCGAATTGATTGGAGCTCGGGGCCGTCCAGCTGGTCTGTTCTCGTAATCCCCTGATTGAAGCCTTGTCGATAGCGCTTCGCGTCTGCCTTTGATTTCGTGGCCTCGGCGTTCTTTGTAACCGCGGCGGCAGGTGTAACATTGCTACCGAGACCGACCGCAAAACTTAAAGCAAGAAGGAGGGTATGGATCCGCATTTATCTATTCCCTAACCGCAGATGCAGGCGCATCCCAGAGTCGAGGCTCTGTCAGGTAACGAACCGGAAACTCCCATAAGACAGTCGACTGTCCCTCAAGCTGGCTGTTGGCCGCCAGAAAGTTGCGCATGGGAACAACAGGTCCACGGCCGACCTCGGCGACGTTCAGCACATCAACTCCCAAGGCGGCTTCCAGGTATGAGGAAAAGGACCACGTGTCATTGGCGCTGTAACTGGTGCCGACCAGAGCGACGGGGAACCGGTCGCTTTCGCCAAGAATGTCGGTTAGTGGTCCCGCCTCATCTCGGCTTGCCGTTTGTGGTGCGACGACTTCATGTCCTAGTCCAATCGACGGCGCCAGTCTTTCGCCGGTCACGAACTTGACGAGGTCCCCCTCCACCGTGCGTTCCGGCTCGTCTTTCAAGGCAAAATGCGATTGGCCAGCAATACCCGAGAATGCTGCAACCGCACCTGCCACAGCCTTGGCGCCTGCTGGTGTCCAATGCGTGTCTGTCTTCAGGAAGACGGGCTCGCTGGTTTTGGCAGCGAGCAGGGCACCCCGCGTATCGACGGCGTCAATCTTTGCCAAGGACAGCGAATGGACAAAGTCGAGATATCGGTGCTCCGCGATCGAGGCATACCGGTCGTCGGCAAGATTTTCGCGGTAAATGTCGCTTTTGGCCGGAAGAGGCACAATGATCAGCCGAATTCCATGCGAGCGAAGACTATCGGCCACTTTTGATATCTCGCGAACGCCGGTTTCGATGCCGGTGTCAGCGTTGGCAGCACCGCGAAACTCTTCTTCGGAAAAAAGCCATCCTCCCTTTCCGACAACGACGCCGCGGCGCCCCTCGCCAAATAGGATGTAGCGAGCAGCTCCAACCAGTTCGACCGCAAACTCGCGATGTGGCAGTTCTGATTTGTAGACGGTTTCGAGCGTCGTACCAATCAGCCCATGGCTGAGTTGGTCGAGGTTGGCAGGAAGTTTCGAAAGCGCCCCTGCCAGCTGATGGCGAATGTCTACATTCGCTACAAGTGCATAGCCGAACAACATCGCAGGGAGTAGCAGTCTTGCGGCTGTATTATATCTAGCGTGGATCTGCATTGGTTCCTCAAAACTGAAAATAGAGAAACGGCGAGTGATTGGCCTCCGCGAGCTTCAATACCGTCACGGTTGCCAGCAATGTCAGCACTAAAGGCACAGCAATGGATTGGCGCGCTGTGGCGCTGCCGTCAGCAGAGGGCAGGTCAACGTTCGTCCGTTCCAGAACCAGGAGGTAAGGCTCGCTCGCGACAATGACGCAACCGACCGCAAGCGTGAGCAATCCCTCGTGTGTGATATCGAGAAGTTGCTCTGGTCGAACCCACAGCCCGTTGAACCCCAGCATGCCTGTATAGAGGTCGAGCGCGACAAAGACGTTCTCTGCCCGGAAAATAACCCAACCCAATAAAACGATCAAAAGCGTCATGGGTAATGCAATCCACCGCGAGGCTGCAATCCTGTTCCAGCCGGTTGCGCGTTCGACCGCCAACCAGCCACCGTGCCATCCGCCCCAGAGCACGAAAGTCCAGTTGGCACCGTGCCAGAGCCCACCGAGCAGCATGACCAAAATCAGGTTGAGGTAGGTCCGAATAGGGCCGTGGCGGCTACCACCAAGCGGGATATAGAGATAGTCCCTAAGCCAGTTTGAAAGGCTGATGTGCCATTTGCGCCAGAATTCGGTGATGCTGCGGCTGAGATATGGTGCGTCGAAGTTTGGAGCGAAGCGAAACCCGATCATCAGGCCAAGTCCGATCGCCATATCGCTGTATCCGGAAAAATCGAAGTAGAGCTGCATCATGTAGGCGATGGAGCCAAGCCAGGCTTCGATCAGCGTCGGGTGAGGGCTTGAAAAGATGCTGTCCGCGATCGGCGCGATCGGATCTGCAATCAACACCTTCTTTGCAAGGCCGATGACAAACAGTGCCGTGCCGTCGGCAAACTTCTGCAACGTGTGTTCACGATGCTTGAATTGGTCCGCCAGATCCTTGAAACGCAGGATCGGTCCCGCGATGAGTTGCGGGAAGAGAGCCTTGTATGCAGCCAGATCAATGAAGTTGCGCGTTGCCGCTGTGTCCCGGCGATAGACATCGATCAGGTAGCTGATCGACTGAAAGACATAAAAAGAGATGCCGATTGGCAGGATGAGACGCCAGTGGACACCAAGGCCCTCGGCATCCGTGCCGATCAAGGCCGCAAGGCTGTCGATGAAGAAATTCAGATACTTGAAAATGCCAAGCACGGTCAGGCAGCCGGATACACCAAGCGTCAACAGGATCCTCCCCGTTTGCCGCTCCCGATTGCGCTCGATGGCGATCGCGAAGGTGTAAACCCACACTGTGGTCGCAAACAGCAGCGCCAGAAAATCCATCCGCCACCAGCCGTAAAAAATATAGGAGGCTATGAGGATGGTAAGAGAGCGGCCAGCGACGGGCGTCGCATAGTAGGCGACCAGGAAGGTTGGAAGAAAAAGAAAAACAAAAACCTCGGAGGAAAACACCATGACGTCATGCTCTCTTCTTGTCGACACAACGAGCCAGATCGACGGCTGAAAACTGCGACAACTCACCACCCTCTGACGTGGTCGACGCCAGCTTGAATTCTCCAGGCTTGCTGGATGCGACAAATTCCAGCAGTTCGCCGAGATTGGCTGCGAACTCGCCATCAGCGATTCTTGGAAGCTGCCGCTCGAAGTCATTTGCGGAAAGGCTTAACTCACCCAGCCTTGCGCCGCTCAACCCGAAGCGGTTGTCCTTGAAAATGTTTCGAGAAACGAGGAGGGCGGCATGGTCCGACTGTCCGGAAATCGCCAGACCCGCCGACCCATTCGCAATGAGATGGTTGTCTTCAACCTTGCCCCTAAGGACGGACCGCATCGCGATGCCCCGCGAGCCATTGGCGATGACAAAATTGCTTGTGATTGCAACACACGCTGAACCAGCGACACTGACGCCTGCCAGCCTTGATTTGCCAACGAGGTTGCGAGAAATCCTGACATCAGTTGCTCCCCCATCCACAAAGATTCCGTTACCTGGACTGTCAATGATAACGTTGTGCGAAATGTCGATTTGACTGGAGCTGTCAGTCACCTTGATGCCGTGCGTGCCGGTTCGTTGCGAAACGATATTGTCGGCAATACGCACATCGCGCGCCGCCCTTACAAGGACTGCTGTTTTCGAGCCGTCGACAAATCGATTGCCGGTAACGTCAAGCCTATTCGACGCGGTGACTGCGACCCCAACGCCGTTCCTGAACACGTTATCCCTCAGCATCGACGCTGTTCCCGAAGCCGAAAACTGATGCGTAAATGCCAAACCGCTTGATTCGGGAAACGCTGGAGAGCCGAGGTCGGCGATTACGCTTCGACTAACCTGTGTCGCGCCGGCAAATGTCGTCAGCAGAAATGGGCGGAAATCGCTCTTTGCATCCGGTGTTGCATCCAGTCGGGCGCCTATGATTTCAAGCACGCCGGTATTGACGATAAAAGCGCCCTGGCTGCCGTCCAGGGTCAATGTCTCGCCAGGCCCGATTGTCAGTGCCCCACCGCCCCAAATGAAGATGGGTCGGTGGGCGACATATCCTTGCGGCCGCCTTTCCAGATAGGTCCCAATCCCCTTTGACCCCAATGCCTGTCGAACATCTTCCAATGTTTGAGAGCCACTTTCGATAACGATGGCGCTTGCCTGCGGGTCGGGCTGCGCCTTGAGGCTCGCCTCTACGAAGCCCTCGCTCGCCGAAAGTCCGATGCGGCGCATGAGAATGTCGATGGGCGAACGACTGACACGCTTTTGACCTTCTGGCAGCACAAGTCGAGTAGCCTGCTCTCCCGCCTGCAATTTTCCGATTCCGGCCAACTCGTTGGCGCGCGCAAAGATCTCGGCGGACGGCACGTCCAGGCTGCGTGTCTCGAGCTCTAGCGCTTCCAGCTGTCGATTGAATGACGTTTGCTGGCCGAGCGCGAAAGGCGGCCACGCTAGACAAGCGGCAATGGCAATAACAAAGGCAGGACGACTAGGCATAATCGGCCGCCCTCACATCAGCCGCAATGGCGCCAAGGGACTGACCGGACAGGCCAAGAGCGCTGGCATTGCCACAGCTGATTTCAATAACCTCGGCCGGCGTATCCGCGGTATTGACAAGTCTTGCCTCCTTGCCGATCGCAACCATCGCCGACAGCCCGGGAGTTAACTCAGATTGGGTGTGGTCACCGACAAGCTGCAGACGACCGTGGATGACGGCGAGAGTCCGGGATACGCCCTCCTCGCCAACAAGGGTGACGGTCTTTCCGCTGTCTATGCTAAGGAGGTCCATGGCAAAGCCGGGGCCTGCTTGCATCGACTTGATCCTGCCCCACTCGGTGACCTGGCTGCGATGATTTTCTGCTTCTCGACGCTTGAGGGTCACGAGATGTTCGACAATCCGCTTGACGTCCTGGGCGCTTGACTTGTTTGTGACGAGCAATGCGTCGTCGGTATCGACCACGACCACATCGTTCATGCCGACGACAGCAACCAGACGCTCGCCGCCACGGACCAGAGAGCCTCGTGTATCAAACAGAACGACGTCCCCTGACGTGACATTGCCACTCTCGTTTTTCATTCCGATTGCGTGGAGAGAGGTCCAACCGCCGACGTCGTCCCATTCGATCGCTGCCGGCGCAAGGGCAATGTCCTTACACCGTTCGAACACCGCCTTTTCGGTTGGTTGATTTTCAGCTTTCATGAAATGTCGTTCGTCGAGCAGCAGCCCCGCTTCCGTTTCAAGGGGCGAGGCGGACTGGAGAGCCGCCTGCACATGCGCAAATGTCGCCGGGTCGTGACGCTGGTATTCCGAGATCAGCTTGCTTGCCCGAAACATGCTGATGCCCGAGGCCCAATATGCAAAGCCTGTGTCAATTAACGATTGAGCGATCGTGGTGCTCGGCTTTTCGATGAAGCTTTCGACGCGATGCAGGCCTGGATAATGGTCGAACTGGCCTCCGTCCATGATGTACCCGTAGCCTTTTTCGGCATAGCTGGGCTGAATACCGAAGGTCACGACCAATCCATCCAGGGCCGCATCGTGCATTTGTGCAATCAACCGATTGAGCTCGCCTTTAATGACATGGTCAGATGGAAGCACGACCAGCACAGCATCAGGTTTGGCACCAGCAAGATAGAGTGATGCCGCCAGTACCGCTGGGCCCGTGTTCCTTGCCACTGGCTCAGTTATGATGTGTGCCTTGCTTTGAATTTCACGAAGCTGGCGGCCAACGGTTTGCACATGACGAGAACCGACGCAGACGATCGGGTCGGAGAACAGATCGCTGCGATGGCGTTGAACCGTACTCTGAAAGAACGTCAGGGAGCCTTCGCCATTGATCGGTTGGAACTGCTTTGGCTGATGAGCTCGCGAAAGCGGCCAAAGACGAGTCCCTGAACCTCCACAGAGAATCAGTGGATGAATGTCACTCATTTCGAACCCCACAGATATGACAGGCCGGCCTTCATCGAACGCAATAGTTCAGGCGAGTTGTCGAGGCGCACCACCACCGGTGTTCCGGGAGTGGCGTCCAATGGCCGAATGGGAAGGAGAGTGACCGGCAACGGCCCCCCGGGGCCGGTGGCAGTGCGGTCGAGGACAACCTTGGCCTCAATTCGGCTTCCGCCAGGCGTTTCAATTTCAGCTGTCGCCCCTCCGCCCAGTCGGCGCAATTCGGGGCCTGTCAGAGTAGACTGGACGATGAGTGGTGCGTCACGCCTGTTCGCATCGAGGATCGGTTGACCGAGGAGGACCGTGGAGCCGCGTTCGATTCCTGCTGGGATCACATCGCAGTTGCAAGGCATGCTGGCGGTCAGAGAGACGCCATTCGATGACAGGATCGAATAGACCGGTTGGCCGGCCGCGGCGTTCAAATTGATAAAGTCAATCTGACCGCTGGTGGTCGCCTTCATTGTCAGGCCCTGACGCTGAACCACCGCGGGTCCATCGACGTCAGTCACGAAAAGCCGGTTGCTCAGTCCTGATGCGATGAAGGCGATGAGGCCAATGGTGGCCAAACTGATGCCGAGTGTCCCGGCTACCTTGGCCAGAACAACGTTACCTGGCTGCAGGGCGCCTTTTGGAGTGGACGTACTTTCACCTTGTCCCGCCCCTGGCGTGCCAAGGAGCCCGTTCAGGGTAACCTGGTCGCCAGCAAGCCAGCTATTCAAGAGATAGCGGATCTGCGGCATGTGCTGACCGGTCGGATCGCGGAATCGCAAGATCATTGCGCCGGTTTCGCTATCACTAGACGCAACCGTCACATCGATCGGCAGCGACAACCAGAATTCTTTGAAGTTGAAGCGAAAGATGGCAAGTTTGGCGGCCCCTGCCCAGTTAGCCGCTGCGATTCCGGCAATTCTGGCGCCTACCATGGAAAGGGTTACCCCCTCATAAGCGCGGCCATCGATCGTGACGGAAAACGGTATACGCAAGCGCGGATGTTCATTCGCCTCTGCGAAATCGGGCACATTAGCCGCACCCTTGTCGACTGAAGGCACTTCTTTTTCGCGATGGTCGATTGTCGTCATCAGAGATCCTTCCAAGTCACATTTTTGCGGTGGAAATCATAAGGGCGGCGAGCAGGAGCCAGGAGCTCGCCAGCAGGTGAACGTAAGTCGAGGAAAGGTTTCGCAAGCGTTCGGATACAGATGCCGGACGCGCACGCCGTGCGGTGGATTGCCGGGTCCATTTTTGCCGATCGAGGCGAAAGAGGACAAAGGTTTTTACAAGCGCGCCGCCGATCTGGCCGAAATACAACAGGAATGGGTAGGTGATCGGAAAGGCGGGCCTGAAGGTCGTTAGCAGACAGCAGTAAATGTACCGGGTGAACATGACCCATGCCACGTAGAGAGGCAGGACAAGAGGGCTGACAAGAAGAGCCGACATCAATACAGTCGCCGGACCAAACAGCGTTGTCCACATCGATACACGCTGGTCGAGCACAGACCACCATGTAAACCAACCGATACGGCGTGGCCCAAGCGCGAGCGCTCTTCCGTTCGTTCGCAGCATGTTGCCAAACCATCGCAGCATCAACGCAACCGCAGAATCAACGAATCCGGGCTTTGGCTGGCTCTCCATAGAGACCGAACGAACGTCTGGCAGATAGGCCATCTTAAAACCGCGCTTGAGCAGCCAGAACCAGGTTGATTTGTCATCCCCGGTCAGAAACCGCACGGTTCCAAGTCGCCAGTGCACAAGCCAGTCGTGTTGCACATTGTCGATAAAATCCGGGTCGCAGGCGAGCGATGCCCGAAAGAGCGACAAACGTCCTGTCAGCGTCAGGACGCGCCCGGACAGTCCCATGGAAGACATCATCATGTGGCGTTGAGTAAAGCGCAAATTGAACCAGTCTCGGAACAGCCGGGACTCCACGATCTCGCAATCCTCATCCGTCGTGAGTGCACCGATCTTAGGATCGATGAAGAAGGGGGCGCACTTCTCGACGAGATCCTCCGGTGGGCAACTGTCACCATCAATGAGAACGACGATGTCGTCGGGCATAGGGCACTGCCGGGCTATGATGCGCAAGGAGGTTGCAAGTGCATCACGTTTTCCAGTAGCGGGAATGCGATCAACAATGAGCCTTACGTGAGCGATCTCGGTCCGCATCAGCGAATAGATTTGCCGAATGAGCCGTTCGTCGGCAGCATCCACGATCGAGGCAACAACCGTAGCACCACCTCGTGAAGCCGCCGCCGCCCTAAAAAGCGAGCGATAGACCTTGGTGGTGACGGCCGTATCGACCTTGTATGTCGTCGCAAGGAAGAAAGAATGAGCCGGGCGCTTCCGTTCCAGATACATCCGCGAAAGGGTGGCGCGCCGACGAGGATGAACAACATGAATGAAGATCTGCGCTCGGATAAAGTTGATCGCACCCCAGCCATATCGCCACATTCCCAATGCGCCGATGGTCAAGATTAGCCCCGTGTTCTCGGCGAGCTGGTGAGCGGGGATCGCAACCGCGACGCTCGAGAACACAAGGATATAGAGGAGATGGCCCAGCACACTCAGCTCCTACCAGCAGATGCCTGCATAAAGACCACCCGAGCGCATCTTCGGATCGATGCGAGTGAGGTCAACCAGGCTCTTGGTTGCAGCCGCCGCGGTCAGAGGCTCGAGCGCTTCGTCATAGCGATTGCCGACAAGCAGGATGTCAGCGCCTGAGATGAGCTCGTCGATCTTGCTGACAAGGCGCTCCTTGAGGTCTGGGACGACGCCGCTGCCCCGGCCCGAGCCGCCCATGCTATGTTCATAGGCGACGCTGACACTCGGATCGTAGACCCTAAGATCAAAACCCTTGGATATCAGCCGCGATGCGAGCTCTGCCAATGGGCTTTCACGCAAATCGTCGGTACCTGCCTTGAAGCTGATACCCACCATCCCGATCGACTTGCCCGGCGCGTTCTCGACCATCGCCTCTGCCCGTTCGATCTGTTCGGCATTTGCTGTCAGGACCGAGTCAAGCAATGGCGTGGAAATTGCCTTGCCTTGCGCAAGATGCCGAAGGGCGCGAACATCCTTCGGCAGGCAAGAACCACCAAACGCAAAGCCGGGTCGCATGAAATAGGACGACATGTTCACCTTGTCGTCTGAACACAGCACCTTCATCACCAGCTGACCATCGATGCCGCAGGATTTGGCAATGTTCCCGATTTCGTTTGCAAAGGTGACCTTGACCGCGCGCCAGGAGTTGCTGGTGTATTTGATCATTTCCGCCGTCGCCAAAGGAACGACGTTAATGGCACATGGCAATCCTTCGTTGATGTCGCGCAGCAGTCGCTCGGTGACGGGATCAATGGCGCCAAAAACGATGAGGCCGGGATTGTAATTGTCCTCGATGGCGGTGCCTTCGCGGAGGAACTCCGGATAGTAGCCGACACCAAATCCTTCGCCCGCGATCAATCCGGACTGCTGCTCCAGGATTGGTATGCAATGGGTGTTCATAGTGCCCGGAACGATGGTCGATCGTACCACGACGGAGTGGAAGGACGCCTTTTGTGCCATCGCCTTTGCGACGTCGCCGCAAGCTTGCTTGACATAATCCAATCCGACAGCACCATCAGGCGCGCTGGGTGTGCCGACGCAAATGAACGTTAAGTCCGTTTCGGCAATGGCAGCGGCAATGTCTGTCGTGGCGCTCAGCCGACCTCGCGCAACGTTGCGCTCAAGTAAGGGCGTCAGCCCCGCTTCCACGATTGGCGCTTCGCCAGCATTTAGTTTTGCCACCTTGGCCGGATCAATGTCCACGGCAACGACGGTATGTCCATCTTCCGCAAGGCAGGCCGCAGACACAACCCCAACGTAGCCGATACCAAGTATACTAATTCTCGCCATAACGTGTCCCCACGATTGCATCTTGCTCCGAGTGGCCTGGCAACACGACGGGACGGTTCTCCGGCGTACCGAGGTGTCGTCAGGCACATACGAAGAATACGTTGGGATAAAAAGAAAAAAAGTCGGATAATTAAGAATAGATGTAGGGGAAATTGGAAGTATCAGATCGTTTAGATAGCAATATCGTTCCGGAACGCGGAGTTCCAGAAAGAATAACGGGATAAATACTTGAGGAATGGTCAGCTTTGTTGCTGATAAATATCAAACCAACCTTTTGATGCTCCATATTTTACTATGGATGCGCGGCTCGAAAGGCTTAGCTTGTCTGTTCCACGTGCTCTGTATGTGTCGACCGTTTTTGTGCTTAGCCGCATCTCTGCCGCTATCTCCTTGGTGCTGAAGCCATAGGCAATCAGCTTGAGGACGAGTTCTTCGCGCACGCTCAGGTTGCCTTCCGACAACCGCGATGCCGCAGGTGATGGGCCGTTGAGAAGTGAATAGAAGCTGCGAATATGCAAATCGGGTAGCGATCTGAAGACCGCGGGACTGATATGGTGATGACCAGCCGCAACGCTCGCGATTGCTGCGCGAATGTCCCTGTTGTCGTCATTCGTGAACACCATGCTTGATACGCCATCGACATAGATGTCACGAATGAGATCCGCGCTCGCGCGGCTCAGGGCATATATCAGGGTGAACGGATACTCTGTCTCCGTGTCGGCCAAACGGCGTATTGCAGTGCCGGTCGCAACGTCGGCGGAACTGGCTATTTCGCATAATACAACCGCGGGCAATGTTCGGGCGACAAATTCATGCACAGGCTCACCGGCGCGCTTCGTATCGACGAAGCACATCCCATGATCAGCACAGACTCCCGACCGAATTTTTTCGGACAATTCACCAGACGAGCAAATTACCGAAACCCGAATCCTTTTAGTTCCCATGAAAGTTCCTCAATCAAGATGAAACTTCCTCCCATTTATTACTGTTAGGAACTTGCTGCATATCCAGTACACCGTGGCGCACTGCCTCCAATGACATGCAGAAAGCTAGAGAACGTGGAGATAATTTTAAAAATTACTTAATCTGTCAAGACGGAATTTAAATAATTACGTCTTCTCGTTGAAACTTTGCTAGGCATCGCGAGATAAACGCTCCACACAATGCCGGGTAAGGCTGGCTTTACTGCGGCTTTTCGCTTGATGTTCAATGGATTACCGCATGGTGAGAGGCGCGGGTTGCTTCATTGCGTCCGGCAACGACGACATGAAGAGCCGGGTTCACTATTCGGAGGCAGCTAAAAGCAATGTCGCGCTCGGCGGCACAAAGAGACTATCGGAGAAATTGGTGAGCGTGCTGTACCGGGTCAGGTCGATCGACAGGCTCCCCAAAGGACATTCAGGAGTGCCTTGTGTAGAAGCTCAGACAGGTAGGGATGGACACCCCCGCGCAATTGTTGAGTTGGCGACGGTCGCCGCCGTCTTTTATCATTCCGTAACGGGCCACTCTGCCGGTCCCTTTTAGGGAGGGGTCGGCCTATCCGGGGTATTGTCCGAAACAGATGGCTCGGGGCCATTTGATCAACAAGATTTGAACGTGGGAGATCTCGTTCGCGTTGGCGCAAACCAGCAATTTGCTCTTCCACCGGTTGACAAACCTGTCATGCGAACAGCACAGAGACCGTATAAGAATCTTATAAATGGCTCAGCGGGTTGCGCCGGCCTGGATGTTCAAATGGATACTGTTCAAGTGCTGCCGGGTAGCGTCCTTCGCCATCCCGGCTACCTCAATTTCGCAGCTTCCCGCGTTCTCTCCTCTCTCTCATTCCAATGCATCGCGATCGCGATGGGCTGGATGATCTACGACCAGACGCACAGCGCTTTTGCGTTGGCGCTTGTAGGCCTTTGCCAGTTCCTGCCGATGGTTGTGCTGACCTTCATCGTAGGCCATGTCGCCGACCGCTACGACCGCCGACGCATCGGTCTTGTCTGCCAACTGATCGAGGCAGCGACTTCGCTGTCGCTCGCGATTGCCACCTGGCAGCAGTGGCTGACACCGGCGGGCATACTCGTTGCCGTCACGATCCTGGGTGCTACCGCCGCCTTCGAACGGCCGACGATGGCAGCGTTGCTGCCCAATATCGTGCCTGAGTTGATGCTCCAGCGGGCTGTCGCTACGACCACCTCGATGCAGCAGACTGCCTTCATCGTCGGACCGTCCCTCGGCGGCCTGCTTTACGGCGTTGATCCGGTCGCACCTTTTGCTGTCGCCGCCGTGTTCTTTGCTGTTGCGAGCGTCAATGTAATTTCTATCCGAATGCAGTGGAGGCCCGCAAAACGCGAGCCGGTAACGCTGACGTCGATATTTGCCGGCGTCTCGTTTATCCGCAGCCGACCCGTCGTGCTAGGGACGATTTCGCTCGATCTCTTTGCAGTGCTGCTCGGTGGGGCGACCGCTTTGCTGCCGATGTTTGCGCGGGATATCCTGCATGCCGGCCCTTGGGGGTTGGGATTGTTGCGTGCCGCACCGGCGATCGGTGCACTCGCCATGTCGATCGTGCTGGCGCGGCGGCCGCTGAGAAGCAGTGTCGGGATCAAGATGCTTGCTGCCGTTGCCGTCTTTGGCGCGGCGACTGTTGTCTTTTCGCTCTCCACCAATATTGCACTGTCTGTGTGTGCACTGCTTGTCGTCGGGGCATCCGATACCGTCAGCGTCGTGGTGCGCAGCTCACTTGTCCAGCTTTTGACGCCGGATGAGATGCGCGGCCGCGTCAATGCGGTCAATTCGCTCTTCATCGGTACCTCCAATCAGCTCGGCGAATTCGAATCCGGCATGCTGGCGGGCTTCATGGGGCCTCTTTTGGCCGGCGTCATCGGCGGCGTCGGCACGATTGCCATCGTATTGATGTGGACACGTCTGTTTCCTGAGCTTGCCAAAGTCAGGACGCTCAAGGGTTAAATTGGCTGCCCGGAACGTCGGGTCAGACTTCTGCCGTGGCGTCCAACATGCCGATAGAGTTGACGGCATCCGGAAGTTCGCCCGCCATCAGGCCGTTCGAGGCGCCGATGCCGTGCGTGTTTCGTTTCCTCGACGTGGGCGGTTACGCGAATGCATTTCGCCTAGTTGAGAGCGATTTGACGCAGAATAGCGCAACGACAATGACCGGAATGCAGACCAGGTATGACACTCGAATACCTGCCTGCTCAGCGACAAAGCCGAGCAAAGGTGGAGCAAGGAAAAAAACGATGAAGGACATCTGGCCCAAAGCGGCAACGTTCATATGCGCAGGCCGGTCGGTTCGCTGAGCGGCAGCCGAAACCGCAAGCGGATAGACGGCGCTGCAGCCGCCACCCATTAGGGCAAAGCCGACGAGCGCAAGCTGGGGATGGGGGGCAAGCCAAACTGCCACGAGTCCAGCCGTTGAGATCAGCAGCAAAGTGACCGCGACTGCCCGGGAGCCGTATTGATCGACAAAACGATCCGCGAACAGCCTGGTGAGCGCCATGAACAGTGTGAACAGGGTCAATCCAAGGCCGCCGACAAATGGTTCAACCTGGAAAACATCGCGCATGTAAATCGATGACCAATCTATGCCTGCACCCTCCACCAGGAAAGCGGCAATGCCTATGACACAGAGGGGAAGAAGACCAAACGTCGGCAATGCGACATGACCTGCGTCCGCATGCTCGCCCAAAGCCCGCGCCGGTGCACTACGCATTCCGCTGATCACCACAGCGGCCACAACCAATACCGCAATAAATGTCAGTGCCAAGTGGAATTGCATCGAGATGCCGGCCTGACGCACTCCTGATGACATAAGCGCAGTCACGAAAAATCCAAGGCTCCAGAAACCATGGGCACGGTTCATGACACCGCGGCCGAGCTGCGCTTCGATACGGTCAATTTCGACGTTGAGATTTATTTCCAGGGCTCCTGCGAGCAATCCTTCCAAAAACAGGATCCCAAAAACGAGTTCTGCGCTTGTCATCCACGGGACCGAGGCGATCAGCGCGGACGTCCCGAGCACGGTTATGAACGCAGTGGTTCTGGCACCCAAACGGGCCACGAGGGGCGAAAAGAACGTTAAGGATATCAGTGCACCGATCGCTGCACCAATCAGCGTGAGGCCAAGTTCCGACTTGTTGACCTGGAGGGCATCCTGAAGATCGGGAAGGCGTGAGAGCAGGGCACCGGTCGATGCCGAAAAGAGGAAGAAGCAGGTATAAATTCGCACCTGCGGCTCAATACGCATTTCCGGGCTCCAGGGTCATTAGGTTGTAGCGGAAATTCCTCAACGTCCGACCGTGATCCAAACGAAAGTCATCGCATCCGAGGCTCTAAAGCATGGAGGTTAACAGTCAGAGGAACGGCCGCTCCAGCGGTCTTGGACAGGTCCGCGTAGTTGCAGCGACGATACGCGTCTTACGCGAGTTCCTCTTCCCTGACAAGATGAGTTTCCTCGCGATTTCGTTATACGGGCTGCTGTGTCTTGCGCGTCGCGCGGACCTGCGCAGTCTCCGATTTGCCATGCTCGTGGCTGGCGCGCAGAACAAGCTCAGCGCCAACAAGGATCTTGACCGGCGGCTGCGGCTCGGCGGCGGCAATCAGGTCGTCAAGCACAGTAACGGCAAGGTTGCCTATCTTGCGCTTCGACACGTCGATGGTCGTCAGACCCGGCTCCATGGTCGCACTCTGCGGCAGGTTGTCGAAGCCGATGATCGAGACGTCCTGGGGAATTGATACGCCATATTCGCGAAGCGCGCGAATGAACCCGTAGGCGATAATGTCGTTCGTGCAAAAATAACATTCGGCAAGCTCCAGCCCGGTCGAAAGCAGCGCGCGAGTATCGAGATAGGCGCCGTCATAGGTCGATTCCACCGAAAGGATGTCGGCCTCGTTCACCGGCAGGCCGAGCCTCGCCATGTTCTTGAAAAAAGCCTCGCGGCGCAGGCGGAAGTTGGTTGTGTCGACATGGGATGCGACGAAGCCGATGCGTTGGAAACCCTGCATGCGGAAACGCGACAGCGCCTTATAGACGGCGTCCTCGTTGTTCATGTCGACGAAATTGGCCTCCAGCACCTCATAGAACGTGTCGATGAAGACGGTCGGCAGGCCGAGACCCTGAATGAGCCTGATATCGGCTTCCGTCAACTCCGTACCCAGTGCGATGACGCCTGATATCGGCGCGCCGGCAAGCGACTCTGCCACTGTGCTGATCGGCTGGCCTTCGAAGCTCACGACTTCGAGCGTGTAGTTACGCCGCGTCGCCTCGGCAGACATGCCGTCGATATAGTCGGAGATGAAGACGCTATGGTCGCGGTTGACCGTGTGGCCGTGCTTGGCGATCTTCAAGAAGCGCAAGGTCTCGCCCGGTTCGGCGTTGCTGCGCGTTGCCCGCGGCACGTAGTTTAGGCTAGCCACCGCCTCTAAGACCCGCGCCCGCGTCACGCCGGAAATCTCCCCCTTGCCGTTTAGCACGAGCGAAACCGTCGCGGGCGATACGCCCGCCGCTTCGGCGATATCCCTGATGGTCAGTTTTCCCGGTTTCTTCATGCGGAGACAAGTTGCCCTTCATGCTGCGACTGCGAACGAGTTTACTAAACGATTTAAGCGGTATTTGCGAGACCTAAGCCAATTTGGGCCCATTCGCAACCAATATGCCGCAAAAACGGGGCTTGTCAGCGCAAATATCCTTTGATAGCGTTTAGTGAAGCTGGACATTGTTTAGTAAACAAATGGGAGGAGATCATGCAGAAAACCGGCGGACAGCTGGCGATGCTGCTTGTCATAAACGGTCTGTTGCTTGTGGCAGGCGCCCTGATTTCAGGCGGCTCGTTCCTTTCTGTTTTCAATCTCCAGTCCATGGCAAGCCAGGTGCCGGAAATCGGTCTTCTGGCCATCGGCGTCATGCTCGCTATGTGTGCCGGCAATGGCGGTATCGATCTGTCAGGGATTGCGCTCGCCAATCTTTCCGGCGTGCTTTCCGCCGTCATCGTGTCATCCGTTTTGTCCGTGTCAGAGAGCGGCATGGCCTTTAGCCTCTTGTTCATTGCCGGCGCAATCCTGATCGGTCTTGCAGGCGGCGTCATTAACGGCCTTCTCATCTCGCGGCTGAACATCACGCCTATCCTCTGCACGCTCGGCACGCAGATGGCCTTCATGGGGCTTGCGGTCGTTGTTTCGGGCGGCAAGGCCGTGGCTGTCGGCAGCCCGGCGCTGCTTTCCAGCATCGGCAACGACATGATTACCGCGGTGCCGATCAGCTTTCTCATCTTCGTGCTCGTCGCCGGCGCCGTTGCAGCGCTCCTGAAATTCACGCCCTATGGCTTGTGGCTGATGCTGATGGGCACCAATCCCAGGGCGGCCGTCTATGCGGGCTTTCCGAGGAACCGCGTGATCATCGCCACCTATGCGATCTCAGGCACGCTGTCGGGTCTTGCCGGCATCATCATTGCGGCGCGCAACGTCAATGTGAAGTTCGATTACGGGAGCTCGTACCTGCTCATCGCCATCCTCATTGCGGTGATGGCGGGCGTGAAGCCGGAGGGCGGCTATGGGCGCGTCGTATGCGTTGTGCTCAGCGCCATCGCCCTGCAGCTTATGTCGAGCCTGCTCAATTTCGGCGGCCTTTCCAATTTCGTGCGCGATTTTGCCTGGGGCCTGCTGCTGCTCACGTTCCTGGCCATCGGCCGCTACGACATCGCTGGCTTCCTGTCCCCAGGTCGCCGCACGCAAACCCCTTCGGTGCCTGTCCCTCAAGCATCGAAGTAAAAACAGGAGGGAATATTCGTGGAGGAAACTATGAAGTCGTTTTCGAAGAAGCTTTTGGCTGGAACCACGGTTGCAGCTGTCGCGCTCGCAGGTTCGATCGGTGGGCTGGCCGCCCAGGACAAGCCGGTCATCGCCACCGTCGTCAAGATCAGCGGTATCCCGTGGTTTGACCGTATGAATACGGGCGTTGTTGCCTATCAGCAGGCAAATACTGATGTCGTTGCCACCCAAAGCGGTCCAGCGACAGCGGATTCGGCCCAGCAGCTGCAGATCGTCAACGATCTCGTCGCCAAGGGCGTCAACGCACTCGCCGTCGTGCCGATGGACCCGGCTGTTCTCGAAGGTACGTTCCAGCGCGCCATGGACCGCGGCATCGTCGTCGTGACTCACGAAGCGGATAACCAGACGAACACCAATGCCGACGTCGAGGCCTTCGACAATGCCGACTACGGTGCCGCGCTCAACGAGCGCCTGGCCGAGTGCATGGGCAAGCAAGGCAAGTGGACGACTTTCGTTGGTTCGCTCGGTAGCCGCACCCATATGCAGTGGGTCGGCGCCGGCGAAGAAAACGCAAAGAAGTATGCCGGCATGGAACTCGTCGATCCGAACAACGAATCCTTCGACGACGCAAACGGCACCTATGAAAAGGCCAAGGAGATCCTGCGCAAGCACCCCGATATCAAGGGCTTCCAGACCTCGGCCGGCAATGACGTGCTCGGCGTTGGCCGCGCGATCGACGAAGCGGGCCTGAGCGGGAAGGTTTGCCTGGTCGGCACCGGCCTGCCGAACCCATCCGCTGACCTTCTCGAATCCGGCGCAATCACCGCAATCGGCTTCTGGGATCCGCAGAAGGCCGGCATGGCTATGAACTCCGTTGCCAAGCTGCTGCTGGAAAAGAAGGAAGTCACCGACGGTATGGACCTCGGTGTCGAAGGCTACAACAAGGTCTCGGTCAAAAAGGGCCCGGGCAAGGGTCTGCTGATCCTCGGCAATGGCATGGTCCTGGCCGACAAGGCGACCTACAAGGAACACCTGTTCTAATTCCGCAAACCGTCAGTCGGCCGGCAGATTTACCTCCCGGCCGACCCGTCCGGCGCAACGACGCGCCGGTCAGCATGAGGACAATTTCCGTGGCGGCACAAACACACACCGCACAGCATTCGGCTGCGCTCCTTGAACTTAGAAACATCCAGAAGAGGTTCGGCGGCGTTCATGCCTTGCGTGGCATCGACTTGACGCTCCAGCCGGGCGAAGCCTACCATCTTCTCGGTGAGAACGGGTGCGGCAAGAGCACTGTCATCAAAATCATGTCCGGGGCACATGCACCGACCTCGGGTGAGATCATCCTCGATGGTGAGACCTTTTCGTCGCTGACGCCGATCCAGTCGCTGGCTGCCGGTATCGAGACGGTTTACCAGGACCTGTCGCTTCTGCCCAACCTCACAGTCGCCGAAAACGTCGCGCTGAACGAGCAGTTGGTCAACGGCAATGGACGCCTGTTGCGCCTCTTCGACCGCAAGCGACTGAAGGAGACGGCCGAACGGGCGCTCGCCGCCGCGGGACTGCCGACCAACCGTACCTTCCTGAATACCATCGTTTCCGATCTGCCGCTTGCGTCCCGCCAACTCGTCGCCATCGCACGGGCTATTGCGACCCGCGCCAAGCTCGTCATCATGGACGAACCCACCACGTCCCTGACGCGTCGCGAGGTGGACAATCTCATTCGTGTCGTCGAGCGCCTTCGCTCCGAAAATGTCGCTGTGCTTTTCGTCACCCACAAGCTTGATGAATGCTACCGCATCGGGGGCCACGCTGTCGTCTTCCGTGATGGCCAGTGCGTCGCCCAGGGCCCCATCGCGAATTACAGCAAGAAGGAACTGGCCGAGCTGATGACCGGCCGATCCATCGATGCTCAGCGCTATCGTACGGGCAAGCCGTCCGATGCCGAACTTCTCAAGGTCGACCGCCTCATTGCTGATGGCGTGCGGGATATGAGCTTTTCGATCAAAAAGGGTGAAATCCTCGGCATCACTGGTCTTGCCGATTCCGGCCGCAACGAACTTGCCATGGCACTCACCGGCGTCGCACCCGCGACAAGCGGCGTGGTGACGATCGAGGGTAAGTCCGTCTCCGTACGCTCGCCCGCCGAGGCGATCGAGCGGGGCATCGGTTATGTGCCGGAGGACCGGCTCGCCGAAGGCCTTTTCCTCGGCAAGTCGATCTTTGAAAACGAGATCGCTCTTATCGTCTCGCGCCTTGCCAATTCAATCGGCGTCGTCGATCGAGAGGAGGGGCGCACTATCGCAACCAGGCTTTCCGAGGAAATGCGGCTCAACACCAAGAATCTCGACCTGCCGGTCGGGGCCCTTTCGGGTGGCAACCAGCAGCGCGTACTGATCGGCCGGTGGCTGAGCATCGCGCCCAAGCTTCTCGTGCTGCACGGACCGACCGTCGGCGTCGACGTCGGGTCCAAGGATACGATCTACCGCGTCATCCAGGGGCTCGCTGAAGCCGGCATGGGGCTCATCATCGTCAGCGACGACTTGCCGGAACTGCTTCAGAACGCAGACCGCATCCTTGTCATGAACGGCGGTCGAGTGGTCGCGGAAATGGATGCCGAGCAGGCAACTGAGGACCAGCTTTATAAGGCGATGCTGGTGATTACGACGGAGACTGTGTGATGGACGCTTCACGAACCGATGAACTCCACGGCGCCGACAGCCCGTCTCGTTCCTTCAGCTTCGGTGAGCTGGTGCGCCGTAGACCGGAGACCATCACCTTCCTCCTCCTGATAGCGATCGTTGTCGGTGTCGCCATCGCCAACCCGGCGTTCCTGCAGCCATCGACGCTCATCGACATCGGCCGCGCGAGCGTGGTCATGGGGCTTTTCGCGCTCGGGGTCTTCATCATCCTTGCGGCGGGCGGCATCGACGTGTCCTTCACAGCGATCGCGGCCTTCACCATGTACTCGATGACGGTGCTCGTGCAGAGCTACCTGCCGGGCCTGCCCATCGTCGTCGTCATCCTGATGGCGACACTTGGCGGCGTGGTGCTTGGCATCGTTAATGGCTTGCTTGTCCATCACCTGAAGGTGCCGTCGTTGATCGTGACCATCGGCACACAGTATCTTTTCCGCGGCTTCCTGCTCTCGTTCATCGGCACCGTGTGGATCATGTCGCTGCCGCCGCAGATGGGCGCCTTCGGGCGCATGCCGCTCGTCCAGTTTCAGTCCGCCAACGGTGCGCTCATAACGCTACCGTTCTACTTCCTCGTTCTGCCCGTCGCGGCGCTCGTGACCTGGTGGATCCTGAACCGCACCCTGATGGGCCGTGCAATCTTTGCCGTTGGCGGCAATGCCGATATCGCAAGCCGTCTCGGTTACAGCCTGCGCACCGTGCATGTCTTCCTGTTCGGCTATGCGGGCGCGCTCGCCGGTCTAGCCGGCATCATCCATGTTTGCGCCAATCGACAGGCAAACCCCTTCGATCTCGTCGGCACCGAGATCAACGTCATTGCCGCCGTCGTGCTCGGAGGGGCGCGCATCACCGGCGGAACGGGCACGGTCCTCGGCACCCTTCTCGGTGTGCTGCTGATCGTCGTGCTCAACAGCGTGCTCGTCATGGTCGGTATTCCCAGCACCTGGCAGCGCCTCGTCGTCGGCAGCTTTATCTTGCTGGCGGCCGCCTTTTTCGTCACGCGCCAGCGTAAGAAATAACCCACGTCCGGAGGACCCCCGTGAAAAAATTCCTGAACGACCCCGTCAACTTCGTCGACGAGATGCTCGAAGGCATCTACAAGGCCCATCCCGCCGTCACCTATACAGCTGGCGACACGCGCTGCCTCGTCACCGCCAGGACCAAGGCAGGCAAGGTCGGCATCGCCACCGGTGGGGGCTCCGGTCATTTGCCGACATTCCTTGGTTTCGTCGGCGACGGAATGCTTGATGGCGCGGCCGTCGGTGGGGTTTTCCAGTCACCCAGCGCAGAGCAGATGTACCAGGTCACCAAACACATCGATCAGGGCGCCGGCGTGCTCTACATCTATGGAAACTATACCGGAGACATCATCAACTTCGACATGGCGGCAGAACTCGCCGATCTCGACGGCATCGCCGTTAAGCAAGTCGTCGGCAATGACGATGTTGCCTCGTCGGTCGTCGGCGAGGAACACAAGCGTCGCGGCGTCGCCGGCATCTTCTTCATCTATAAGGCTGCGGGAGCTGCCGCTGCGGAAGGTCTTTCACTGGAAGAGGTTACGCGTGTTGCCGACAAGGCCCGCCTGCGCACCCGCACCATCGGCGTCGCGCTTTCCAGCTGCGTCGTCCCCGAGATCGGCCATGCCACCTTTTCTATCGGAGAGGATGAGATGGAAATCGGAATGGGCATCCATGGAGAGCCCGGCATCAGCCGCAAGAAGCTCGCGCCTGCCGATGCTGTCGTCGACGAGATGATGGAGCGCATCATCGCCGAAACAGACTACAAGCCCGGCGACAATGTCGCCGTATTGATCAACGGACTTGGCGGTACGCCACTGGAGGAACTCTATATCCTCTTCCGCCGCGTCTCGCAGCTTCTCGAAGCACGCAGCGTCACGGCCAAGCATGTCTGGATCGGCGAGTTCGCCACGTCGATGGAAATGGCAGGCGCCTCCATCTCGATCCTGCATCTCGACGAAGAGCTGGATCGCCTCGTCGCGGCTCCCGCAAACACGCCGTTCTTCCAGCACATCGCGAGGTGAGACCATGACGCTCCAGACATTGAACGCCGCGGATGTTATCGACCTCTTCAAGAGCTGGAAGGAGCTATTTGCCGAACAGCGCGAGTTCCTTATCGCGCTTGATGGCAAGGTAGGCGATAGCGACCTCGGCATTACCATGAACAAGTCCTTCGCGGCCGCGGCGGAAGCGCTGGACGCTGAAGGCGAGGCAGCCGGTATAGCCAAGCTTCTGCGCACCGCCGGGGCGACCATGGCGCGTACTGCTCCCTCCACGATGGGCACCTTGACGGCAACAGGGTTTCTCCGGGCAAGCAAGGCCGTGGAAGGCAAGGAATCGCTGGATACTGCCGACATGGCAGCGTTCTGGCGGGCTTACCGCGATGGTGTTGCCGAGCGTGGCAAGGCCAAGGTTGGCGACAAAACCCTGCTCGACGTGCTGGATCCTGTCGCGACCACGCTGGAGGCGCATGCTGCTGCGGGTTCAGCGCTTTCAGACGCTCTAAGCGTCACGGCCGAGGCTGCCGAACAGGCGCTGGAAGCCACAAAGTCCATGCTGGCACAGCACGGCAAGGCGGCGGCATTCCAGGAAAAGACGGTCGGTCTGCAGGACGCCGGCGCCACGGTCGGCGCATTCCTGATCCGTCGGATGGCGGACTTCGTGGGGCGCCGATAGGCGATAGGTAGTCTGGCCCTGGGTTAGCGTGTGACAACACAAGCAGTGGTCTGTATGGGTCGGTGTCGATTTAGACACCGACTTGACCCGCTGCACCGGGTTGTGAACGAGACCCCGAATTGTCATTCTGCTCGACTGAGGTTTTGCGGACGCCATTGGTGCCGGGAGTTGCTCATTTCTCTCCGGTCCGCGTTGCCGATCGGCGCCATTCCATCTGGCGTGGTTTCTCGGGGGTGTATTTCGGTTTCACTTCCGCTATTGCCCCTCCAGCAACTCAACGGAGAACTGCCTGGTGGTATCTGACCTTTCCGCAATCCTGCTTGATCTCGATGGGACGCTGATCGCGTCGGAACCCGGCATCCTCTCAAGCTGCCGTGCTGCTCTGCGCGCGCTCGGGCATACAACCGATCCGGCGATGGACATTGCATCGATCATCGGTCCACCGATTGAAGACGTCATGTCTTACCTTCTCAAACAATTCGGGGATGATCGCGTCGCAGAAGCTGTCGATGCCTACCGGCAGGACTACGGGGCTGGCGGCCTACTCCTCAGCGAGGTTTATGACGGGATACCGCAGGCTCTGCGGGCAATGAGCCGGTCCGCAAGGCTTTACTTGGCCACGTCGAAGCGCGAGACGTTCGCGCGTAGAATCCTTGAGAATAAGAAGCTGGATTCGCAGTTTGCGGGAATTTACGGATCGACGCCGACCGGCAATATCGACCACAAGCCGGAACTGATCGCCCATATTTTGAGGGAGAACGGTCTCGACCGCGATCGCTGCGTCATGGTTGGGGACCGCCGGTACGACATCGCCGGTGCGCATGCGAACGGAATGCGATCGATTGGCGTCCTTTGGGGCTACGGGACGAAAGAAGAGCTGGAACACGCCGGCGCCGATCTACTGATCGAAACACCGGCGGAGCTCGCCGCAGCGGCCATCGGGATAATCGCACCTGAGACTTCGAATTGATACGGTCTGCCGATCTCGGCCGATTTTCTTTCGAGACCGATCCGGCTGCGTTTGCGAAACGACGGACTTAATCGATAGGACGTTTCCTCCGCGGCGTTCCTGATCACATATGGAACCTGACCACATATGGAAAATGCGTATATCCAACCGGGACGCGGGAGCCGACCACGACCGAATTCTGCGTTTTCGGAATGCAAACGTTGCGCAAAACTCAGCGTTTGGTCTGATCCACAGTCATCTGGCGGTCAAGGAAAACGAGGACGTCCTTGTCATCAAACATCTCGTGACTACTCGTTGTCGACCAAGAAGGTCGAGACCTTGGGGGTGCCCTGAACACCGTCGATGACACCGTCATTCGCTGGCTGAACCGCCTCCTCGACGAACTGCGCGACAGACTGGACAAGCCGCTCCGGCTCGCAGAGGAATGACTGCCAGCGATCGTGACCCCGGCTGGCAAAACCCCGGTATTTGAACGCTTCCTAGAGCGCTGAACCAACACCCGCGATGATGTCCTGCGACCATACCATCGACAATGACCCTCTAATCTAATCCGTGAAACTAATTCTGTTCTCGGAACCTAGGTTTTCCATTTCGGTTGAATTCCCGGTCGTTGATATTCTCGAATGTCTTCACGAGCGATGCCAAAACGATAGGATGGACGTAGTCGTGCGGTCATGTCGGAGATACTGGATGTTGAGCGAGCAGCAGTTCCTACGCATCTCTATTGCGGCAACGGTTGTTGTCGCCGCTCTCGGAGTAGCCTTTGGCATTTTGTCGGGCTCGTTCTCTATCGCCTTTGACGGCGTCTATTCTCTGGGCGACGCGGCGATGACCGGCCTTGCGCTTTGGGTGTCGAGCCTGATCGTGAAGTCAGCGCAAACCGACGCGTTGTCTGGAAGGGTTCGTAACCGCTTTACAATGGGCTTCTGGCATCTGGAGCCAATCGTCTTGATGCTTAACGGCAGCCTGCTAATGACCGTTGCGGTTTACGCGTTGATTAACGCGATCATCAGCATCCTCAATGGCGGGCACCAACTGCATTACGGCGTGGCGATCGCCTACACGGCGACGACCGTACTCGTCTGCGTTGTCATGGCCGTTATTGGTGCCAGGTTGAACCGCCGCCTGAAGTCGGACTTCATTGCGCTCGACGTCAAGGCTTGGATCATGTCGGGAGGTATTGCCCTTGCCCTGCTGATCGCGTTTATCATCGGTCTTGTTGTTCAGTCGACCCCTGTCGCGTGGATCGCCAGCTACGTTGACCCAGTCGTCCTCGCATTGGTTTGCGTGGTGATGATTCCGCTTCCAATCGGAACAATCTGGAAGGCACTGACCGAGATCCTTCTCATCGCGCCGGTCGACCTTAAGAACCATGTGGACAACGTCGCTTCCGAGACCGTGCGTCGCCTCCACTTCCTTTCATATCGCGCCTACGTTGCTCGTGTCGGTAGGGCGACACAGATCGAACTCTACTTCATCGTTCCCAAGGGCCTTCCGCCGAAAACGGTGGAGGATTGGGATGCGCTGCGCGACGAAATAGGGAATGCGATCGGCGATGAAAGCACCAATCGCTGGCTCACCATCGCGTTCACGGCCGATGCGGAATGGGCGGAATAGCCCCTTGAGCATCGCGCTTTTCGGCACAGCTTTAGCGCTTTGAAGAGCATGATGACTGCCGTTGCCTGATTTGAACACTGCTTCGTCACAAGCGGCCTCATTCGACACGGTGACAGGTCAGAAGACCCCTTGGGCGCCGACTTTCTCTCAGCGTCCGCTATCCCGCGACACTTCAGAATTCCAAGCCTCGATTTCCTCAGATCCGAGAGCTGCTTCTCAGATCATGCTGACCACCCCGTTAAAGTCGACGCCAACGCCTACTCGGAACCGCCGCGCCGAGGTGACAATCAGCCGTGACCGGGTCAATGGTCATGGGCCAGCATCTGATCAGCCATGCCGCGGCACAAAGGAGCCATCGTCGCGGGCCTGTCGGGCGGCGCCCAGCCCTTCGCAGCGCCGTGTCAATATCCGCCAACGATCGGCAGAATTTCACCCGTGATGTAGCTCGACATCTTCAATTCAACGCGCCCGCACGATCCGCACCGATTGCAGACCCTTGCATGCGGTGCTACTCACCCACCGACCAACGCTCAGCGGACCGTCAAGGCGGTGACTAGAAATAACAGTCTCGCATGGCTTCGGCGACTCGTTCATGACGCGGCGTCTTGTTGCCAAGCATGCTGGCCGGCCGGTTGACATGCGTTTAGCGGTAGCGACAGTCCAGGGCTGACGGGTGATCTGCTCGATAATTTCGGGCGGGATATTGGGCGCGATCGCGGGGCCGCGCGGCGCCGACTTATTAACGGCGTTGAAGAATCGTGACTCGACTCGTCCTTCACGCCCGTAGTTCAATTCGCAAGCGGGGATTGGAGGGTCGGTCAATGAGATACGAACGGCATGATGCTCGGGCTTATGCGATCAAGATAGTCTCGATATTGCTGGCATCAGCCGTAACGGCCGGGGTTCCCACCTGGATTGTGGCTAGAGCCATGGGTTTTTGACAAAGGTCAATGCCGCGCTGCAAGCCTTGCCCGCAACGTAAAACAGGCGGGCCGCAATCGCCACTGCCTGGCTGCCTGTCCCTGCCAACGATCGAGCGATTTCGACGATGTCGTCGCGCGCAGCGGTCTTCATTTCTTCCATCACCCAAATCGGCAATGGGCAAACGTGACGCCAGCACCTAGGACTTTGGACCGACGTGCTCGGACTTTGGTCCAACTAGCGTGCATCGCCCATGGCGGCTATCTCTAGGTTGTCCTGATCGCTGAGCGGCTGGGAAGCACAAGAAGGGAAGCCCAAGCCCCAAATGGCTTCCCTTCGCCGCTTCAGACAGGCAATATCTTTAGGCCCCCAGACCTGCTTAAAACGGTACTGGTCAATGCACGGTCGCTGCTGAAACCCACGCTCTTTCCGATCGAGTGAAGGCTCTCGCGCGGCCAGTCCGCCGCAAGGCGGCCACGCGTTGGCGACATCGCTGCTGACTGCGTTATCGACCAGTACTATCCTGCAAAAGGATGGGACAGCTTTAACATGACCCCACTTGCATGCGGTCGGGGAGGGCGCTCAAGCTGACTTTAATAGGGCTATGGAGCCTGTAAGAATCCGTGCCTCACCTATGGAGACGCCATACGATGCCATCAACAACAAACTCAATGTGACGGCGCGCGGAACGGGCAAGTCGCCTGTGGCCCATCGGCGGCTTGTAAGTTCATCGATATCGAAAAGCTCTTGCACGACGCTTGCCGTCAATCCGACGACAGCCAGCGTCGCCCGGTACTCGGACGGTGTCATTTGATTCGTTCCCGGCGCGATTTGTTTGCGCTTTATTTCGTTAAAGCTACATTACCTTTCATTTAATTACTTGATGTCCAAATTGCGACATTTGCCAATCCAATAGCGCCGCATCACCAACAGTTGTCCAATATAGCGAACTCCTATCCTCATCAACCAAGCGGTGAATGGAGCCAAGCTTGAAGGCGATGCGATACCTTCGTAAATACCGAGGAGGATTCGGAACTGCATGAACACGTCGCTGGTGCCGCAATCCTGTTGGCCGGCGAGACGAACCGCGATTGGAAGAGAGTCGTAGAAGACCAGGTAGTCGTATGTGTCTTCTTCCAGTTTCTTGCAGGTCTGATTTAATTTTGCGACGAGGCCAAATTGTCTTGCCCGCCTAACGGCGCTAACCCTGTCCCAGCGGACTTCGATTTGCATCTTTCAGATGGTCGCGTTTTTCGTTCGTGCCAGCGTAAGGTGTTTTTCCTTGGGGTCTGTTATTCACAGCCGTCTATTAGCGCTGTGTAACGACCGCGGTCCCACGATTGTTCTCCTTGCCAATCAAAGCTTGCGGCGGCCGCCCCTGCAAGTGAGACGAGTAGCGGCTAGCTCGCCAGAGTACCTTTACAATATATCGCCAATCCGCAATCTTTGAGCCGGGATAATCAAAAACGCAATCAGCGCGGAAGAAAACTCGCACATCAACGCCAAGTCACAGCCAATAGGAGGTCGAACCATGAGACAGAAGAACGTTCGGATCTATCGAAATCCAGAGCGCGGCGAGTCCGTCAAGGTCACTTGGGGCGAGGGCGGGGAGAACGACTATTCTGACGTCAACGCGGCCGCGACCGCGCTTGGCTGTTCGGCAGAGTGGCTGGAACAAAACCTGAAGACCAGCTTTCTCACGAGCGTTGGCATATCGGAACTCGACCTATATTGGGACGACTCGATGTGGCGTTCCGACACATCTAGCAGGAGTTTCACCATAAAAGACCGTGTCAGTCTGTTTGGTGAGATTACTGCCGTGGACGACGAAAAGGGAGAGGTTACCATTCGGATCAATGGCGCTCCTGTGACTGTAACCTTGTCGAACGAGAACGTTGTTCTTCTCGCAAGGAACTAGGCTTGATCGAAGAGAGTTTATGCCCGTAGCGCTGGTGGGGCATTGCAGGATCCCGCCAGCTTCATTCAAGCGACCGCTCATGACTTGAGCAAGCCACCAGAATAGGGGGTGTCGCACGTGCAACGAACTGAATTGAATGAAGCGGGTAGAAATCACAATCCCGCCGATTGGCCTTATGTTGACTCTGTCCCCCGCGCAGTTGAAAAGAATCCCCAGCTAGTGAGGGAGAAAATCATGGCTGACGACAATAATACCGCGTCGATAACCGAGGGCGCAGCAGCGACTACTTCGGCGGAGGCGCCTGCACCGAAGAAAACACGGGGACCACGACGTCAGAAGGCCGCTGCCGACGTAGCGCCAGCGCCGGTCGTAAAATCGCCGCGAGGTCGCCGCAAGAAGGTGGAAGAGCCAGCGAGCGAGCAAAAGCCAGCTGCTTCGGCAACGACCGCCACGGCGAAAGCGAAGGGCGCGGTCAAGCAAGGCCGGAGACTTGGAGCGCAAAAACAAGTGACCAAGACAGCTCCCGCTTCCGTCTCGGCGCTCGACGATATGGCAGATCTTATCCAACTCGAGGAGGAGAACAGCCGGTTGCGCAAGACACTTGCTGAAAAGCTACGCGCGGAAAATGCTGACCTTCGCAAACGGCTTGGTCTTAACTGAGAGTTCAAAAACCTCGATCAGTTGCGGTAACCCAGCGTGACATGATTTGGCGACGGATGGTGTCAAAACTGATTTGGTCGGGCCCAGTTCCGGGCCCGACCAATAAGCTACTGCAACCTCGCGGTGCAGCTTGTTCAAGATTGAAACACGATGAAATCTCCTTGGAAATTCCTGTCAAACCTGACGTTGCGCCAACGGCGAACGGAAGGCGTATCTTCACCCGGCGACGAGGCCGACGCAAAGGCGGTTGAAGTCGAGGAAGAGCATTTTCCCGCATCGCCAAAGGTACCGGATGCGCAGGATCTGGCGCCAGGAAACGACGACGCGCTCGTGGGCCCGGACGCGGCCAGCAGCGACATTGATCCTCCATCATCGGGGCTGCCAGTCGAATTTGTCGGGGATGAAGAACGGGGCAATGCTCAGGTCCCTCCGCCGAGGGCGAGGGCTCAGGAAGCTTTTGGGGAAGGCGGCTCCGGTGGGCAACACGCACGCAAAAGCAACGCGCGACGCATGCCCCATGTCAAAGAAAACCGCCCGGATGGAGTTGTCGGAAAGACCGTGGTATCAGGGGAGCGTCAAAGAGCGAGATCAAGTTCGCCGCCCCGTGAAACGCCCATTGACCCGTTGAGGGAACTCGATGACGAAATAGGGCAGTTGAGGACGCGACTGGCTGAAAAGTTGCGCCAGCAGAATGCTCAGCTTAGAGGGATGCTCAAGAGATTCGACGCAAGCTGAATTGCGTCGCTTGCACAGTTTAGGACACCATGAAAACACAGCAACGGAAATTTGTCGTCGAGTTCAAGTCAGCGCGGCGTCGATCGAAAACACAGTCGGCTTCCATTTGGGCCGGCACGGATCTTGAGGCCGCCGTCCGTGAAACCGCCTCGCAGACACCGAACCTTTTCGAGCCGAGTACTCTTTCGATACCTGCCATCCAAGAAAGCCAAATCGAGTCGGTTCCGGTTCCAGTGCGATCAATTCATGTGTCGAGCGAGAGTCGCACCGACCAAACGGTCCAGGTTCCGGTCGCCGCTTTCGAGACTCCAACGGTTCAGCAAAAGGACAGCGTAACAGTCACCTCGGATTCCAAGGCAGAGGTAAGGGAACCTGAGGTCACTTTGCCAAATCAAAGTGCGCCTTCTCCCAAACAACGCGCCGCCCGCCAGAAAAATCGCGTCCCACAGGCGAGCAATCTCGCCACGCGCCTTGCGAAGATCGAAACGCAATTCGACGATCTCGCTGACCTGGAGGAGGACAACAGGCGGCTGAAGCGACTTTTGGCAATACGCCTTCGCCAGGAAAATCTGCAGCTCCAGGCGATGCTTCGACGCTTCGGCGATTGATATTGAATAACGGACCAGGGTCGGTGCGGCTCGTCCCGGCAAAACCGAGCTTGGTGGAGAATACCACGCGCCGTCCGCTCGCTGAGTGGCTTTTCCGGGATAGCAGAGCAAACCGTGGACTGCAAATGCACGGGCCCCTGCGTCGAAGGCGAAAAAGAAACCCCGCGAATGGCGGGGCCGTATAGGTGGAATTAAGAGGACGCACCCAAACAGGTGCAAGAGATAAACTAGCGCAGAAGTCGTATACGTCAACAAAAAGCCCCGCTTCAAAAGCGTTCCCCGAGAAAAAGCTCTTTGCCCTACTGCTCGAGTTTCGCCTGTCGCTGTCTCGGCAAATGCTGGCATCAGGTCATGCATTTGCCAAGTGGTCGAACAGCTCTCGAGCAATTGGAGTGGGATCGAATCCAGAGGCCACGCAAACGGAAAGACTTCGCCGCGCCCATGCGTCTGTTAAAGGCGTTATCCCGAAGTTATAAGCCCGCTTGCACTGCCGCGCCACCGTGTCCGGCACGATAGCGACCCCAACACCGTTACTTGCTGCTGCGCATATGGATTCAAACGTGCGGAGGCGGATCCGGTATCGGAGCACTGCGCCCAGCCTCTCGGCTTGAGTGTCGAGATGGTGCTGTAATGCGCCGCCTTCCAGGCCTATAAAGTATTGCTCGGCGAGCCGGGCGAACGGGACTTCCTTTTCAGCCGCGAGCCAATGTGTCTTTGCTGAGACCACGACGAGTTTGCTCACCGCGAAAGGTTTAAGGATTAAACCTTGGTGGGCAGCTGCATCCGACAATACGCCGATATCGGCGAAACCTGCAGAGACGCTTCGGGCGATTTCATGGCTTTGGCGCTCCCGCAGATCAATATCGACTTGCGGATGCGAAGCAAGCCACGACGATAGACGGATTGGAAGAGCCTCGACGATGGCCGCAGTATTTGCGATTACACGAATAGTCGCGCGTATGCCTTGTGCGAAGCGTCCCATTTCCCCACGCATTAGCGTCACTTGATTTAGAATCTCACGCGCGTGGTGCGAAAGCGCCTCACCCGCTTCTGTCAATGTCACGCCCCGACGACCTCGTTCGAGCAGGCGTACGCCTCCGGTTGTCTCCATTTCCCGCAGGCGCTCGCTCGCCACCGCAAGCGAAAGGTTCACATCCGCCGCTCCGTGGGTGATGCTGCCGGCGTCAGCAACAGCAAGAAAGAGGCGAAGATCGGTAAAGTCGAAGCGCATCCTCGAAGATTACACTCCTCGTTGCCTTCGGTCCAGGCGAAGGCTGGAAACGGAACTGCCGCATTGTGGACGATGTCAGAAGTCGTAATGAAAAGACATGAATGATGTCTCGATCTCATTGCTGCTCGCTGTCGCAGCTACATTTTTTGTCGCCGGTATCGTAAAGGGTATCACAGGGATGGGCCTTCCGACGGTCGCCATGGGTATTCTGGGCGGATTGTTGTCGCCCGTTACAGCGGCATCGCTGCTCATCATCCCCTCGTTCACAACGAATGTCTGGCAACTCGTCGCAGGCCCGAGCTTTGTCGCAGTTGTTTGTCGGCTTTGGCCGATGCTGGCCGGAGTTTTTGTCGGCACACTCGCCAGTACGTCTGTGCTGACAGGTGGCGAAACCCGCCTGAGCACCGTCTTCCTCGGCCTCGCGCTTACGGCATATGCGATCTACACGCTGTTAGCCAAACCTTGCCATATTGACCAAACACACGAGTGTTGGCTCTCGCCCATGATTGGGTTGGCGACAGGCCTCATATCAGGCGCAACCGGCGTGTTCGTCATTCCGGCCGTACCGTATGTCCAGGCACTTGGCTTTGAACGGGATGATCTCGTTCAGGCGCTCGGACTATCCTTCACGATTTCCACCATTGCGCTCGCCGCTGGGCTTGCTCTGCAAGATGCATTTCAGCTCGATGGAGTAGCGCTGTCGAGCCTCGCTGTTCTTCCAGCTCTGATCGGTATGTGGGCCGGCCAGTACATGAGGAAGGCGGTTAGTCCGGCGACGTTCAAGCGCTGCTTTTTGATCGCCCTTGCGCTTCTCGGGATAGAGATGTTGCTGCGAGGCGTTTAGTCAGCCTCTCCTGGCATGGCCGCTGGCCTGATCGAGACTACGCATAGGGAGATCTCGCTTCAATGCTTATGGCCCTGAGAACATCGACGCTCTTGGCAGGTGCGATTGGGTTAGCCGGCGGCGAAAGCCATCCTAATCTCGCGTCCCCCTACCAGCTTCGATCGTGCTCGATGCAGCTATTTGCCACGCTCAGCGTTCGAAGGGCTCGCCGAGCGAGGCGACCCCATTCAGCTTCAACAGGCGACGATCTGCCGAAATGATGCCGAGCACGATGATGGTAACGAGGTAGGGCAGGCTCGCAAGAAGTTGCGAGGGCACGTTCAACCCTGTCGCCTGTGCGGCAAGGCCCATTAGGGAAACGGCGCCAAACAGGCACGCTCCGAGAAAGATGCGGCCAGTCAGCCATGTGCCGAAGACAACGAGGGCTATGGCAATCCAACCTCGTCCAGCGATCATCCCGTCTGCCCAAAGCGGCGTGTAGACCACCGAAGCATAGGCGCCCGCAAAGCCTGCCATCGCGCCGCCGAAGGCTACAGCAATCACGCGAACAGCAATCACGTGATAGCCTATGGCGTGAGCAGCCTTGGGGTTTTCACCCACTGCCCGCACGACGAGCCCACCCTTCGAAAAGGCAAAAAAGGCCCAGATGCCGATCGTTGCGGCGAGCGACAGCCAGACGACAACGTCTTGAACAAAGATCCCACCGATGACCGGGATGTCGGACAGAAACGGAAGGGAAAGTTTGGGCAGGCCCTTGACCGTGAGGCTCTCGTAGGACTTGCCAAACAGTGCAGACAGACCCTGGCCAAGGATGCCGATCGCAAGGCCCGTTGCCACCTGGTTGGCCCTGAAGCCAAGGGCAATCAGCGCAAAGACCAGGGAAAGGGCGGCGCTGCCAAGCCCCGCGACGACAAACCCCGCAAAGTGCCCGCCGCCGTGATAGACGATGATGAAGGCCAAGGCTGCGCCAAAGGCCATCAGACCCTCTACGCCAAGGTTCAAAACCCCTGCGCGCTCAACGACCAGCTCGCCAAGTGCCGCAAGAAGAAAAGGGGTTGCGGCTGCGAGCATGCCCGCAAGAATGAACTCGATGGCATTCATGATTGGCTCCGGTGGACGATCCGACGCCACTCAAGACGGTACCGGACGAAGGCGATTGCAACCAGGTAAGCGAGAAGGAGACTTCCCTGGAAAACCCGGACCGCAGCGATGGGCAGGTTTGCTGATACCATGGCATTGTCGCCGCCAATGTAGAGAGCCGCCATGAACAATGATGAGGCGATGATGCCGATTGGATGCAGACCGCCCAGATAGGCGACGATGATGGCCGCGTAGCCGTAGCCGGTGGAGATTGACCGCTGCAACTGTCCCAGAGGCCCGGCGACCTCAGCGGCTCCGGCAAGACCTGCGGCACATCCACCGATCAGGAGCGAGAGCCAGATTGCCCAGCCTTCCTTGAAGCCGGCATAGGCTGCAGCCCGCGGCGCCAGGCCTCCAACCTGTAGCTTGTAGCCGGCAAAGCTCCGCTGCATGAATATCCAGGCAGCAAAGGACAGGATGATTGTAATGATCAACGAGACGTTGACGCGCGTCCCCGAAATCAAGAGCGGCACCATCGCGTCGTACTGGAACATGACCGATTGCGGGAAGTTGAAGCCGTTCGGATCCTTCCAGGGGCCGAGCAGCAGGTAATTCAAAAGCTGTGACGCAACCAGGCTCAGCATCAGTGAAACAAGGATTTCGTTTGCATTCAGCCTGACGCGCCAGAACGCCGTGAGTGAAGCCCAAAGGGCGCCACCGACTGTCCCAAGGACAAGCATCAGGGGCCAAATCCACTGACCGGTTGCCTGAGGAAACCACACGGGAATTGCAGAGGCAAAAATCGCGCCGAGAATGAACTGGCCTTCAGCACCGATGTTGAACACCTTGGCTCGGAAGCCGATCGCTAGACCCTGCGCAATGAGCAATAGTGGCCCTGCTTTCAAAAGAACTTCTGAAAACGATGCCCACGACAGAAACGGCTCAAGCAGCATTGCATAGACGACGTCGACCGGGTTGCGGCCCATCGCCATGTAGAGTGCGACATTCAAAATGGTCGCTACCGCCAGCGCCAGGAATGGCGCAGCCAGCGTTGCAGAAAACGAAGCGCGTTCCCGGCGGACAAGCGTAGGTAGAAAGGCGGCAGACAAGGCATTCATGCGATGACTTTCTTTGAAACGTCTTGCGCGCCAATCATGTAGCGGCCGATTTCCTCGGGTTGCGTTTCCTTCGTGACAAGCGGCGGGCTCAATTCGCCGTGGTGCAATACCTGGATGAAATCGCAGAGCTCGAAAAGTTCCTCAAGTTCTTCTGAAATGACGAGAATGGCCATGCCTTCGTTGCGCAACGCGACAAGACGGGCGCGTATAGCCGACGCCGCGCCA
>Ga0102593_1000561_pt1 | contig 61027 bp, 66 predicted proteins | sample AraplaCol_mMS_r2_2_FD_76862 | JGI IMG/M metagenome (GOLD analysis project Ga0102593, IMG submission 76862) | Arabidopsis root microbial communities from North Carolina, USA - plate scrape MF_Col_mMS_r2 (SPADES assembly) (version 2) | ecosystem: Host-associated > Plants > Roots > Endosphere... | reverse complement strand
TTAACTTCCCCTTGCGATCAAGCTCATATGGGCAAAGGGTGCGAATTCCAATGACATTGTTGCTTCTGTGGTCGACCGGACACGAGATCACCGTCCTCGCAGACACGCTATTTGGCGGCGGATACGGTGAAGGCTCCGAGGTGGGCCCGGTTGTGCGCTGTTATCAGCGACGGCCTTCTTGCAATGACCAACTCTCATGGACTTGTGATTCTGGGAAGAAACGCCGCTGGCCCGGAGCTTCCGTTTGCGACTACGAGCGGAAGTGCACCCCCATGCTTCGGGGGATGATGGCCATGGAGCCTCAGCGCTCCGTAATGCTGGGAAAGTCCCTGGAAATCCCAGACCAAGTTATTGTCGATCACGCTCGGCAGTGTGCGCAACTTTCTGCATGGTTGTGCAAGACAGCTGTAGCGGGCCTTGACCCTTAACGCGGCGCAGACGTAGGTTGCATCGGCACTTAGGGGTAGGTCAATTTGAGCGCAGCCTTAAACGAAGTCCTGCAGGCGATTAACAATCCAGGGATCAGCGAAAGTGGTGGAGGTCACGCTACTAAGGGGTTAGAGTATCAAAAGAACTGGGCCATCGCGAAGATGATTGCTCTTCGGGAAGACGGTGTCACAGATTTCCTTTTTCTGTTCGAAGCGGTGCAGGACGTCACGATTCTCGACTCGCCCAAGAAGCCGACCAAAATCGAAGTCTATCAAGTCAAGAAACTGGACCGCAACGAGTGGACATGGGGAGCATTGACGCTCCTACATAAACCCGCCGACCCGACGGCCGTCACGAAGACTGGCAAGCCTAAAAAGACCACGGTAAAGGTGAAGCCTTTGGAGGTCCTTGCCGATAGCCCGATCGGAAAACTTTTTGCTGCCATCGCCGTATTCAATAAACTCGAGGCCTCGGCAACATTCGTTTCGAACGCCGGATGCAATCTCGATTTGGAAGGTGGTGGGAACGCAGCAACGTCGCTGCCTGTCGAACTTTCTAGGCTGTTACCCCATTACCGTACTCTACTCGAAGCGTCACTCGGCAAACTCCAGGCCGTAGGTCAGCCGGCCGCCAATCTATCGAAAGTGCGATTGGAAAAGTCGGAGCTGGCAGTCGAGGACCCGCAACGTCACACGATAGGCATAGCTGCCGAATTCCTCGAGAGGAGGAGTCCTAAACACGCCGGCCAGGCCTCCTCGCTTGTCACGAGCCTTTTAGCTAAGCTAGGGCCGCTATGCGCAAAAACCGCAAAGGCCCAAACGCTCGAAAAAATGGCGTCTCGGCACGGATTCAGCTCGGACGAATTCAATGGGGCGCTCGGTGATCTTGAACAAATTCCGGATGTTGACTTCTTCTTAGGCCATTGGCTCAATCAACTGAGCAGTGAGAGTTTTGACTTCATGGAAATCACCCGCATACGTATTGAGTGCGTCGCCATCCAACGGCGCGCTCTGATGGGGCAAACGTTGCCTGACGAACCTGGTATCAGGTCGTCCTGTGACAACTGGCTGCAAGCCAACGAGATGAAGTATCCACTGACATCGTTCGTTGAAAGCGGCGTACAGAACCTCCGCGCAGATTTTCCGAGAATCAAAGACACCGAATTACGGGCTCACCTTTTGCTGAGAGCGATCCATGACACGCGGACCAGAACTTCCTCGCCTGTTGAGAAGCCTTCGGACGAAATCGTATGAAAAACTTTCTATTCAAAAACATATGGCTGCTCTCCGAAAGCCAGCAACGCGGACGGAGGGAAATATTCAGTCCGAAGAAGACACTGATCGTAGGGATGAATCACACGGGCAAATCGAGCCTGATTAAGTCACTCTTCATCGCCCTCGGCGCGAGACCCACCGGCGAGCTTGGCCAGTGGGACGACGATACAGCCGTCGTCGTGGAATTCTCGATCGACGGAAAAGACTACAGCGTCGTGCAGCAGGCAAACTTCCGAGCGCTGTTAAACTCGAAGGGCGAAATCGAAGACGCAGCGACGAACGCGACTGACTGGGGTGAGATATTTGCCAATTTGGTCGGATATAACCTGACCCTGACAGACCGAAGCAATAATCCGGTCAGCGGTGACGCCAGAACGTTTTTCCTGCCGTTCTACATCAATCAAGACGGAAGTTGGTTATCGAACTGGTCCACATTTGTCAGCCTGCAACAGTACAAACAGCCGATACAACCTGTTTTGGAGTTTTTCACCGGGGTCAAGCCGCCCAGATACTACGAGCTCAACGCTCAGAAAAATATCCGGCAGACGACACTTGGCGACTTGCGGAGCGAAGAGAGGTTAGTGAAAAACATCAGAGAACGTGTCGCGAAGTCCATCCCACTAGATGGCCCAAAGACCGTCCCCGAGGCCTTTCAGCAGGATATCAACCGTCTTACCGATGAACTGACTTCTTTAAATGCTCTTCAGGAGCAGGCCCGGAAGACACTTGTGACCGAGCTGGAGACGCTGGAGAGCCTTAAAACGCAAGTTAAGCTGGCCAAGCACGCGCTCGAACATCACGATAAAGACGCAGAATACCTCCAACATGAGCCCCATGAGGTTCTGGTCTGCCCGACCTGCCATGCCGAGCACCACAAGACTTTCATGGATATACTGCGCCACTCCGAAGATGCGCGCGTATTGCAACGCCTCGTCACACAGCTTGAGGTAGACGCCAGAAAGGCCGCTGAGATTCATAACGGATCGAAGGCCAAGTTGCGCGAACTCGACGATCGGTATGCGACGGTGTCCGCGATCCTCGAAACTCGTCGCGAGACGATTAAGCTGGACGACGTTCTGCGGGGAATGGGTGCTGAAGCCGCGCTCGGGGCATTCTCTGCCGAGCTTGACGCCCTGAAACAGAAGATCGACCAACTCGTCGTCGAAATTGCCGACATCGACACGCAGCTTCGAGAGCTTACGGACACCAGACGGTCCAAGGCGATCTTGACGCTCTTCCGCTCGTCGTACGAGACCGCGCGTGTATCGCTTAATCTGCCGGCGGTGGACACAAAGCGGATGATGCTCAGTAGTCGTCCCGACATGTCAGGTAGCGGTGGTCCCCGCGCCATTCTTGCTTACTATTCTGCCATCTGGGCGACATGTGCTGGCGAGCATGGCTCGTTCTCCCTCCCCCTAATTATCGACTCGCCACAACAGCAGGGACAAGACGCCGCCAACCTACCGATCATTATCAATCATATTGCCGAAAACTTGCCGAAAGACGCCCAGGTGATCTTGACGGTGGAGACACCGACAGACGTTGAGTTCAACAAGACCATCATCCTCGAAAAGCCGTACCAGCTTCTTCAGGAGGAACAGTTCGAAGAGGTGAATGCCTTTGTTCGTCCGCGGCTCGAACGACTGTACTCGCGGCTTGTAGGCTGAGCACGAGGAGAACCGGAAGTCCCGTCCTGTCGCCTACGTCTGGCAACTCGAGGAGCGGAGATGTTTCTCAGACCAAGTCGGAAACCATCGGCGCGGCAGTCGCCGCTTTGTGACAAACCTTTCCCCTACCGGAGGCCGTGCCACAGTGGACGGTAAGCTCGGTCCTACAGGGCCGGGTGTGAAGGCCAATCCCATGCTTGCCCGTCGGGGCATTTGGCCAACCTATATTGTGCTGAAAGCCCAATGACCGCAGATCGGGTTCCCGCCGGCCCCTGATGGGGCTGATCGCACGACGACAAGCGAGGCAAGCATCAGCCAACCTTCCGGAACGCACTGTCCCGGGAGGTTGGCTTCTGCTCCACACTAATTACGATCAGAGTTGATCGACGGTGGCCAAGTGCAACCGCGGTGAAGTTGGCGACCATCGGAAGGGACGGCCCGACAGGCGGGTTTTTCTACCTCGATCAAACGCTGCCCTGGTGAAGCGTAGCAATTAGCGGGGGCGCGCGCCCAAACATAGGACGATTCCTGCTGAACTACCGTTGCCCCCCAAAAATGCCAATTCACATTTGGCAAATTCCCTCTACTCTACGTTGATCCCTATCGCATCAGTGTTCTGGGACGGAGGGTTCGCTATGTGTTGGGGGACACGGTATGATCAGTTGCATCAAGAGGTTTCTAAAAAAGGCTATACGCCCCTTAATTCAGACGGCCATCCTTGCGCTTCCGACCCTTGTATTCGCAATCTTAACTTTGACGCGGCCAGCGCAATATGATGTCGTCATTGCGCTGGCAGCCGCGGACGGATTCCAAATCTACCTTGCTGTCGCCATTGCCTTTATCGCCGCAATACTCTCGCTATGGATGATATGGATCACCGACCGGTTTGCAATTTGGTACACTTTTGTGCCCATGCTCCTACCGATCACGTTGGCCCTTTCGGTTTGGCAAGTAGCCGGGGTTGTTGAAATCCCTGTTGTCATAGCCTTGGCGGTTGTCGTCGCAAGTGGCGCAGGTTTTACAGCCTTCCTCCTAATTGGCGACCCTGAACGCGCGCCCCTTATAATTCGAACAATTTGGGTTCCATACGGTTTGGCGTGCTTCGGCCTCTTGGCGCTAGGTTTTGCCACGATACAAAGTCCAATTTGGCTCCCCCGCACGCTCGGTTCCACCGCCATCGTTGTGGCGTTCATTACCGTCGTAGGTCTTTCAATTTTGGTTGGCTCTCTTCGACCAAGAATCGCAGGCTGCACTCTACTATACGTATTCCTTGCGACGCTTCTGTTTCCTCCCAATAAACACGATATTCCGATTGCTTCATCCGAAGGCTCGAAAACGCGTGTTCTGGAGGCGACACTGCGAGAATGGTTGCAAAATCGGAGGGACATAGAGCCATACCGAAAAATGAATCTTCCTTACCCGGTGATATTCGTTTCATCGGAAGGCGGCGGAATCTACGCGGCCGCCCACGCCTATTCAACGCTGTCGACCATTTCGGCGAAATGTCCGACGTTTGCTCAGCACGTATTCGCTTTGGTTGGCGTATCCGGGGGAGCGATCGGCAATGCCCTGTTTGCAAACGAGGTCGATCCCACACAACGCGATAGTCAGCCCTGCGGCCCGAACGGACGGGAAATTGAATACAACACCATAAGCGCTGACCATCTTTCGCCGGTTCTTGCCCGGCTCCTTCTTGTCGAAGCCTTCGACAGGTTCATCCCTGGGCAGTGGAGCGTCAGCGACCGCGCTCAAGTCCTCAGCGATTCTTTCGTGGCATCGGTCGGTAATACAGCGTTTCTGAACCTTCCGGTCATGCAGAGTTTTGATACAGAAACGGCCAGGCCAGCGGTTGTCTCGGTCACCACGAACGTCTTGGATGGAAGGCGGTTCGTTATTTCTCCGTTCGCCCCCGAAATCTATTCGGGGACGGCTGAGTGGTGGCCCGCGAAAAGTGTGCTTAGGCTTGATCGGCCCGACCCGAGCCAAGATATCAAGATCATGGACGGAGCGGCGGTATCGGCGCGCTTTCCTTGGATAACACCGACAGGCCGTCTAACAACTGCGCCGGAAGAACAAGTGCTGCTGGCTGACGGTGGGTACTTCGAAAACAGCGGTGCGGATACGGTGGTGGACCTGATCAACGACATTCGGTTCAGTGTCGGCATTCACAACTACATCGGGTCCGATGACGAGGATGCTGGCTCTGCCACGCAAACCACGTGCGACGAACAGACGATAAACATTGTTCGAAATTTCCACGATCACACCAAGCCTTGGGCGAAATGCGAAACCAGGGTTTTTCTCATTCATTTTGCCATCGCCTCCACCGAACCTGAAGCGGGAGACGTTGAAGGAAAAACTGGCGACGCACAAATGGACGAGCAGCAGAACGCAGCGGACGTAAAAGGTGGGACTGTCAAAACGGTCCGCGAGATGACCGCAACGACGGACACGACAAACAAGAGTGCGTCACAGCATTTCTTACTCGACCCCCTGCGCGCACTACTGGCCACTAGAACTTCCCGTGCAGAAATCGCGCTAAGTCGCGCGGACCTCGAGCAGTGCGGCTTAGCGATACCCGGCGCAGAATGCTACGCCAACCCCGGCAGCTCTATGGGCTTCTTCCGAAACAACATCGTCCCAACGGAATGGAAGCTGCCACTGGGCTGGTATATGCCCAGAGCGTTGATCAACGAGTTGCGATCAAAATCGATCGACGACGCCATCTTCGACTACCACGCCAAGAAGGAGGTTGTAGAGGATGATATCGGCCTGATAGTGTTCCATCTCGATCCGGGGCTGTACGCGAACGACGCTGATCCGGGCTTCAACGACGTTATGCCCGGCCCTTAAAGAGCATCAGGCATTATCGCCTCGCGGTGACGCGAATAGCTTCACTACGTGGGTTCGCTGAACCTGATGAGAGACTGGCCAATATTTTCGCGAGCGAGGAATTGGGTTCGGGAGTGTATTCCTTTGGCTAGCTCGGATCGTAAGCAGTAGGCGCTATTCTGAGAGCACGGCATTCCAGGCTTGACCGGTTTTGTGGTGCCTGGAGCGCAGCAAGGCGTTCCGCATTCGGTGGTGGGCTCAATGAAATTAGAAAATATCGAGTGGTTCGGTCTTTGCTACCCTCTTAGAGGGTAATGCGATCGTCTTGAAATTCGCGGGCATCATCAACCGCGCCGGCGGCGGAATCATTCATTTCATCAAAGCAAAGTCGGTTCAACGCCTACTTGATCAATCGGTCTGATGGAGGCGCAAGCGGCGTTCGACTGCGAATCGTCCTGATAACGGCTATAAAGGCTGCTCAGCACAACTATTATCCACAACGCTTTTTCGTTTGGTCTTATCGGGAGCCTTGATGTCTGTACCTTCAATCCTGCATTTTACTCTCCGCAGCGAAACGACTTGGGCCGCAGATGTCTGTTCTGACCGATGTTCAGCAAATGGAAGAAGACCTGCGGCAATGTATCCGACGAGGACGGCGGTCGCGGTACTTCCGATACCTGGCAGGTTGTGATGTTCGGCTACCCAGTAACGATGATAACCCCACTTCTCGGCGTGGATGGCGGTGTCGCGAACATCGTTGATCGCCTGACCGACAAGCTTGTCGTCGGTGTAGCGGACAATATCGAGGATGGACATCAATGGCATGGCAATATTCCTAACTGGTTGGAAAGGACGCCCCGCGCGCTGTCGAATAGCGGATAGGCGAGACCAGAAAACGAGTTAAGTTCTGCGTGTGCCGGCGATTAGCGATCGTTCGCGAATATGAGTTATTTGGAAAATAGATAGGCGGCTGCCTCACCTGAGGCGAATACGAAACCCCAATGTTTTCAGGCGAGTGCGTCATGGGGATATTGTTCGATCGTTGGGGGAATTCAGTGTTGCCTCAAGGCAGATTCTCTGTGTCCTAAGGGGAGTTTGTCCGGCGTAGCGCCTCGCACGCGGACTACAGCGAAGCCTTCCCGAACATTCTTTTCGTCCGACCGACTAACATTTTTGCGAGTATCGTCTCGCTACCCGATGCGGCTATACGGTAGTCATCACTTCCGTAGGAGACATTCGTGTTTGACATTGTCCTTTGGGCTCATCAGATCGTACCGGGTTCCGACGAACTATTGCACTTTGCCGAGAGCTATGAGGAATGTGTACGTGACGCGAGGGACCAAAGAGCAGACCTCTTAGGTCCCGACGGAGGACATGAGACACTCAGCGCGATGGCGATCTATCGGTTTACGTTCCGACCGCTCACTGCCAGCGAGTTGTCAAAAGTACTCAACGGTGATGTCTCGGCACTCGATGTTGCTGTCGTCGACCGACGCCTTGTGGGATTGGTGGCAGAATAGAAGTTTCGGCATCTCCAGGAGGCATTGCCGGCGTGTTTCGATCGGGGACAGTTGATACTGGGGCATGCCTATCAGTCCAGATGCCAAGGGCGTTTGGCACAAACGGTAGCTATGGGGGAGTTAATGGTCGAGAATGCTCATGTGAAAATCATGCTTTTGGGCGAACGGTCCAGGCTACCTGAATACGGCACTGTCGGTTCGGCGGGTGCTGACCTGTTCGCCGCGTTCGATGATCCGGAAATTGGCATCGCGCCCGGCGAACGTGCGGTCGTTCCAATCGGGATCGCGCTCGAAATTCCAGCCCACACGGAAGCTCAAATCCGGCCACGTTCGGGACTGGCCGCTAAACATGGCATCACGGTATTGAACACGCCCGGTACAATCGACAGCGACTATCGAGGCGAAATCAAAGTCATTCTCTACAACACGTCTCGCGAACACTTTACTGTGTCTGGCGACAAGATCGCACAGATTGTTTTCGCTCCCGTCCTCCGTGCTCAATTCGACCAGGCTAGTGAACTGCTGGGGACGGTCAGAGGAGCCGGCGGGTTCGGAAGTACCGGGCAATAAGGAAGGCGTGACTGGCCCCTATTTCGGAGCCAGTCATCTATGACGCATCTCAGTGGAGTCGTTCGGAGACCCGCCTCGTTCCACCATCCGGAAACTCGTCGAAACAATTTTTCTCGACGTGGTTCGCGAACCCGACGACCTTGGCTAGGTCCTCGGAAGTGAGGTCAGGATTTTGCTGATAGGTAATCGTAGGCATGTTCGATCCTCCTTGATTGGGTTCGGATTTCGGAATTGCCGTACGGATGTTCCTATTTTGTTCTTTTCAAGCTGAGAGTCAAGCCGATCTTTTTTTGATGATTGCCAAGGCGGCATCGAGATCGAAATCAGCCGCCAACATCAGAGCGTGATTGTCGGCCAGTTCGATGATCGTGGTGAGAACCTCGTCGACCTTCCATCCTGCAGCGACAGCACGATCGACAAAGCTTGCGAACGCGAGATGAAGAGTTTCTTGGCACCGAATGAAGCGGTCAGGGTCATCTTCCGGGATATCCGGCGGGTATATTTCGTCCATCGCGTGAACATGACCTCCGCGACAAAAACCGTCAAGAAGACCGAATGGATAGCTAGCCGCACCACGGACGTGGCGTCGAAGGACATCTGGTACCGGTGCAAACGAACGGAACGGCTAGCCCCTCCCTGATCAGAATGTCCCCGACGTCCTCTCCATCCACCAGAAGCGTACCGCATGAACGGCCGTGATTACACCGGTCAGTTCCCTCGGTCCCCGGCGGACACGCACATGCGACCTTGGTCAGCTTGGTTGTCCCGCCCGCTATCAACTGCTTTAACCGCGCTGACGTCCGCTCCCCGAGTTGTCGCTCGCTCTCGCATTGGGGAGTGAATTTTTCGGGTGTGTTGAATCCCACAAGCCTGGTTCCCTTTACCTCGCCAGCAACGTGGACGGTATCGCCGTCTGTTACCGAAAACGATTGAGTGGTTGTCCGGCTGACGGTCGAAGGCGGTGAGATTGGTTGATCCCTCCATGAGCCTGTGCCCGTCAGGAACTGAAGGACGGCTACTACAGCAATGACGGCAAATCCAAACACAAGGCGTTGGAAGCGCCAGGACAACCGCCTGCGACTACGACGAAACCGAGGTATAGAAATCTGTATTGGTGGATGTGTTGACCGAACGGAACTCTTCGGCGTGGCCGGCTCGACGGGGGCGCTTTGTCTCCCAAGGATTTCGAAGACCTTCGCCCACTGCTTGTCCGACAAGCGAGCCTGCCCTTGCGAACGTTCGAGACGCTGATGGATATTCGTCAGAAAATTCCGCTGCCATGTCGTCAGCTTCTTGCGCTCTAGCGCCTGCTTGATGTCACTTCGGAGATTTCCGGCCGGGTCCATGGCGCTCATCCTAAAAGACGGCAGCCTAAGCCGCAGGTAGCAAAAAATCGTAAATGCACCCGGAAGGCGGACTAAAACAAAGTCGGCGCATCCGACACGGGCTGCCGCTTAGCTACCCACAGATCAGTCGTGCGTTCCATGCTCATCAGTTCAGCGGGGAATTTGCGTTTCTGGAATGCGACGAGGTCATCGAGGCCTCCATGCATCCATTGCTCGTACTCATCGCGATGGAGGAGGACGGGCATGCGATCATGAACTGGGGACACTGCTTCGTTAGCATCTGTCATCGCGCCAGAATATACTGGGCCCCACTCGTCGCTGACGCGCCATAAGCCGCCCCAGGCGAAAATCGGTTCGCCCGAGAGCGTGAACCAGGTTCTGGTCATCTTACCCTTCACACCCTCGGCTTCAGCAAAACCCGTGACGGGGATTAGGCAACGCCATTGCGGTTTGCGGGCCAGTCCGATCCACATGTTCTTGGTCAGGTCGGCGATGTTGTTCACCGGCTTGGGCTTCGCATCCGGCTTCATGAATTTGAGCCGGAGCGGAAAGCCCCAGGTCATAGAACGCATCTCCCTTATGCCATCACTCTCAATGATCACCGTGCCGGGCGTTCCTGGATAAACTTCAGGCCCGGCGTTGGACTGGATGGGGTTTGGGACCCGAAAATATTCAGCCACCTCGGCAGCGGTTTTCCGCACGGTGTAGAGATTGCACATTCGACAGACCTTTCGAACGGGTCGCTTTAGCGAAATCAAATAAGCATATTGCTGCGCATCGCCCAAGCCTTTCCAGGCGGAATCCCGCTACGCCAACGGTCGCGGGAATGCAGGATTTCGAAATCGTCCGATGACGGCGGCTCCCGGAACTGGAACTCAATGACCTCTTGGATGGTACCGTGAAGCCATCTCTCGTACTCGGCTGGCTTCAGAAGAACGGGCATTCGATCGTTGTAAGGCCGGATTTTCTCATTGGCGGCCATGGTCATGCCAGCGAAGACCGGCCCGAATTCGGCGGTATTTCGGCAGAATCCCGCCCACGCCATCAACGGTTGCCGCGCCATCGAAAACCATGCACGAGTCTTTTCGCCCTTAGGGCCATCTGGGTTTGCAAAATGCGTCAGGGGAATGAGACAGCGATACCGCGGATCGACGACGGTCTTGTTCCAGAGCGGATTCGTGAGATCGGCGACGAGACCGATCCGGCTATGCGGTTCGCCTTCGTGCCGCATCTCGGACGTCTGACGAGGAAATCCCCACGGGAGGGATTTCAGGAGACGCAAGCCGTCTTTCTCGATGACGATCAGACCTGGTGCGCCCTCAACCGTCTCGGAGGGGACCTTGAAGGATGGCACCACATCGATCCGGAAGTGCGTAACGACCTCTTCCACGGTTCGTGCGACTGCAAACAGGCGCGACATCGCTGATCTCGCTTACATCTAAACCTGCCCTTAATATCACAAGAACAAATATAGAACAATAATTGGGCATAGCGACGGAAAGAGCCTTCACCAGCTACTGACCTCGCTAAAGCCCAGCGGGCGTCGGATCGTACCGCCGCCATGCACGGCTTTTGGCTCGGGCGTCCACCATTCATCCGATCACTGGGCGCGATATCGACAGCCGCTATTCAAACACTTTTTTTAAAGGGGGACGATTTTTGAGGCCCGAGGCGGCTATCAGCCAGAACAGTGCCCCGGCAGCAATGCCGAACACAGCTATCTCTGCAAGCAATTCGACAGCTTCCAGCAATCCCCACAACGTCATCATCCCGTTGTGGTAGGTGATGTGGTCATTCGTCCAGGCCTCATCCGGGCCAAAAAACACAATGAGGCATAACCACGGGAAGGTCGCGACGGAGGCCCCGGCCATCGCACAATTTGCAAGGGACGCCCTTACCCGTCCACTGAGATAGAAGATCAATGGAATTCCCAATACAACAATTGGCGGATACGCACCGAAGAATGCGACGACTACAGCTGTTCGGATAACGCGCTCCCTCATATTAGGGAGGCCCTCGTAGGCGGGACTGTAAATAGCGAATGCGAAGGACGCCACCAAAGGCACTACAATTAGTGCAACAGCAATTCTCCACTAGAGTGGAGATGGGAATGTTGTTACCGCCATGTGCCCTTGCCTAAACAGCCTACGCCATAGAGTTGCACGCTAAGGTACATATGACAACAGTCCGCTAATCCGCATACAGTCACCGCTTTTGACCAATCACCACCCACCATTACCGCCACTTTGTTTTTCACACATGAGAGGCCACGCATGGATGTGCAAGCCGAAGTCAACCTTCCAACTCAGAGACAAAAGTGGGCGTGGGCGGCGTTGCTCTGTGTTCTGGCATCGCCAGTTTTCCTCGTTCTGAAAACACTCGCCTTTCTGGCTGGCCTGAATCTGTTCCTGTTTTTATTCGGTGCGTTCGTCGTCGTCGCTGTCGTGGGGTTTCTTCTTGGCCCGGTGTCGGTGGTTTGGAGTGGGTATATTGCGTTGACCGAGGTCATTCTCGGCCTTTCGGAAGACCACAAATATTTCTTGTGCTGTTCGTCGAAAGACCGATTTGAATCAGAGCTTGTGTCATGGGTGCCAGTTTTGATGTTTCCGGCAGGAATGACGAGCTGCCTACTTCTAGCTCGGTCTTTATTTTGGAAATCTCTCACGCTCCGACAGATGATATTGGTTGTCGCGGTCTCGACTGTTATCGCGCAAGGTCTGTTGTGGTACTACGAATGGCAAGAGGTGATTGTGAAATGTTCGGCCGTTCAGTGTAATTTCTAGCCCGCGCGTAACGCAGGCATATTACTTATCAACGACCGCTGACGGGCAATGCGGCAGACTAGATTCGTTGACTGCCGAATGCAGGCGTTAGAGCAACGCTTCACCTTTGATATTCGGTGGAAAGCAGGCCCATCATAAGGTCATCGTGCCACTCGCCATCCACGAAAGCTGTTTCCCGTTCTTGTCCTTCTACGATAAAGCCGCATTTCGCATAGGACCGAATGGCACGGTCGTTGTATGCAAGCACTCGTATACCGATGCGATGAAGTTTCATCTCGGAGAAGGCATGTCTCAATAGGAGATGGATCGCCTCGGTTCCTATCCCCATTCCAAGGAGAGTACGGTCATAAATGGCAATCGCCATGGATGCCCGTTGATCATGAGCGTTGATATTGTGAAGCTTTATTTCCCCAACTAAGCGTCCTTCGACTTCGATAACCCAACCATGAGGATTTTTTGCGAGGCCTTGAGCCCATTGCTCGGCAGCATCTCTCGTCATTGGCTTCGCATTCGCTAAGCTGACTCCGAACATCCTAACGATGTCGGCATCCGTGCCCAATGCGAAGCGAGCTTCCGCATCATCGGGTGAAGCGGGCCTTAACGTAACCCGCGCTCCCTCCAGAACAGTCATTGAAGTGATCCGTTATTAAAACCAACTTCAAACCACTGTAGGAAGAACTCAGCGGATCGCAATGACCCCTCCTAGCGCTTTCCGGCCTAGTGGAAGTTTCTCGACTTAACCTTGAGCGTATCGATGTGGAGGTCCGGAATGTAGATATCCCTCGTCTGCACGGCGGGCTTCGAATTATCTCGCGGGTCCGGCCCGCCACCATGCTTGACCTGGTCGCCACGACCATGCGGCAAAGGAAACCCTCCGTCCCTCGCCCCGATGTTCGCGAGGTCCGACGACAGGTCGAACAGCCTCTGGGCGACGAGATGCACAACCTCGCCTTCCCGCTGGATTTTGCCGTTGATGGCCATCATGCTTGCGCCCATCAGAATCCTCCGCTGGCGCTCGAACAACGACGGCCACACAACGGCGTTTACGATCCCCGTCTCGTCTTCGAGCGTCAGGAACATGACTCCCTTCGCCGATCCCGGCCGCTGCCTGACGAGAACGAGCCCAGCCGTCATCAGCCACCGCCCATCCCGTTGGCTCATAGCTTCGGCACAGGTGACAATGCTCTTCTTCGCGAGTTCACTGCGCAGGAAGCTGACTGGATGCAGCCTTAGCGTCAGCCCCGTATGCGAATAGTCTTCGACGACCTCCCTGCCCTGGGTCATGGATTTCAACATCACCTCGGGTTCCTGCATCTCCGGGATCGTCCTGGCTTCGCGCTCGGCCGCCGCTGCCCATAGTTCGAGGGGTTCATCGCGCAGAGCCTTGATGTCCCATGACGCCTGCCGACGCTCGAGCTTCATTGACGGCAGGAACGCATCGGCTTCGGCCAACTTCTCGAGAGCTGCTACGGGGACGCCAGACCTTCGCCACATGTCGTCGACAGAGGCGAAGGGCTGGTCAGCGCGGGCGAGGACGATTTTGGCAGCGTCGTTCAGCGCGAGACCTCTCACCATTCGCATTCCCAACCGGACGGCGAAGCGATCGCTGCCCTCGATCGGCTCCATCGTGCAGTCCCAGCGGGATCGGTTGATACAGACGGGCCGGATTTCGACGCCGTGTTTTTGGGCATCCTGAACGATCTGGGCCGGTGCGTAAAAACCCATCGGCTGGCTGTTGAGAAGCGCGGTGCAGAAAACATCCGGATGATGGCATTTGACCCAGCAGGACGCATAAGCGATGAGCGCGAAGCTCGCGGCATGGCTTTCCGGAAAGCCGTACGAGCCGAAGCCCTCGAGCTGTCCGAACGTCTGCTCCGCGAATTCCGGTGTGTAGCCGTTGTTGATCATCCCCGTGATCAGTTTGTCCTTGAACTTGGAGACGCCGCCCGTGAATTTGAAGGTCGCCATGGATTTGCGTAGCTGGTCGGCTTCGCCCGCGGTGAACCCCGCGCAGACCATGGCGACCTTCATAGCGGATTCTTGGAAGAGAGGAACGCCAAGGGTCTTCTTGAGGACTGCCTCCAGTTCGGGCGTGGGATAGACCACCTGTTCCTTGCCCTCACGTCTGCGAAGATAGGGATGCACCATGTCGCCCTGGATCGGGCCGGGGCGCACGATCGCCACCTGGATCACTAGGTCGTAGAAGGTCCTCGGTCTCAGGCGAGGAAGCATTGCCATCTGCGCACGGGATTCCACCTGGAATGTTCCAAGCGTGTCAGCCTTCCGTATCATCGCATATGTCCGCGCCTCCTCCTGTGGGACGTCCGCAAGCCCCATCGGAAGCGACTTATGTTCGGCAAGCAACTCGAACGCCCTGGACATGCAGCTGAGCATTCCCAGCCCGAGGACGTCCATCTTCATGAATTTCAGGGCCTCGAGATCGTCTTTATCCCATTCAACGACCTGGCGGTCGTCCATTGAGGCCGGCTCGATCGGCACCAAGTCATCCAAACGGTCCTGCGTCAGCACAAAGCCGCCTGGGTGTTGTCCAAGGTGGCGCGGAGCACCCATCAATTGCGACGACAGCTCGAGCGCCAGACGCAAGCGGAAGTCGGCTGTGTTGAGATTGTTCTCCTTGAGTTGTTGCGCTCCGACGCCCTCAGACCAGCCCCAGACCCCTGAGCAGAGCTGTTCGACCAGGTCTGTCGGCAAGCCTAGCGCCTTGCCCACATCCTTCAGCGCCCCTTTAGTGCGATAGCGGGTGACCGTGCACACCAGCGCCGCCCGGGAGCGGCCGTAGGTTTCGTAAATCCACTGGATCACCTCCTCGCGGCGATTGTGCTCGAAATCGACGTCGATATCGGGAGGTTCGTCGCGTTCGCGCGATACGAAGCGCTCGAACAGCAAGTCGGATGTCTCGGGATTGATCGACGTGATGCCAAGGCAATAGCAAATCGCCGAATTGGCGGCCGACCCACGCCCCTGACAGAGGATGCCCTGCGAGCGCGCATATCTGACGATGTTGAAGACCGTCAGAAAATACGGCGCGTACTTCATCTCGCGGATCAGCTCCAGCTCGTGAAGGATCGCCTTCTTGACCTTTTCCGGAATTCCTTCGGGATATCGCTCGGAAGCGCCCTCCCAGGACAATTTCACCAGCGACTGTTGGGCGTCGAGGCCCGGGACAATGGCCTCCTCTGGATACTGGTACTGCAATTGACCCAAGTCGAAACGACAGCGGTCGACGATCTCGCGCGTCCGAGCCAACGCCTCGGGATAGTCGGTGAACAGCCGATGCATTTCCTCTGGCGGCTTCAAGAACCTGTCGGCATGCCGCTCGCGGTCGAACCCGACGTCGTCGATGGTCGTTCCGTTTCGAATGCAGGTGACGATATCCTGCAGCTGCCGCCGCCCCGGCTCGTGGAAAAGGACATCATTGGTCACGACGGTCTTCACACTGTATCGGGCCGCCAAGTTCGACAGGTTGTGAAGCCTGAGGCGATCATTCGGTCGACGCCGGAGGCAAAGGGAGACGTAGGCACGATCGGCGAAGATCGCCGCAACCTTCCTGAGTTGACCTGCGTAGATGTCGTCCGCCTCGTCCGGCACGAGGATCGCCAGCAGGCCCTCGCTGTAAGCCTCGACGTCGGTGATATCGAGGATGCACTTGCCCTTGCCGCCGCGGCTTTTGCCGAGCGATAGCAATCTGGTCAGCCTGGAATAGGCCGGCCGATCCGTCGGGTAGACCAGCAGCGACATGCCGTCCGTCAGATCAAGACGGCAACCGACGACGAGGCGAACCCCTGTCGTTTTCGACGCTTCCCAAGCACGGACAATGCCCGCGAGACTGTTGCGATCGACAACGCCCAACGCTTCGATGCCATACATAGCAGCTGTCGCGAATAACTCCTCGGCTGAACTCGCTCCCCGGAGAAAGCTGAAATGCGATGTCACCTGGAGTTCGGCGTATCTCATCACCCGAACACTCCATGAAGGAACCACTTATGGGAGCCCGTGGCGACATCGACGCCGTCACCAGCTCGGAAGACCCAGTATCGCTCGCCGGCATCGTCTTCCACGACGAAGTAGTCGCGGACGGCCCGCATCTCCAACGGCGTAGTCCACCATTCGCCGAAAATGCGCTCGGGGCCATCGGCCCGCTTCACGCGACGGCGCTTGCCCCTCCATGAGAAAACCGCCGGCGGCTGGTCCGGCAGGACCGCGATCACGTCGATCTCTTCCGGATGCAGCAACAGGCGAGATGGCCTCGGCCACTTCGCAGCCCAGGTGGCTCCAGTTTCCTCGACGGTCGGTCCGACGCGCGCCACCGACCGCTCGGGGACATCTGAAGCAACGGGCGTAACCCGATAAAGGCGCTGGCCGCGATTGCCGAGGATGTCGACCAAGGGTGTAATATCGACGACCTGCTCTTCAATGAGGGACGAAGCGATCTGCTTCTCTTCGAGCGGCTCGGCCATGATCGCGACGAGCACCATCCGCTCGATGCCGTAGCCGGGGTCGATCTTCTCGATGCGGTCGCACAACAACTTCGTGAGACGGGCAGGATCGCGAACGGGCTTGGCGAGACCGGCGCGGAGACTTTGCCGCGTATCGTCGACCCGATGGATGATGAGGTCGGACCGCCTGACGCCGAGACCGCGGGTCTCCAGTTCCGTCGTTAGCTGAGTGACCAGGCGACGGACGTACTTGGCGATAGTCTCCGCAGCGCCGATCGGTTCCTGGAAGTTGCGCGCTACCTCGACCAGTTCTGGCGTGCGAAGCGGCTCGATCGGTTCGGCGACGCGGCCGAACAGCTGGTCGAGCCGCCGTCCTGGCTCCGGGCCGAACCGCAGCGTCAATGGCGCGCGCGGCAGTGCCGATAGTTCGCCGACTGTCTCGATGCCCATGGCTCTCAACCCGTGGATCGTGTCCAGCGGCAGTCTCAGGCAGTGGATCGGCAATCCGACCGCCGCCTTCGCGACACCACCTATCGGAACGACCGTTGTCTCGGCAGATGTCAGGCGGGCTATCGCGTGAGCTGCACCCCATGTATCGGCGACAGCTGCCCTTGCAGTCAGGCCACGTGCGCGCAGCATGTTCACCAGCCCAGAAATCAGGCGTTCCTCGCCGCCTTGCAGATGGTCGGCCCCTTCCGTGTCCATGACGATGCCGTCCGTACCATCCACTGCGACGACCGGGCTGTATTGCCGTAGCGCCCACAGTGCCAAGCGTTCGAGCGCAGCGGCGTCCGCGGCCGGATCGGCGTCCACGACCACCAGGTTGGGCACCATCGCCTGCGCCTTGCTCGCCGGCATGCCAATATGGAGGCCAAGCTTTCGGGCATTGACATCCGCAGCCGAAATCCAGCGTTTCGATCCGCTTTTCGAGATCACCACCAGAGGCTGGTCAGCTGGAACGGCGTCCTTGCCATGCCGTCTGATCCGGTCTGTCGGCAGAAACGGGAAGTAAACAGATACGACCCTTGGCATCACAGGCTCCTATTTCGAACTCAGCACACTCGCCTGCTTTCACGCGCATTAATTCCGCCAGCCACCTGGCGCGGCCTACTCCGGCGACAGGTAACGGCTCGGAGGGCAGCACGCTGATCCGCCATCTCGTCGTCGATGCGGTCGGCTGACCATAGTCGGAAGCCTCGGACTGTCTTCGCCACCTCCTGAGGGCGATCGCCATCGTCCCGGTCTTCTCGGCGGCCAGATGCAGACGGCGCGACGCCGTCATGGGCAATCGCACGATCTCGCCGACCACCGCTCCGAGGCCACCGAACGCCAGACCTTCTTCCATCGACGCCAGAACATCCTCCTCGCGATCGCTTTCGCAGAAGATGACGCGATCAGGATGTAGACCCGCCTGCGCGACAGCTGGAAAAAACAGGTCGGGCCTTGTCAGGCACCAGAGCACTTTGCCTTTCGACCGGGCGGCTATTCCGGCCACCATGAGAGCTGCGGCCGCGCCGTCGACGGTGCCTGTCCCGCCCCCGGCGAACTCATGCAATGCGCCGCAGATCAGCCCGCCTCCAGGTAGCGCTTGGTCGATTTCCGGAACGCCGAACGGCAGGATAGCCGCCTTTCGGCCAACGCCGCCCTCGAGATGCGAGATGCGCTCCCTCAGCTCGGAAATGATGGTGTTGGCGCTCATCTTGGCCAGGTCCGGTCTTGATCAGATACGCTTCAATGTCTCGCTGAAAGCGACTATGTTCTTTATTTGTTCCCAATCGTCATGTAAGTCAACGCGAATGTTCGGGTGTATTTTCCTAATCCACATACCGTCCACAGGATGGAAATTGCCGATAGACGAACATTTTCAATTGATTGAGAAAAAGAAGCTCACAGCTCCGAGAAAGGCAGGAGATGGGAAATTATACCTACGCATTCGTGACGCTCCGAGAATTTCGCCAGCCCGTCATAACGGTGGAATGTCGTGCCTGCGTCCGGAGGGAGGAATTCGACCGTCAGGTCCTCGTCAAACGCTACGGAGCGAGCTTGAGCTTTCAACAGCTCCGGAGGCGTGTGGCAATGGGATGCCCGAGGATGGTTTCCTCGGACGGCATCGACACGTGCGAGACTCGGTTTCCGGATTTGATCGACGCTGGCATATGTTCGACGACAGACGACCCTGCCTAAATTGCCACGATAGAATTAGCTCATTTGCTCGGCGAAGGCGTCCTGAATCAAAACCTCAACATCAGGTCGTAAGCCATTGAAAAATGATTCGTTTCGAGTCGGAACGAATCACCTTCGCACGTCTTTGAGTCGTGAATCATCGATTCGGAGCGTCGCGTCATGGCGTCAGGACACCGTGCCCAGTGGAAGGGCTTTCTGAAAGTTGGAGAAGTCAGCTGCGGGGTGGCCCTCTACACCGCTGCCTCAACAGCGGAGCGCATCACCTTCAACACGGTCAATAAGGCGACGGGCAACCGGGTGAACCGCATCTTCGTCGACAGCGAGACCGAGGAGCCGGTGCCGAAAGAGGAACAGACGAAGGGTTTCGAGATCGACGATGGTCGCTACATCATGATCGATCCGGAGGAGATCGCCGCGACCATCCCCGAGAGCAACAAGACCCTGGAGATCGAAGCCTTCGTCCCCTGCTCCGAGATCGACGACGTCTATTTCGACAAGCCTTACTACCTGACACCCAGCGACCGAGTTGGTTCAGATGTATTCACGCTTCTACGCGACGGCATGAAGAAAGCAAACGTCGCTGCAATCGCCCGAACCGTGCTGTTCCGAAGGATGCGAACCGTACTCGTTCGCCCCCACGGCAACGGGATGATCGCCACGACTCTGCAATACGATTACGAGGTACGATCTTCGAAGACGGCTTTTGAAGGGATACCAAAACTGAAGATCGAGGGCGAAATGCTCGATCTCGCCAAACATATCATCTCCACGAAGATCGGCGAATTCGATCCCGCCACCTTCGACGACCGCTACGAACAGGCGGTAGCAGAGTTGGTTAAGGCCAAGATCGAAGGGAAGTCCCTGCCGAAGCCGAAGAAGGTGCAGGTTTCCAAGCCTAATGACCTGCTGGCAGCCCTTCGCGAAAGCGCAGGCCTCGCAGGTAAATCTGCCGAACGACCTAAACGCACCGCCGCCAATGCCAACAAGGGCACCGCGAGGCAACGCGCCACGCGCGGAGCGGCCAAAACCGCCACACCAGCCGCCTCGCAACGTAAGGCCGGATAGGAGCACAAGCGATGGCACCCCGACCCTATTGGAAAGGTTATCTCAAGCTGTCCCTCGTCACCTGCCCGGTGGCAATGTCGCCGGCGACATCGGAATCGGAGAAGGTCCGGTTTCACACACTCAATCGCGCCACTGGCAACCGCGTCGTCTCGAAGTACATAGACTCCGTCACGGGGAAGCCCGTCAAGGACGGAAACGATGTCAAGGGCTATGCCCGTGGCGAAAACGACTATGTCATTCTGACGGACGAAGACCTGGACTCCGTGGCGCTCGATACCGTCCGAACGATCGACATCGAAAAGTTCGTGCCAGCCGAATCCATCGGCTGGACCTATCTGGAGAAAGCCCACTACCTGGCACCGGACGATCCAGTCGGCCAGGAGGCGTTCTCCGTCATCCGCGATGCCATGAAGGCGTCGAAGGTCGTAGGGGTTTCCAAGCTAGTGATCGGTCGTAGGGAACGCGCGGTGATCCTCGAACCCCGTGACGAAGGCATCGTACTCTGGACCCTTCGCTTCGGCGACGAGGTTCGTCCCGAGGAATCCTACTTCGAAGACATCGACAGCGACTCCGAGAAGGATGCCCTGCCCTTGGTCGAGAAGCTGATCAAACAGCGGACGAAACATTGGTCACCGACCATAGTCACCGACCCCATCCAGGAAGCGTTGTTGGCCCTCATCGAGGAGAAGAAGAAAGCACTGAAACCGAGGAAGACTCCCAAAGGCAAGAAACCTGAAAGCGCTCCGGCCTCCAACGTGGTCAACATCATGGAGGCCCTTCGCAAGTCCGTGGAACAGGACCTGAGATCGCGCAAAGCCGGATAAGGAGGAATTCAATGAATGACATGACATTCGCACCGATCAGGGAAGTCGCAGTCGGTCTTCCCGATGCAGATCATTTCATCACCGCCACGACCGTCGCAGGCATGATGGGAATACTGATGTCCAAGCACTGGCCCAAACGAGCGAATGACACGGCATGGCAGCATGCGCTCGCCACCTGCGTCAGAGCTGTGCAGCTCGAGACAGATACCACGAAGGCCAGAAAGGCTTTCGTCGCCGCCGCAAGGGATTCGGGCTTAAAGGTCCTCCCGGACAACGAACAGAAGCCGAGAATGCGAGCTAGGCCGTCGGCAGGCCGGCCGACAGTGCAATGGCGACAGCCGCAAGCGACCCGCGAAAGACATGGACGTTGACCGAGCGCTTTCCCTGATGCGGTACCATTCCCACTCGACCTCCCCAAAAGCTGTAACAATGCAGTTAGCGCAGCTACACCAACGACGCCCGCTTCAAGCAAAAGCCGAAACGGGCGTCGTAAGCGCCGGCTAGGAAATTCAATCATCAGAATAGACCACACCGGTCAGCTTGGTTTCTCGATGGCAGAACAGCCATCAGAAGTCCCACCATACCGGGACCCAGCGAAACAAATCGCCGGCAGCCGCCACGCGCCCCACGGAGGGGAACGGCAAATGCGTCGATACCAACCATGAGCCATTGGCGGCAAGTTCCTTCATCAGACGGAGCCGAACACGGGTCGCTTCTTCCGGGTCGTGTTCAAAACCGTTATGCCATTCCGGATGCTCGAACGAAACCGGGAAGATGGCATCGCCCCCGAACATCAGCCGTTCGCCACCAGACGCAAGGCGGACAACGCTATGTCCGGGGGTGTGACCGCCGGTGCGAGTGACGACAACGCCCGGTGCTACCTCTGCCTCTTCGTCGAACTTTCGAAGATGGCTGCTGTATTCGCGAAGGAAGTCGAGAGAAGCGCGCCGTGCCAGTTCGACAAGGGCAGGCGGCATTGCGGTACGAGAGAAGTCCGGCGACTTCCAGAACTCGGCTTCCGCGGAAGACACGTGTATTCGAAGGTCCGAACGTAGCCGTTCCTTTACGCCCTCAGCGAGCAATCCACCCACGTGGTCGAAGTGCATATGGGTAAGAACGACGTCGGTCACGGCCGCGAGATCGATTCCGGCAGCCTCCAAGCGCTGCACAAACAAGCCCGCCCGAGGGAAGTCTGGATATTCCTCCCCCAGACCGCTGTCTATCAGTATCGTCTGCGCACCGCTGCGCACAACGATCGCATTTAAAGCCCAGTCGAAAGCATCTTTCGACAAGAACATGTTGTCCAGCCAAGCCGAGCGGGCCGCCGGGTCGGCGTTGGTGGCCATGGACTCGGCCGGCGGCGTCAGCACGCCGTCGCTGATCACAAGAACGTCGATGTCTCCGACGCGCACTGCATAACGCGATGGCACCAGTTCGTTCTGCGGGTTGCCGAGTATAGCTCCAGGGATTGATGTGGGTCTTGCTTCTACCGTTGACATAATAGGCTCCATACGTGGTTTTTGAGAGCTGTCGGTCATAGGTTACGGTGGGAACCCTAAATTGGGCGCGCGGAGTGGTCGAGGTATGCTTAGGTTTGGGGCCGCCGCAAGGTCCTAGCTCCACGACCTCATTGGCTATGCATTCCAGCAGACTCTACTGGCTGCCATAGCCTTCCAGTGCGTGATCAAAGGCAGGCGTTTGTCGACTGACTTTCCCCCGAACGTGGTTACTAACCTTGGTATATCTATTTTTCCTCCTGGTAGGTCGCATACGATCCCCGCCGGTCATAGGCAGGATCAAAAGCAAAGGAGAAGCATGATGCGAAAGCTCGCGACCTTTTTATTTTGCTCGGTGCTGATTGCAGTACCGGCCGCTGCGGCGGACAAATCTCACAACGCCAAAGTCTCCGTGGTCTTCGATCACCCCCTCCCCAACGTGCCAGGCAAGAGCATGCGCGGCGTGCTCGTCGAGTATGGGCCAGGTGGGCGTAACCCCTCGCATACCCATGCCAAGAGCGCATTCATCTACGCTACCGTCATCGAAGGCGAGATCAAAAGCCAGGTTAACGACGGTAAAGTGACGATCTATAAGACAGGCGAAAACTGGATCGAAATGCCCGGTGACCATCACCAGGTCAGCGCCAATGCCAGCGATACGAAGCCGGCCAAAATTCTCGCGGTCTTCGTTGTCGACACGGACGAGACGAAACTCACAATACCGGATGGCGCTACCGATTAGGGTTGCGAGCGGCACTATCCCTCTCAAACCGACTCTTTTCTGAACGTGGGCGGCCACATCCGAACTTCGATGTGCCGCTCTTAACAAGGTATGGACACATGAAAATCGTTATCATCGGAGGCTCCGGCCTCATCGGGACTAAAGTTGCCGAGCGCCTGCGAAAGCATGGACACGAGGTACTTCAGTCCTCTCCTTCGACCGGTGTGAACACGCTCACAGGCGAAGGCCTCGACGGCGCTCTTGCCGGTGCAAACGTCGTAATAGACGTCACTAACTCGCCCTCGTGGGAGCCGAGCGACGTACTTTCGTTCTTCGAGACATCCACGACCAACCTGCTCAAGGCGGAGCGTGCCGCTGGTGTTCGCCACCATGTCGCACTCTCCATCGTGGGAATCGAGCGATCTCCGGACAATGGCTACTTCAGGGCGAAACTCGCACAGGAAGCACTCATCAAGAAGGATGGTGTTCCTTACACGATCGTGCGGTCGACGCAGTTTCTCGAGTTTCTGGGAGGTATCGCTGACAGTTCTACGGTGGATGGAACTGTCCACGTCTCTCACGGCGCGTTCCAACCGATAGCCGCGGACGAGGTCGCCGGCTTCGTCGCGGAAGCGGCGACCGCTTCCGCCGAGAACCGAACGATTGAAATCGCCGGCCCCGAGAAAAAACCGATGAGCGACTTCGTGATCGAATATCTCGCCTCCATCGGAGACGCTCGGAAAGTTCTTGTCGATCCCCAGGCGCGGTACTTCGGCACGCTGGTCGACGACAGGGCATTGGTCCCGTTGGGCAAAGCCAAGCTTGGAACGCTCGACTTCAGGACGTGGCACTCGCGACGCTCACAAGCCGCAGCCTAGTCATAAAAACCTGGCCGCCGGGCATAAGACCGTGACCGACGGCCAAGCAGGCCTACCGACCCAAGGTGTTGAGAGGATAGGGCCATGGTCGAATTGCCCAGACAAGAAACATTCGGCAAAAGTATAGAGCCAGACCGGGAGAATGAGGGCGCGGAGCCGCAAACGGCAGAGCCCCTCCCGCAGGTACGGACCCGATCATCAAAACTTTTGCTCAAGAAAAGCGCGTCCGCGATCGCTGTCCTTGCGGCGGCGGGATACGCCGCTCACTTCGGCTACAACTACTGGACGACGGGACGGTTTATAGAGTCGACGGACGACGCCTATGTTAAGGCGGATTATACTACCATCGCCCCCAAGGTAGCCGGTTACATCAAGGATGTTCTGGTCAACGACAACGATTTCGTAAATGCGGGTCAAGTCGTTGCGACGATTGAAGATCGGGACTTCCAGATCGCCCGCAATTCCGCGCTAGCCGACTTGCATGGCGCTGACGCTGCGATTGACAATCTCGACGCCCAGATCGAACTGCAGGCATCGGTCATCGAGCAGGCAAGAGCATCCGTCGATGTATCCAAAGCCTCTTACAATTTCGCTAAGGGAGATGCGGCTAGGAATGCGCTGTTGACCTCGAACGGATCGGGGACTTTGTCGCGCGCGGAGCAAAGCAAATCCATCCTGGACCAGGCTTCCGCTGCGGTTGAGCGGGATCAAGCCGCTCTCGTCTCCGCTCAGAGCAGGGTTCAGGTTCTAAGGACGCAGCGTGATCAGGCGGTAGCTCTACGGGACAAGGCCACGGCTGCCGTCAATCAGGCAGAGGTCAATCTCTCTTATACCCGCATCGTCGCAGCCGTGGACGGGACGGTCGGCGCGCGATCGGTCCGGGTTGGACAGTTCGTGACATCAGGTACGCAACTGATGGCCGTCGTCCCCTTGCATGCGGTCTACATCGTGGCGAACTTCAAGGAAACCCAGCTCACACACATGCACCCAGGACAACACGCCGAGATCAGGGTGGACAGCTTCCCGAAGCTGAAGATCAAGGGGCACGTCGACAGTATTTCTCCCGCCAGCGGCTTGGAGTTCTCCTTGCTTCCACCCGACAACGCGACCGGCAACTTTACGAAGATCGTACAGCGCATTCCGGTGAAGATTCTCATCGACGACGAGCGTCTCTCCGCCACCCTTCGGTCTGGCATGTCTGTAGAGCCGCAAATCGATACGAAGGACGCCTACGCGCCGGAAGCGCCATAGGAATTTCGGAAACGAAAGATGACCCGCACGTTCGTAACTACGGAGAGGCATGACCATGGCTACTCTTCTGATTTCCGCGAACTGCAATCGTCACATTGCAATGTCCCAGGCTGCCGGCACGTTTCGGATTTGGTGTGCCGTCGTCGCCTCGACACTCGGCGCGTTCATGGCTGTTCTGAACATCCAGATCGTCAACGCGTCACTGATGGACATCCAGGGGGCGATCGGTGCAGGCAAGGACGACGGCGGATGGATATCGACGTCCTACCTGATCGCCGAGATCGTTGTCATTCCGTTGAGTGCGTGGCTCGCGCGCGTGTTTTCCGTTCGCAACTACCTTCTCGCCAGCGCGATCCTCTTCCTCGTCTTCTCCGTCGGATGTGCCTTTGCGACCAATCTCGAGCAGATGATTGCGCTGCGCGCCGTCCAAGGTTTTTCCGGCGGAGCGCTGATTCCGATGGCCTTCACCATTATCATCACCCTTCTTCCGAAACCGAAGCAACCGACAGGGTTGGCGCTTTTCGCGCTTTCAGCCACCTTCGCGCCGGCAATAGGACCCACGATCGGCGGTTATCTGACGGAGAACTACGGGTGGGAATTTATCTTCTACGTAAATCTCGTTCCCGGAGTGATCATGGTGGGCATGCTTTGGGCATCGCTCGATCGCGCGCCCATGAACCTTGGTTTATTGGCAAAGGGTGACTGGCTCGGGATCGTCACGATGGCCATTGGCCTCGCCGCGCTGCAGACAGTGCTTGAGGAAGGAAACAAGGAAGATTGGTTCGGTTCTGACTTCATCGTACGTCTGTCGATTGTCGCGGCAATCGCGTTGACGCTTTTCCTTATCATTGAATTCAGGAGCGATCACCCATTGCTCAATCTCCGGCTTCTCGTCAGGCGAAACTTCGGATTCGGGATCGTCGCGAATTTCCTGCTTGGAATGGCACTCTTCGGATCGGCCTTCATCCTGCCGATCTACCTTTCCCGCGTGCAGGGCTACAACTCGCAGCAGATTGGGGCGGTGCTTGCCTGGACGGGCATCCCGCAGCTCCTCCTGATACCGCTCGTTCCGCGACTGATGAAGCTTTTTGACATCCGCCTTCTGATCGTCCTTGGCTTCGCGCTGTTTGCGGCTTCGAATTTTATGAACGTCTACATGACCGCAGACTATGCGAGCGACCAGCTATTCTGGCCGAACGTTGTTCGCGCCATCGGCCAGGCCCTCGTCTTCACCCCGTTGTCGGCAGTCGCCACCGCGGGAATCGAAGAGCAGAACGCCGGGTCTGCATCCTCGCTTTTCAATATGATGCGCAACCTCGGAGGCGCGGTGGGAATAGCGTCATTGCAGACCTTTCTCACCAAGCGTGAACAGTTTCATTCCAACATCCTGACAAACTCGATCAGCTCTTTCGACGAGATATCTCGTAACAGTATTGCCAAGCTGGCGGCCTACTACGGGAGCCATGGCGTCAGCGACCAGGCCGCTGCGACGCACAAGGCTATCGTGACAATAGCCCTCAAGGTCCGGCAGCAGGCAAACATCATGGCGTTCAGCGATACGTTTTTCCTGATGGGTGCGGCACTTCTCGTTGCGTTGGTAGCGTCCCTTCTGCTGAAGAAGCCGGGCCAGCTTTCCGCAGGTGGGGCGCACTAAGACACCTTCGACGGACATAGGTCAACCAGACGCCAAAACTGCCCGGAACGTGATTTCGATGAGTTGCTCGGGGAAGGCGAGCCGGGAAATTCCGATCAGGTTGCTGGCGCACTGCGGTAGCTCCGCCCTATACATTTCTTTCCGGACTTTTCCGGCTACCTCGAAGGCGGCATCGACGTCCAGAACGTACAAAGTCTCCTCGACTACGTCGTCAAGAGTAGCTCCAAATTTGGCGAGAAGCGCCGCGGCGTTGACGTAGGTTTGCCGCATCTGGGATTCCATGTTTAAAAAATTCAAGGGACGACCGGATGCATCCAGCTCCGCAGGAGCGACGAGGTTGCCATTGCTGTCGTGGCTGAGCTGCCCGGAAACATAAACGACATCTTTGACTTGGATCGCTTGGCAGTAGCCGTAGGCTGCTTCCCAAGGGACTCCGAAGTTGGCGACTTTCTTCGAGGTTTTCATAATATCTCCTCCTCCCGCGTTGTCCTGTGCTAGGGGGCCGCTTGAACCGCTGATCCGCTCGACAGAGGCAGTAACAGGGTCGCGCGGGTACCGATGCCTAACTCGCTGTGAAGATGGAACCGTCCTCCGATGTCATCGGCAAAATGGCCGACGATCGTCAGGCCGAGGCCACCAAGTCCAGTCGTTTTTGTTGTGAAGAAGGGCTCGACGGCGCGCCGGAGGGTCTCGCGCTCCATGCCAATGCCGCTGTCGACGACTCGAAGTTCCACGGCTTTTGCGTCGGAACGATGGTTGTTCAAAGCTGCTTCGATTGAAATCGTCCCGCCGGTTGGCAATGCGTCGCGGGCGTTCGCAAGCAGTTGGATAACGGCGTCGCGAAGTCGGTCGCGCGAGCAACTCACGCCGGGAATAGCTGAGGGGACGACTATCTCAAGCATAATATCTGGACCCATCGTCGTTTCGACCTCCAGCGCGATTTCCGCGAGAAGATCGGCGACAGCGAACCCGACTGGTTCGGTGCCGGGAACGGAAGAGATCAAGGAAGGCAAGTCGGCGGAATTGATGCTCATTACCGCAACCTCTTTCGGGAACCTCCAAAGTCTGCGCTCGGATTCTCAGCCGCTTTGAACGACCATCGATATCCTTCGTAAGGCGCTGGCGCGCTCTCAACAAGTAAACTGAGGTTGGGGGTACTATCCTTCCGAGGTCCGATGGCGGCACACCATAGGGTCGTCTCTCGCATGCGGCAGGACTGCCACATTGAAGAAGCGTTCCTTGAGCGTATAATGCGCCCTTCCGTCAACGAGCCAACCGATCGCCAAAACCCGAGCGAAAGGGCGGTTTTGTGGGTTTTCGAACGGGGGGGCCAATGTCTGACGGCAAGCCGCTGTCGCGGGTTGATTTGCAAGATGACCGCGAACTCGCGGAGCTGGCACGGGAGCTTGTGGAAGCGTTGCCTGGCCACGTTTGGTCAGCGGACCCCGGCGGCCAGTTCACCTACATCAACCCGAGCATGCTAGAGTACTTCGGGCTCGGGTCCTCGAAGGAACGATTTGACTGGCTGGAGCACGTATTTCCGGAAGACTACGACGCTGCATCTGCCAAGTGGCGGCACTCGCTGCAAACGGGTGAGATTTTCGAGAGCGAGCATCGCTTGCGCGGCGCAAACGGCGAATATCGATGGTTTCGAACCAAGGGACGGCCATCAAGGGACACACCCCACCGTATGACGGCATGGTACGGTCAGAACCTCGACATTGAGGATCAAAAAGCGGCCGAGAAGCAGCTGAAGGCGCGGACGGTCGAGCTATCCCTACTCGTCGACATGGTTCCAAGCCACCTGTGGCGGTTGACGCCCGATGGGACGACGACGCTGGTCAACAAACGCATGGCCGATTTTCTTGGCCTCGATTTGTCTAACGTAAGCAGCCTCGAGTCCGTTATGGACACCATCTTCCATCCAGAGGACGTGGCACCCGTAAGCGCCGAACTTACCCGGTGCCTGGCCACTGGGGATAGTTTCTCGATGAGATACCGGCTCCTCCGGGCGGATGGGGCATTTCGGTGGATGTCCGGCCGAGCGGAACCATTGCGGGATCAGGAAGGAAACATCGTTCAGTGGTTTGGGCTCTGCCACGACATCGAAGACCAGGTGCAAGCGACGGCCGCTCTGCGCCGTTCGGCGGAAAAACTTGCTCAGGCAACCCAGGCGGCCAACCTGTCGCAACTTTCGGCGTCGATCGCCCATGAAATCAATCAGCCACTAGCCGCCATCGCCGCTGACTCCGACGCCTGCCTGCGATGGCTGTCGGTCGACCCACCAAACGTCGAGAGAGGCAAACTGGCTGCAACCCGTATCACCGAGGACGTTGTGGCGGTTACTGATGTCGTCGGCCGAGTCCGCGCCCTGTTCCAGCACAAGCCCCAACCGCGAACAGCCGAGGATATAAACCATCTGATCAACGAGGTTTTGAGCCTCATGTCGGACGAAATTGCCGCGACGACCACACGTATCGACACCGAACTCGATACAAGCCTTCCGCAGGTTCTGGTCGATCGCGTACAAGTGCAACAGGTTTTGGTGAATCTGATTCGGAACGGAATTCAGGCGATGGACAGCACGAATCCGATGCGGATGTTGAGGATTAAATCAGATCGAGACGGCCCAAGCGCCGTTGTCGTCTCGGTTGAGGATTCCGGAAGCGGGTTCGGCGATCCAGACCGCGTTTTCGAGCCGTTCTTCACAACGAAGAGCACCGGGATGGGAATGGGACTTCCGATCTGCCGTTCAATGGTGGAAGCCCACGGGGGCCGTCTTTGGGTGAAAAACAACGAGACGATGGGCGCGATGGTCGCATTCACATTGCCGGTCGAGGTTCCAACCAACCAAGTCTAGGCCAACGAGCTTGGCATGCGCTCGCCAAGGCTCCGACCGTTGTACCCGCGGCCTATTATGGACATGGCCAGCACCCAGGCGGCAGCGATCATCGCGCTAGAAACCGCCGCCAAGCTCACATAGCCAGAAGCCTCGATTACGACCCCGGCTAAAACAGGGCCTGCTGCAAATCCGAGGAGATTTGCAGAACCTGCCGCTGCGGCCCACCGTCCGGTAGAATCGAGCGCGGCAGCCAGGCCGAACAGATACGGAAGCGAAAAGTAGTAGAGTACGGCCGACACAATGACCGCTGCACTGTAGACGACCGGATCGCGCCAGAGGCAGAGCGCCAACACGACAAGGATGTAACCAAGGCAGAAGCCCGTGATCGGGGTTGCTCTTCCCCAGCGAACGTTCAGCGCGGTGGCCGCACCCGCTCCCGCCAGACCAACGAGCGTTGACGCAGTCAGTACGTATCCGACCGCGCTTGTATCGAGGCCAACCCGTTCCCCCAAGGGGCCACTGAATGCAAATAGCCCGGCGGAAACGGCCACGTAGAGGACAATTGCGGCAAAGAGCAGCATTCCGAGCAATGGCTTGACTGCGGAAACACTGCTTTTGCCGTCGCTCACCGCGCGGGTGCCAGGGATGAGCAAAAGAAGTGGCGCGAACACCAGGGATGTCGCCGCGAGGAGCGTGAAAATACCGCGATGAGCGAACGCAGCCGTTACTTCGCCACCGACACTAAAGAGCGCAACGCTTCCTATCGCCCAGACCAGTTGGAAGTAGCCGAAAACCTTCTCGGGGTTCTGGCAGTGAGATGCTACGACACTGAGCGAGATCGCGTAGAGAACGCCTTCCCCGATGCCCGCGAATCCCCGCAAAATCAGGAGTGCGTTCCATCCACCGGCGAAAATCGATGCGCCTTGCGCTGACACCGTTAAAGCGAGCGCGAAAAGGCTGCCCTGCCTGTAGGAAAACCGTGACAAGTACGGTGCGATCAAGATCGCCGCTGCCGCGAGAGACAGCAACTCGACCGACGCCACGAAACCGGCGTCGCGCTCTGACAATGAAAGCCCGTCGATCAGCCCTGCGACAACAAAAGGCGACATTTGAGGAACGAGGCCGCCGATTATCTGGCAAGCGATTGCGCCGATCACCAGCGAGGCGGGATCGCGAGATGCGACGGTATTGCCCGAAATATCGCCCATTTTCGGCGGTTCCGACCGCGTCTATTTACCGGGCGAAACCTTACGCCTTCACTTAGCACATGTAAATCAGGCGTCCACATCGCATGCGCTGGTCGATCTGACCAAGCTTCTCCACCTTGCGAACCAGATCGGCGAGGGATCGGCTCTCCATCTTTTTCATGACGCTCATCCGATGCAGCTTGACCGTCATCTCGGAGATACCCAGCTCGTACGCAACTTGCTTGTTCATGAGACCGCTTGCGATGAGCAACATCACCTCCCGCTCCCGCCGCGTGAGCGTGTCCGCTAGTGAGCGCAAGCGGTTTCGCTCGTTCTGCACCTGACGACGCTCGTCATCTAGTTTGATCGCTTTATCGACCGCCTTGAGCAAGGCTTGAGCAGCGAACGGCTTCAATATGAAATCCGTCGCTCCTGCCTTCAAAGCGGTGACGCTGGACGGAACATCGGCGTGTCCCGTCAGGAAGATGATGGGCATCCGGCTTCCCGAGGCTATCAGTTCGTCTTGTATGGCAAGACCGCCTAGTTTTGGCATTTGAAGGTCGAGGACTATGCATCCGGGCCGCCCCGTGTCCGCCGCTTTGAGGAACTCAGTTCCGCTTGCAAATGCGGATGCCTGCTTGTGAGTGGCCATGAAGAGGTCGAGTAGCGATTCCCTGATCCGTTCGTCGTCATCCACGACATAGACAATCGGTTCGACCGTTGTTTCCGTTTTTTGACTCAAAGCTGCCATGGTACGCCTCCCGGCCGAGGTGTTCGTTTGCCGAAAATTGTTCCGACCAACTGCTCGGCAGTCTAACACAAACGGAGCGGCTGCGGACGGTATACGTTAGTTTCTCAATCGCGGCGTGCCGTCAGTTGATCGTCGTTGGCCTTGGCCGTGTTGACGTCATCGAAGGTACGCACGACGTCCACGACCGACCGGGCCTGAAGCTTCTTCATCATCCGGCTACGGTGGAGCTTGACCATTATCTCGCTGATGTTCATCTCCCGTGCTATCGCCTTGTTGGGCAAGCCTTTCGAAACATGGACGAATACCTCAGATTCACGGGGTGTAAGCGTATCTACGACCGATTGCGCGCGGAACCGCGCCAGATATTTCAAACGCGTCTCCCCATTGCGGGAGAGTGCGAGAGCTGTAAGCTCTGCAAGAGTTTCGAGATTCAGTGGTTTCAGTATGAAGTCAAACGCTCCGGCCTTCATGGCCGAGACGCTCGCCTCGACACACGCATCCCCCGTCATGAATATGATTGGCAATGGGCATTCTAAAGCAGAGAGCTTTTCCTGAAGTTCCAGACCGGTCATTCCAGGCATCCGAACGTCCAGAAGAACACACCCAGGCTCTGACAAGTCGGCCTGCTCCATAAAGTCATTTGCCCTCGCATACGCCGTAGCCTTTAGGCCGACCGATGCGAAGAAATCGACAAGCGACGCTCGAATTCTGGAGTCGTCATCAATGACGTGAACCGTCGTAGACGAGATCAATGGGTGGCTGGCCGCAGTCATGGTGGCCTCAGCAGATTGAGCAGTTCATTGCTATCTAGGGGCTTGCGGAGAAACGCACAGGCTCCCAATTTGATAGCGACAGCCGCTGCATCCGGGTCTCGATACGATGTCATTATGATGACCGCCTGCTCGATGCCATCTTCTCTCAGCCGTCGGAGAAGTTCGATTCCAGACATCCCTGGCATTCGCAAATCGGTCAGAATGCAATCTGAAGTAAGATAGCCCTTTCGAGAGATGAAATCTTCGCCCGATGCATACAGTTCGCCCCGTAGCCCCGCAGACTCAAGCAAATCCTCCAGCGCGAGACGAAGATTGCGGTCGTCATCGACTATAGCGACAATCTTCGCCCGGGAGCCAGACATTCCTTGGCAACCTATTTTGAACCGCCTTCGGCGCTCGCTGCGATACGAGCGAACCAGATTTCGATCAGATCGACGCCAGCTACTTCGGCGGCTTTCCACTGACCTCCCACTGTAGCACGATTGTTTTCGTCAAAAAGGTATACCATGGTTTGTAAGAGATGACGGCGAGGCAATGCATAGTGCGCCCGCCGAAGTGTCGCTGGCACGCATGCGATCGGCGTTTCACGATCACCCAGATTCGGCGTAATCGTTTCTTGAAGAGCGCCAGGACAGCATGTGTTGGTTTTCAAGATGGAATCGCTGCACTCATCATCGACATCATCGCCGCCGAGATCGAGCCATGTCCACGCAGCGTAGCGGAGATCATAGAGCCGGGTTTCAGGCGCGTGTAAGCCGATTTTCTAAAACAGGGGGAAATCCCCCTCGCCTTCTAGCCGCGCCGATGTGAGGCTCCCAACCAGTGGCGACCGCTGCAGGGCTCGAACCTGCGGCATCCGACTTAGAAGGTGCCAATGCTTCGCAACCAGCGGGGCGGAACTCCGCTCTCCTGGCGCACGCCTTCGCCCGTCCGCCCAAGGGCATCGACGTATACCAAGCGTCGTCGGTTGCAACTCCAGTGCGTGAACTTTTTGTGCCCCAAACACTCAAAACAGGTTAATCGTGATCGACTGGTGCGGCCAGTGGTCCAGAACTCAAGAAGGCGACCGCCGTCGCCGCAGCCCTGTTCATCTGCTCGGTTGCTATTCCCGCACCTTCTGAAGGTCGTCGCCGAACTGATGTGACCTCATGCCAATCAGATGAAATGTCTCGGCTGCCCCTCTCAGGTCTGAGGGTTGACACAGAGATTTAGCCCGAAGCGGCTGTCGATCACGCATAGCGTGTCACCAAAATGATTCGTGCTCGCGGGCTCCTTCACGCGTGTTTTTCGAACGGGAATAGCTCCAATTATCATGCGAGACGGATGACATTTTGTATTTTGAATTAACGTAGCGTGATCAATCTAGCTGTCGGAAACGGCCCAGGATTTTCTGATTGGCGCGGGCCATCGCCATCAAAAACAACGTCAAATTTGCGGTCCGAGGTTCTCGAACAGCAAGCACCACGGACCAACCAAAATCGTCCTTTTTACTGCCTGCCAAAAAATCGACGTCTTTGAAAACCGATCAGCCGCCAGGAACCCTGATCGCGATAATTCAGGTTCGGTTGGTGTCGGCAAGTAAGCTGCTGCATCCGGCCTGCCAGCTAGTATCGCAAGACGCCAGCGTGGAAGCCCCGACCGCTGCCGGGATCGCTCTGACCATCATCAAAGCAGAAACTCCCTCGTAATTTGGAGGACTTCAGGGCGTGGGTGGCGTTGCCAAAGTCATGCATTCCGACGTTGCGAAGACTTCATTCGCCGATTTCGCTAGCGATGGGCTAATTATCAACACCTTGTCGCAAACGAAACAATCCAAGACCTCAACTCGCAATGGGCGGAACGGCCTCGAAGATTTTTCAGGTCATGATTTCGTCCTCGGGAAACACGGTCGATACCAACGAAAGAAAGAACTCGCGCTGCGACGGTGCACCTGATGGTGAGATATGAATCGCGCATATAAGAAGTGCGAGAAATCCTCCGTTCGCACCAAGCTTAGGAACAGCGACGGAATGAGCCGCATGCTTGGATAGTCACGTAGAGGGCCCGTTACATTATTACAGGATCAGTGGGCTATCGGAAACGCCCGCTGCCCTCACACCGGATGGCGAAAAAAAGAAATTTGTTGATCGCTGAGCGAAAGAGGATTCTAACGATGAAGTAGTGAACGGTCGCAGCCTTGAAGCAGCGTCTCGATTCACAAAACGAAGACGGGCCGCTTTGCCGAGCAGCCCGCTTCAACGGTGGTTGGCACTCCACAACGAGCCCAACCGATGACCAGCAAAAGGAAACCAGTCATGACACAGCATTAGCTCTCCTCAGTCGCGAAATCAAACGGAAAACCGATCACGTAGCGCGCGACAGTGCAGAACTGCGCGCGTGGCGGGGGAAAAGGTGTCGTTTTCGACGCTTGAGTTCCTGCCCGATCCAATCCTCACCACTCGCTTGACCAACCTGGGCAGGCGCGCGGTGCGATTCGTGATTCGTAGGAAGTCCTTCCCCTTCCGTTAACCATGCCGGCATTTTGTCGTCGGCAAACACCGATCGCTACTGTAAGCACTCGTGTGCCAATATGGAACGAGAAGTTCTCATGCACACGATAGTGAACATAGCGATAACGCACACGGCTGCCGCGAGCAACCAATAGGCATGGCGTCTTTGCCGCGCCTTGGTCATCGCGGCACCTCGGAAAATCCACCACCGTTTCCGGAGGCCTCGTCTTGTTCATTACCTCATCCGAATCCCGTAATTTGTCCACCACTCGGAAATGGCTTTCGCCACCCGTCGGTGTTCCAACGATCAAACTCGAAATCGAACGCATCTTCCGCCAGCTTGATCAGTTGCGCCCGTGCCCGGGGAACGCTCTCATTTTGTCAAGAAAAATCGAGGATAGCTCAATGGACGTCCGAAAGGTGCTCCGTTTCAAGAAGGATATGGATCAAGGCTTGGCCTGGCAGGACTTCTACGATCCCAGCTCAATGTCGAACTGACGGGAGATCAAGTCCCGTCAGGGAGGTTCGAAATTGTCAAAGTCTCGAACGGAAGACCTGCTCAGCGAGTTGGACGTCAGATATATTCTTACCTTTATTGTGATTCAGATCGAGCTGAGTGATTTCAGCGACAAAATCGGCCATCGCTCGATCGACCGTCGCATCCGTGGGACTGGGCTGTCCTGGCCTCGGCATAACGAAGTTGAGCAAGCTACGGGCGGGCGTTGGGGTAGGCGGAAGGCTCATTGCAGCAAACACCGGTTGAAGGCGCGTCGATAAATCGACTTCTAGCCGAAGATTCTCCACCGAGGAAGTGGCTTTCGCAGCGGGAAAAATTTCGGACAACGGTCGTCGAGTGTCGGCTCTTATCCCCCGATCGCCACAAATGGCGACCGGTGAATGATAACCGACTAGCTGCCTCTTCACGAACCAACCACCTCTGGTCAGGGTTCACGCCCACGTTTGCCGACAAGATGATCACTCGAATTTCCAAGCTCGAAGTCCTCGCATTTCTCGCGTGCACGGCGCTGCTGTTTGCGGCAGCCTATGTGGAATTGGGGTCACTCCACACACCCGCCAGCGTACTTGCACAATTCGCCAAAATCGGCGAAATTCCTGTTGCAACTTCTGGTGTCCGAATATTTGAGCGGGATAGCACATGGAAGAGTTTGTTCGCGCCATTCCGGCAGCAGCCGCCAGCCCATACGCTTTGGCTGCTTACGCCATTGCCGCTATTATATTTCTGTTCGCCGGCGCTCGGCTTAGACTTGCCAAGACCCTGCTTGCAAAGATCGAGACCATACCACCTGACGAGCGCCGAAGGACGGTTGAAATTGCCACAGGCACTGTACTGCCAACGAGCATTTCGCCCGAGCAATGGATTCGCAACAACCGCCTCCGGTGGGCGTTCCTGCTAGCCGCCTCGATCCTGATCGTAATTCTTGTGATTGCTATCATTGCTTTAGTGAACCCCGGCGCTAGGGAGATCGAGAAACTTGGTCAGAGCATCGAGGAAGGAAACCAGCAAGTTAAGATTGACTTGTGGCGCAATCGATATGGAATGGGTGAGATATCCGGGTCTGCTTGGATCGCTATTGACCTCACGGGCACGCACTCAACGTTAGGTCTCAATACTTGGTTGGGCCGCGTGGAGAAGCAATATAAAGCAATGAAGGCTTCTAATATCGCGTTTCCCACGACGTTTCGTGGCAGCGACCAGAAAGGAGATGAGTATCTAGAGATAAATACTCTTGCATCTCAAAATTTAGATATGCTCCCCAATAGCAACGAAGACGAAAAATTTGTCGACGAGTTACTATTTAACTCTCATTTTATACTTCTTGCGACGGGTGGAACGAAGCGTGGCTTGCTTTTGTCTCCACTAAGTTTCTCCGCAAAAGCTACTTCAGTTAAGACCTATTTCGACCCTGCTACTAACAAGCCAAACAAAATTGAAGGCTTTGCCTCAGGCACTGGTACATTCCGTCCCGTTCCGGGCCAATTTACCAACTGGCTTGATTTCTATGGCTCTACGTTGATTGCGAGACAGATATTCTCCATCAATCCAATACCAGCCTCATTCGATTTGGTCGAATACGAAAGCATCACATTTGAAGCGAAAGATGATCAATGGGTAAAATCCGCCACGTTTGCCATGTATACCGATCAGGAGTTATTTACGGATAGCAAGCGGTCTTTGATTGTCAAAAATGCGGATTGGAAAACGCTCGGCCAGGTCCCAAAAGACTACCCTGGAAAACGACTTTTACTTTATGGACCCGAGCCTGAAGCTTGGTAAGAGCTTCACCAACAAAGATTATGTCGGATGTTCTCACTATAAATGCTAGCCGACTTTCGGGGACGAATACATCTTCGTCGGAGCGGACCTTCATGGGCCGGGCTCTTGCGGCCCTATAGTTTGAAATGCCTACATGGCGAGAAATAATTTCGGCTCCACACCCAGGTTGAGTCACCCGCACTGATAATTGAAAAAAGTGAAACCGCAAGAGCTTGGCGGCTCCACATTTTGCCTTCGCGGCTGATGCATCAGCGCGATCTACCAGTTTTCTAACCTGCGCGATTAGCCTGCTGTGATCTCCGCCAGAAGCTCAATGGAACGTAGCCGAGCATCGAGATCGTAGACGGGCAAGAGCGGTCAGCGCCGCTGATCGCCGACGTGCATCACTGGCTCGTCCATCACCGTGCCCGTGTGGCGACAAAGTCTCCACTCGGCGAGGCCTTGGCCTACATCGCCAAATACTGGGACGGTTCGAAGCTCTTCCTGTCCGACGGCCGCATCGAGATCGACAACAACAACGTCGAGCGAACCATCCGCCCCATAGCTCTCAATCGCAAGAACGCACTTTTTGCAGGTCATGATGCCGGGGCAGAGAACTGGGCGACCATCGCGTCACTGATTGAGACCTGCAAATTGAATGCCATCAATCCCCAAGCTTATCTGGCCGCCACGCTTACCGTCATCGTAAACGGCCATAAGCAGAGCCAAATTAAAGAGCTGCTGCCGTGGAATTATCGGGCGGAGTAGCGCAAGACCGTCGGCCCGAAACGGACTTGATAATGGTTTATTGGACAGGCGTTCAGCTACTTCGTAAACCACCGTTCAAGTACCACACCCGTATTCACGTCAATATGGTGCCGCCATCCGCTAAAGGTATTCGCATAGAGCAACTCTTCGACGACCGAGATTGAAACGTACTGCTCCAATTCGTCGTCTTTATTAGCAGACCAAAAAACATTGTTCTCCCCGTCCGTAGCCCACAGGCAAGCCGTGGCAGGTGAGCTACCGGAGACGTCAAACAGCCAAAACCTAGTTTGACCTATTGCTAAGCTATCGAGAATTGGTTGCCTTGGCAGCATCTGCATTCCACTTGTGATTCTGTACAATGCTAAGGATGTCGGCAAGGGGGGCAATTACTCAAGTCGCTTGACAGTCTCATGGTAGCGCATAGTTCCGTGCCCATAAAGGCTGCGATTCCTCGCCGTCGAATGCAAGATTTGCTGTCAAGGTGCGACCACCACATCGCTTACCGATTAGCGATCGTTCGCGAATATGAGTTATTTGGAAAACAGATAAGCGGTGGCCATACCTGTATCGGATGCTAAAATCCAATGTTTTCAGGCGAGTGCCCCAATGAGGGTATTGTTCGATCGTTGAGGAAATTCAGTGTTGCCTCAAGGGAAATTCTCTGTGCCCTAAGGGGAGTTTGTTCGCCGTTGCGCCTCGCACGCGGACCGCCACGAAGCCTTCCCAAACATTCTGTTCTTCCGATCGACTAACATTTTTGCGAGTATCGCCACGCGACCTGATGCGGCAATACGGAGGTCATCATTTTCTTAGGAGACATTCGTGTTTGATATCGTCCTTTGGGCTCACCAGATCGTGCCAGGTTCCGACGAGCTACTGCATTTCGCCGAGAGCTACGATGATTGCGTTCGAGACGCGAGCGAGCAAAGAGCGGACCTCCTCGGTCCCGATGGCGAACACGAGACGCTGAGTGCGATGGCGGTCTATCGATTCACGTTTCGTCCGCCCACTGCCAGTGAGTGGTCGAAGGTTCTTAACGGGGATGTCTCAGCGCTCGATGTTGCTGTTACCGAGCGATGCCTCGTAGGATTGGTGGCGGAATAGATTGCTTGGCATCTCCAAGCCTGACCTTCAGGTAATTCGGGAACAGACGCATCCGTTCCCGCCCATCAGAATTACCGAGATATCTTCTCGACTACTGCCTTCCGGATTAAGCTGCCGAGCAAGATTTCGATCTCCTCGCCTTCCTCCGTATCTATTACGCTCTTCGCCAGCGGTGCTGACTGATTCACGATGCCCCGCTCCGGTTGGCTCGGCTCCTTGACGATCTTGAACTGATAGGTTTCCTGATTTCTGTCCAGATATCGTAGACGAACGGTATCGCCTAGCCTCGCGGTAATTGTCTTGGAGACGGGCGGGCGGGTCGCGGGTGCAGGTGCGGGTTTTGGCTCGGACAGAGCCAATGCGGTCCGCCTGTCATCTTCGCGCGTATGTGGTTTGGCTTGCGGAGCCGTCGGTTCAGGTTTTGCAATCACGATCGGCTGCTGGGACAGCGCGCGAGTCCCACGCGCCTTCAGTTCGGTCAGCCGCGCTGATATTGCCGCGCGCAGACGTTCGGCTTCCTTGCGCGGATTGTCGAACCAATCCGTGCTCCAAACTCGGTGGATTTTCCAACCAAGGTTTTCCAAAACCTCTTGGCGATGGCGGTCGCGATCACGTGCGGATTTGGACGAATGATAAGTCGCTCCGTCACATTCGACACCTATAATGAAGCCATTGGGCCATTCCGGATGCCTGACACCGAGATCGATCGAGTAACCAACGACGCCGACCTGTGGGACGGCCGTGCAGCCCATCGCTTCGATCTGCTGTGCGACGTACTGCTCAAGAGGAGAATCGAACGCGCCGTGTGTTCCAGTGGACGCTTCAAGGAGGCCGCCCGCGCTATACTCGAGCCAGCGCTTGAGCATCAGGGCACCTTCATTCCCTCCTTCTTCCGCGAGGATGTCGCCACTTGTCATCGATGTGAACGTACGGATTTGCTCTTTCGCGCGGCTAAATAAGACATTTAGACGGCGCTTGCCGGTCGCCCCGTTGAGTGGGCCAAAGGCTTGGCGAATACGTTCGCCCGGTGCAGGCGGACCGTAGACCGTCGATATGAAAATCACATCGCGTTCGTCACCCTGTACGTTTTCGAGGTTCTTCACGAAGAACTCCTCGAGACCACCTCTCTCCGCCGTCCACCGCTCGACGTATTCGGTCGCTCTCTTGTCGCGAGCAATGGCGTATTGAAGCCGCTCGTTTATGAAATCCGATTGCGACTTATTCATCGCAACGATCCCAAGCGACCGATGCGGGTCAGTTCTCATGAAACTGAGCGCCGCTTCTACAACAGTTTCCCCCTCTATGGGGTTCAAGCCGGCCTTGTAGATTCCCGATGTGAACGTCGAAAATACGCCCATTGAGGGATCGTCTTCGTTCGACGACGGGAAAACTACCAGATCGTCGTCGTACATCATGCGGTTCGAAAATCTAATCAACGCGGAATGACGAGAGCGATAGTGCCAACGCAACATTCTGCGCGGGCGAAACGCGCTGTTCGCCATCTCGAGAACAGACTCTTGAGTGACCGCGTCGGGATTCTCGTCGTCCTCGTCGTCGCCTGCGTAAATCTTATGGAAGAAGTTTGTCGGCGGCAGCTGCTTCGTGTCACCTACGATCATTGCCTGATGCGCACGGTACAATGCGCCAACAGCATCCTCGGGAGGCATCTGAGATGCCTCGTCGATCACACAGATGTCGAAGTGGATCGATCCTTTCGGAATGAACTGGGCGACGGCAAGCGGCGACATGATCCAGCAAGGCTTGAGCTCAAGCAATGCTCGCCCAGAGCGACGAGTGATATCTCGCAGCGGAACCCGAATTCGCCGTTGGCCTGCTAGATGCTCGAGCAATCCCATCTCGGCATAGTCGGCGACGCGCCCCCGTGAGTTTCCCGTCGCGGGCCTGGCTTTGGCGATGAGTTCCGACCTGAGCGCCTTGCGGGAGAGCTTCCTGACGTTGTCGTCGGCATGCTTGAATTCCGCCCGCATGTCTTCGATCTGCTTGCCGGAGTAACCAGACAACTCCGCGCCGTATTTCTCGTAGACGCGTTCCGCCGCGGCCCGACGCACGAGACCCTCGACCATGTCGGGGAGGTTATCAAACGTCGTGACCTGCGTTTGCAGCAGATCGATGGTTTCCTGCATTCCAAAGCGAGCGATATCTGTCCTGGTCTTTGCGATCAGGATGGCCGTTTCCAGACCCTCGCGGTCCTCGGCCGCTTCCGAAAGGAAACTAGCAATCGCGAATTCGTCGCGGTCGGCGGCGTTGGCGCGCAAATTGCACGCTGCCTCTCTCGACGCCTCGGCCAATGCCGTGCCAGCGATCTCCGCAGCCATCACGACAGCATTCGCTTCTTCGAGAAGGCGTGGGAACACCTTATCCTGCAGGGCTTTCCGAAGGATAGCGCCGGATTGTCCAGCCTCTGCCAGGAGAGTTGCGACAGCAACAAGCGGCTTCGTTGCGGGAACATCCGTCTTCCAGCCGGCAAAGCGTTGCCCAAGTCTGGCAGCCTGGGCGAAGCTATCCAGTTGGACGAGCGATGCCTGCCAACGCTCCACGTCGGCAGCAAGGGTTCGCATGGCGGATGGAGCGAGCGCTCGCCCGCCCAGCCGCAAATTTCCTTCTAAACGTGAAAGCTCCTCGTGCACACCGCGCAGTGTCGCCAAGGTCGCAGAGGAGCTTCTGCTCAGTTCTTCGACCGCTCCCAGTTTCGTCTCTGAAAGCAAGTCGCCGACGGCGGGCATGCTGTCGACGAGATCGGCATCAGCCGTCTTCAGGAAGGACCTGATCTCGCGATGCTCGAATCCGGGCAGTGCGCTATCTATTGCCTCATAGAAGTGGATCAGTTCGTCAAAGGTCTGAAAATCGGTGTCACGACCCTCGAAGCTGGGGCCAAACACGCCGGTTCGGATGGCCCGTTCATTGAACGCTTCTTCTTCCTCGAGGAATGTTTGTAGTCGCCGAAGATCATCGATGGCCGTGCTCTTTTCAAAGGTGCCACGCTTTGAAATCGACAGGTAGAACGCCTTCGCCTGCTTGAAAGCCCCGGAGAGGAAGCTTAGCGCTCCGGCCTGTCGAATCGTGGCGAGGGGGCCTTCGATCTCAGATGCCTTCAGACGGGGCTTGACGGTGATCGCAGTACTCAAATCCATATGCTGTTGACGGAGGGCGCGAGCCCGCTCCAACAGTCCTTTGAGCGCTTCCACCGAAGCGGCATCGATGAGATTTGCTCGACGCTGCGCGATTACACGTTTGCTTGTCGTGGACCAAATCTCGACAGCCTTCCGCACATTCCCGACAGTCCATCCAGCCGCGCCTGAAATCCGGCTTACGAAAACCGAAACGTCGGCAACAAGCCGCTCTGCCGCTGTCGCCGCGCTCAGATGGAACTCGATTTGCAGCAGCCGATCGGAAGCGTCCAGTTTATCCATCCCGTTTTCCCTGCAGATATCTGCAATTCGGGCTAGAGCCGCCGGAAGAGCCGGCTCGTGAGGGACATTGACGAGATCAACTAGCTTTGCTGCCTTATCCTGAGCGATCGAACACTGATCGAGGAACTCCGAGATCGCTGACGGAAAGTCCGTAGTTGCAATCGACATGTCGTCGTCCGAAAGACCTCGCAGGTCTCGTTCACCTAAACGATTTGCCCATTGCGCGAGCTCGGCGATATCCCTGAGCGCGAGTGCCGGAACACCAACTCGTTCCCGCAGCGCGGTGCATGTTTCACCGAGCTTCCGATAGGACGCCGCCGCCTTGTCTGTTCGAGCGATGATGGCGTTCATTTTGAACGGACTCGTGTCGAGACACGTGGTGCCGCGCCAGTATGAGCGCTTGGCAGCATTCGTAGACGATATCTCTGCAAGCCTCCGGACCGCCTCAATCAGGCTGCTGATTTCATGCTCCTTGAGGTCCGCCTTTGGCAGCCGATGCTCTGAGACTGCTGTCGGTGGGAGGCTCGTCAGAGCATCCTGCGTAGCGATCGCCGCACCCAAAACGGCGTGAACCGTTTTCCCGCTGTCGTTCCACTCTTCTGAGAGGATGGCGACGTACCGTCCCAATCGATCACGAGCCGCGATGAACCTTTCCCGCTCTTGCTGTAGGTACCGTGGCGACGGCTCTATGGCGTCGAGGCGAGACCGGAGAGAATCCATAAACTCTTCGCGGCTTCCCTTCCCCGCGAGGAGCGGCAGCACGAACTCGCCCAGGCCCACTTCTTCAAGGCGTGAATGCACGACCTTGAGCGCGGCGGACTTTTCGGCGACGAAGAGCACTTTCTTGCCTTTTGCCAACGCCGCGGCGATCGAGTTTACGATAGTGTCAGATTTTCCAGTTCCGGGCGGACCCTCAACAGCGATGTTGCTTCCCTTCACGAGATCGACCAACACACTATACTGAGAAACGTCAGCCTTCTTGACCAAATAGGGAACGTGGACTTCGACGTCTGGATCGTCGACCTCGTACTCGTTCGCGATCGCACCGGTCTTACCGACCTCGGAGCCAACGAGGAGATTTTCGATCACGCCGTTTGCAGAGAAATCGGATACCGCTGTATCAAGGTCTTCGTACATCGCCATGCGTGCCGCCGGAAACACGCCGAACACGATCCAGCGGCGAACCCGCCAAGAAACTTTCGTCTGCTCGACAGCCGATACCTGTTCGAAATAGGCTTCGAGAGAGCCTCCCTCAAAAACCGGCAATTCAATATCGAATTCGCGGCGGAGCTTTTCACGCAAAACGAGATTTGTCTCAGCCTCTTCCCCTGCCCCCTCAACGGTGAATACGGGGCCAGCGGAGGTCTTCTGGCGAGACATCGAGGTCGGCAACAAAACCAGCGGCGAATAGTAGACTCTGTTATCCCCGCGTTTTGGGTCTTTCCATTCCAGAAAGCCAAACGCGCCTCGAAGTAGGTTCAGCCCGGTCTCTTGTTGCCACGTCTTGCCCTTGGCCATCAGTCCGTTGAGTTTGCGCTCTAGGTCTGGTCCGAGATGAAGGGTTTGGATGTAACCGTCGTCATGTTTGGGATCGATGTCGTCACTGGGTTCGGGCAGATCGAAACCGGGATTGATTCCGTGATTTCGGGCATGTTGTGTGAGGGACTCGTCCTTCCGGGTAATGCGCTTAGGCATACCCAGATTTTCTCGGATGCGGTCTTTGAGGTCGCGTTCTAATTGACGAGCTAGGTCCGGATAGTCGATTGCGTCAGCATCTAGTTTCGAGTGTTGTTCGAGGTAGAAGGAGTCAGTGACCAGCCCTATCGCAAGTGCTTCCAGGAACGATGCGCTCTGTTCGTCCGGCGGACCGTCATCCAGCGGTGGCAGAGCACGGAAATCAAGCGACTCATCGGTAGAAAGCGAAAAGAATAATTTATCTGGAAGTTCATCGATAACGCGGACGTACCCGGCGGAGCGCGAGCCAAAACTTAGGGATACCAGCGGGTTCTTCGCGGAAAGATCGAGCAGTCTCGGTCTGATCTCGTCGATCTTCGACCGCACCAACTGACTGAAATCCTGCGTTCTGGATGAGATCGCACCGGACATGGGGGACTCGCATTACATTACCGTTCCGCGAAGATGTCTCATGTTACACGCCTGCAAATCAAGCGTGAATCGCCGTGTGTCCACTGCCGCTCTATGATTGCGCAAAAGACGGTGTGCGTCGTATGTCGACACTATTAACCGTTAAGAGGACGGAATGGCTAGCCACACCACGGCCGTGGTATCGCAGGACATCTGGTCCCGACGCAAATGAACGGAACGGCTAGTCCTTCCCTGATCAGAGTGTCCCCGAGGTCCTTTCCAACCACCAGAAGCGTCCCGCATGAACGGCCGTGATTGCATCCGTCGGTTCTTTCAGTCCCCGGCGGACACGCACATGCAACCTTGGTCAATCTTGTTGCTCCACCTGTGACCAACTCTTTTAGGCGCGCCGACGCTCGCTCGCCGAGTTGTCGTTCGCTCTCGCATTGGGGGGTGAACTTTTCCGGCGCAGTGTAGCCGACGAGTCTTGTCCCCTTGGCTTCACCAACGACGTGGACGGTATCACCGTCAGTTATTGTAGACTGTTGTGCGACCGTGGGGGCTATCGTCTCGGAAACTGACGTTGGTGCCTCCTGCCATGAGCCGGCTCCCATTAAGAGTTGGACGACGGCGACGATAGCGACGATCGCAAATCCAAACGCGATACCTTGCAGACGCCAGGAGAACCGTCTGCGACTACGGCGAAACCGTGGCGCAGAAATCCGCATTTGGGGCTGCTTTGATAGCGCGGAACTCTTCGAAGCGGGCAAGTCGACGGGGGGTGTCTTGTCGACCGATAATTTCGAAGACCTTAGTCCACTGCTTTTCAGATAAACGAACGAATGTCTAACAGGAAATTGCGTTGCACGCCGTGAGTTCCTGGCGCTCCAACGCCTGCTTGATGTCGCTGCGCAGATTTCCGGCCGGGTCCATAGTGCTCAATGCCGTTACTAAAAGACGGCAGCCTAAGCTGCAGGTAGCAAAAATTCGTAAATGCAGCCGGCGAGTGGCGATCTTCTGCCCCGGCCAGTTAGAAAATCCTATCCGGGCTGCCTGAGTTCATCAATCGACTACGGGTTTCAGGGAAATGTACACGCCGCTGTCCACCACGATATAAAGGGTTCGGATCATATCGGCCGCGTTTCGTAGTGCATCCACCATGTCAGCGTGGCTAAGCTGCTCGGCATTATCCGCGACGTGACGCAGGCCGCGCAATGCGTCTCTCTCAGTCCCCTCGCCCGGCATTCCTGCACTCTCGCGAAGGTCTGCGATCGTTACTATTGCCCGTTCAATCAGGCGCGAGATCGTGAATGCGTTTAGACGCTCGACTTCGTTTGCTGCGCGGACCAGTTCTGAAACAAATGCAGTGATGCCGTTCATCAAATTCATGTTCACCGTTCAGTCTCCGTCGTAACGCGATTGGATTCCTCACCAACGTAGTCGCCCGGCTGCGGCGCGGGTCTTCTTGACCACTAAGCGATTGCTTATCCAATCCGTAGGGCAAAAACATCAACGTGAATTTGAGAAATCTCGCAATTAACACTATATATAGCGTTTGCAGCCAGCCTCACCACAAATTATCAGACTCGATGTTAGCTCGTTGAGGTGTACGCGTGGAATTCGACTTCTCTGCAAAAGTGATCCGGTTTTCGGTCCGCCTAAAATTGCGGTTGCTCTTAGGACTGATCAGCTTCCCGGCTGCGATCAAAGGCCCTGAGTACATGTCTGCGATGGCTGACATCCTGCGATCACTTCATTGAACATCCTAAGCGCCAAGGAGCGAGAGCACCTGCGGGTTGGCCAATCGGATTCTTGGCTATAGTTTAATCATCGGCACGCCGATTCTCGGTCGGCTAATCGATGTCCTAGTCGCAGAGGCCTTCAATGGCATTTGGTGATGACGATCATGACGAAGACCACCTGTTCAACAATCTCAATCCCGACCAAAAGCTCAACCTGGTTCAGCGATACATTGATGAACTTCGGACACACTCCAGATCGATGGCTGCAGCAGGTCGACTCGATATGATCGGAATACTTGACGAGGTCGCAAACGACCTTGAAGCCAATGCGAGCCAACTGTCTGCCGCCATGATTGGTGTGGAGGTGCTTGCCAGCGCAGCAAGCCTTCTGGAAAGCATCGATGTGATGGAGATAGACGAAGACGAGCTAGGTTCGACGCTGCATTAGTGGTGGGGCCCGGGCCGTTGGCTGTCAGCTATTCTCACATTGGTCGGGTGCAGTCTTGTTTGGCCGCTTCCTTGGCAAGATTTTAGATGGCAGTTTCTGCCGAAAACAAAGGCACCTGATCATTGTAGATGAGAAACCTTTGCCGCTGAAGGCACAGATGAGCCGAGGATTCCTGCCATGACCTCCGACCTTATCCAGGAAGACGAGCAGACACTTCCCGATCCCACTTTTTGGGCTTGGGACGATCGAGTTCCATTGGAACAGAAAGAGATGATTGACGAGGCGAACGATGTGTTGCTCCGTCTCTCGGACACGAGAGCAATCGAAATCAATGCCACTGGGCCATTCCTTCGATCCAAACTGGCGTGGAAGATCGCTGTCTATGCGCATGGTTTGCAGCACCGGATCGTGAGCCTGAGCGACGCAGTCGCCCTCTGCTGGAATAATCGAAACACGCTTGGCGCGATGCTAAGTGCACGTGCTTTGCTCGAAACTGTTGCAGTCGTTGTTCATCTCGAAAGCTTCATTCAACGTCTATTACCGACCAAGGATATCGGTGCGCTGAACGACTTTGTCGACAACGGCACGTTCGCGACCAAGGATCGAGAACTCCTTTCGAAGCATCCTGATGTTGAAGCGCGCAATATCCTAACGTCAATCGCAATGCTCGAAAAAATGTTACCCGGCATTCGTGCCCACTACGACCGGCTTTCCGAGCGCTGCCACCCCAATTACGCGGGTCACGTGGCCCTATTCTCCAAATTGAACCGAGAGGACGCTTCGGTGAGCTTCAGGAACGAGCGCCATCTCGAGGCCAATGCACATTCAGTGCTTGGAGCATATCTCTTATTGCCGTTGGCGGAGGATAAACTGATCTCCGTCGCCAATCTCAACAACGACGTTTCCGAACTGCAACACCGACTGTTCCCAGTCGTCAAGGACGGCAACTAAGGAAATTGCTGCCGGCTTAGATGTCATTGGGTCGCTGCTGGTGAAATTTCAGTTCGACTTGGTTTAACATAGCAACTTACCGCCCTTCAGTCGCCGCCTCAGTGGCATCAGTCGGGGGCGCAAGATAGATGCGGTAAGTTGCTTCCGCCATTTCAGACGCGCTGGATGCGTAAATGTCTTCGACGTCTTTGTGCCGCTCATAGAGGTGATATGGCTCGAGTTCAGTATGCGCGAGAAGGATCACACGGCGAGAAAACTCCGTGTTGAGTGACTTGGCTAGCTCGATTTCTTGTGCAGTAAACGCTGATAACTTGGCAAGCATGATGTATGCCGCAAAGCGATCTTTCGGAAAAGCATCGGCAACTGCCCGCAAATGGTCAATGTCGTTGGCGTCTATTATGCCGCCCGCATCTTTGCATTCACCGACGATGACGGCTGGCTTCAACGAGCGTGGCTCGTGTGTCAAAATCACGAAATCCGTCTCGCATACGGGGAGACCACTGTCCGGATAGACTGGCTTCAGGTCATACGACGTTCCAAACCCATCAGTGCTAAATGTGCTCTTTAGGTTTACAGAGAGCTGTTGCAAGACCAAGGCTACGGGGACGGAACCTGCGGCGTTCTTTTCGACACCTAATACGCCTGTTCGCCTATAGGCAAATTGCTCGTCAACCAGTTGTCGAGTCGCGTCGAAGCTTGCTCCACACAACGGACACGAGGCCTTTTGTTTCAAGCTATCGAGCGGAGTCCAGCTTGACAGGTGACATGTCGGGCATCGCAAGTCCGCACCAATCCGGAACAGACCTTTTTCGACTAGATGCGTGAATACCATTGGTGGCGTTAGATCGCCGTTTTCGCGCGGCTCAATATAAAGCCGCCGATGTTCTGAAAAAGCAGAACCAGTCGCGGAGTCCTTTGAGCCAATCTTGTTGATGGCGTCCTTTTTTGAAAACGATTGCGTAGGACCGAATGATTTGATCAGCTTACGCACACCTGGAATCTTGAAAGCTCGGACACCATCGACACCGCCCATACTTGTTACAAGCTGACGAGCGATCAACCCGCTGCCACTCAGCTTTGCCTCAAATCCAGCCAACGCAAACGTGCGCTCGATTAGAGCCGGAACCCCCATTGCAGTTACTTGGAGATCGACCTCCGTCGCGTCGATAATGACTCCGACGCGTCCGGGTTCAAGTCGCAAGTGATCATATCTCCAAATCATGGCGCGGCCGGCGAATTCATTCAGCTCCGGGACATACGGTGGAACGAACGTATAGTTGCTGCCGTCGCCACGCGTGCCCATTAGGGAAATAGAAGCCACGAGTTGTTGCTGATGGAACCAAGAGTCCGAAGAAAACGGCTTGTCCCTCAACGCGAAGCTTAGCCGTGGCAACTGATCCGGACCGCCAATCACCGCAAGCGCTGACTCCGTGCCGAAATGCATCTTTGCCGGAGTAACGTTAAGTCCGTTCCACGACGTCTCGCTCACCCCGCAGAACGAAAACTGTCCATCACCAAATAACGCCGCTGCTGCCTCTCTATTTACATCTCGAAACCAAATAGCGGGATTGTTGAGATGGTGAACCTTTCCAGCAAGGTTAGTGCGCAGATTTGCCTCGTGCTCTGCTTTGACCAGATCAAACCGACCATGGTGATCAAGATCGTGCCAAGTCATGTGGATACCGCACGCTCGAAGATTCCAAAACGTGACAAGGTCATCGACGTTGGTGGCATTGCCCACGTAGAAACCAGGGTAGTCCCATCCTATACGCCCCGAATAGTGGGCGGTTAGATCATATCGGCTAAGATGGGAAATGCCTGGGTGCCGCAATAGCTCTACAGGTAGGAGGCCGCCGTTTGGAATAGGAAGATCAATAGCCCGGGTCGCCTGATCAAGGCTGCCCCGGTAGTCGATCCCGATCACCTGTTGTTCGGGGTATTGACCGAACTGCACAAGAAAAGCATCCGCCAGCGGATCAACGCTCTCCCATGTGGCAACTTGAATCCCATGCTCGACCATCGCCTTCCAATCGGGGTCATCCCTTCGATGAACCATAAGGTTTCGGACGTCGAGCACGGTAGCCGTGCCTTCGCGATCTCCGTGGGGCGGATGAAATGGCTTCGAAGGAAATCCGCTATTTCGAAGAAAAGCATACCTCTCGTCGAACTGGGCAAGGCCATCGTGAGTCCCTACCGAGGTCACGATATCAGGCCGGAACAACTCCATCAGCTTATGCGCTTCTGGTCTATCGATTAAGATGATGGGATTGTATCGACCGCCCCATAGGCAGTAACTGCATCGAACCGCGGCGCGGACGCCATCGAGATCACTAGAATGCACTGCGAAAGCTATTCGCAGTGGGCGGTATATTATGTCGACTCGGGCCGTTTCCATATTCTACTTTTGTCACTGGAGTCGCATCTTGCCAACGGACGAGCTCGACGTAAGCGAAGTCTTGAGATTTTTCTCGCTAGTTGCCAAAAACAAGGCTCATGAACGGTAATCGACATCAGTGAAAATTCCGGCTCCGCACCTTCAACGTGTCGATATGCAGGTCCGGAATTTATCCCGAGCCGGATACTATGCCGAGCTCATTCCCTAAAGCCCGAGATTTCCGGTAAACCAAGCTCAATGGCTCGGCATAGTAGCTCGCACTGAAAGGCAGGATTCGGCCCAAAGCCGTCATTGCTTGCCACGAAAGATATGGGTCGTGTTATCGCGCTCAATTGGGACAAATCCAATCGTTGGCCAGAATGCTTCCGCCTCTGGGCCTGCGGTATAAAGTACGATCGGGCGATCGAAAGCTTTCGCATGTTCAAGAACAAACAACGCGATCTGTCTGCCAACCCCTAGCCTTCGATAGGCTGGCCGAACGTAGAATCGCCTCATACGCAGCCAACCGCTATCCATGAAATCCTGTGTCGTGCCGCCAATACCGGCGACCTCACCATCGATTGTGGCAAGAGCTAGAATTTCCCCTGGGCGCTCAAAGCGATTGGCCCCGCTGCGCCATTCGTCTTCAAGCACAGAAATCATCTCGAAGCCTTCTGCCTCCGCCTCTAGCAGCAATTGATCAAGCTGGTCGGGCAGGTCTACAATCTGCCTAACCACAACAGCATCACGGTCGCCCATCATCCGAATTCCACCTCTGTCAGCGCTGAACCTTCTTTGTTTTGAGCGAGCTGAACCTTGCCTGTCTTGTCGCGCAGAACGATAAAGCGCATCCGCTTTTGGTCGCGAATGGCGTCGACAAATCCATGAATTGTAACGCGATGCCCAATGCAATGGGACAGATCGGCAATGGCTGGATGGCTTAGCGATAAGGTATCAGACATGACTTTCTCCGGAAAAGCCGGGAGGAAAAGCCAAAACCTGAAGCCCTTCCGAAACCGGCAGGGCTGTGATGATCAGTGAGCTACGCTAAAATGCGCACACGCCGTCCACGACCCCAAGGGGGCCATTATTATTGACGGCGATGTTACGCTGCGTGCTCATGTTCGTGATCTATGCATAACGGCAGGCCAATGTAAATTACTGAGCGGCGCAAGTATCCGATTTTCGGAAAGAGAAAAGTTCCCGAACGCCAGAAACGAGGATCAAAACAACCTTTTTCGATGCTCATGAACATGTCGTCTTTTGGCGCATTCTTGCCATCGACGCTGCAGGGGAGGCCAGCAATGTCCGAACGGCGAAGGTGTGCCGAAGGTCATGTATTCGGGGGCCGTTACGCTCGTGCGCCTGTCGCAGGCCCGCCCGACGCGTCCATAGGATGAAAGAAAAGTGCGGGTTGGCATGGATCAGAGCTTTCCCGCGATCTCCCACGAAAAAGTTAGTCGCTCGCCTGCCTGATCGGCTGTTCGTCTCGCATAGACGCATATCGCTGAAGCGCCAACGTCGTGCTCGGGTGCAACGGGACGATACGGGTCTTCCCGAACTTCGTCGCGCGGATCGTCAACGTGCCCGTTTCCAGATCAGCGTCCGTCCGGAGCAACCGCGTCGCCTCGGAGAACCGAAGCCCGATCGAAGCCAGCAAACCGAAGAAATAGTGATATGTCGGCCCCCGGAAGCTTCCGGGATGTAGGTCGATCATTGACTTCATCAGATCAGCGATCTGTTCGTCAGAATAGACGAATGGGCGGGGCCTTCGTTGTGGGGGAAAGATTTGGGAGGGCGGTATCTCTGTCAGGGAGTCGACCACCTGAACATGGCGGGCAAATGATCTGACGGTCGACAGGCGCGATGACCACGTCGCAGGTCCACACTGGTGGCCTGCCCAATCGACGGCAATCTTTGCGGTGATCCGCTGCTCCCCATGAGCTGCCGCATATCGCACGAAATTGCGAAGTCGGCTTTCCTGGCTCCGGAGCTTGAACCCAAGCGAGCGTCGCAGGGTCAGATATTGTTCAAGGGCTTCGGCCATCTCCATCATAGCACTTCTCCTGCCCATGACCGTGAAAGAGATCGAAGGCGCTCGATATCGAATTTAGTATATATCCTGGTGGTGTCAGGGTCCTTGTGGCGAAGGAGTTGAGCAAGTTCAGTCATACCAACGCCGGACCTGATGGCCACAGTAGCAAAGGTGTGTCGGAAGATGTGGGCATGATGAGACCTGGTGCCCGTAACCTCCGCCCGCTTCAGGGCCCTGCCAGCTATCAGAATGACCGGCGTCGCTGTGGTGAACGGCGTACACGGGGTCAAGACCCTGTGAAATATCGTCCGAGACCCGGATATCGGCCGCCCATTCAGAACGTAGTCCGCGATTGCAGCTCCGACATCATTCGGTAAAGGCATGGTCACAACCCTGCCGCCCTTGCCATGGACCCGAAGGAGCCCCGACTGCCAATTGATGTCATCGAGCGACAAAAGGGCCACCTCGCTTGCACGCAAGCCAAGCCTCGATAACAGCATGACAACGGCATGGTCTCTGCGTCCAGATACAGTGGAAAGATCGCAGTTCTTCAAAACGGCATCGAGTTGCAACGCCGAGAAACGCAGGTTCCTCGGACTTGGCACCGCCGGAGATAGGTTTTGCTTGATGTGTCCTGAAGCGTGCAAGAATCGAAGCAGAACCCGGATATGCCCGAACCAGGTTCCGAGGCTGTTGCTTGAGTAGCCCGCGAAGCTTTTGGTCAGATAGGCCCGCACCTCGACGTGAGTGAGCCGGGAGATACCTGAATAATCGTCCCAGACCCCCAGAAGAAAGCGACGAACACACCACATATGTCCGGAAATCGATTGCTTCGAATAGCCTCTGCGGCGGAGTTCCGCGCCGTAAAGTGCCAAGACGGCCTCAGCCTGGTGGACTGGCTCAGTCGTTGGGCATAGGGCACCAGCGGCGATAAGCTCGACCTGCAGCCGTCTCAGCGTCGCTCGATTGCCATTCTGAAGTTTGCCGTCGGCCTCTCGTCTAGCGATAAAACGTCCGAAGTCGGCAGGCTCCATCCTTCCAGGCTTTGCCTCGTGGTGATCGATCTGGAACTTGATGAATGCGCCAACAAGCCGGACGGATCGAATGATGGACTCCTTAGTGTAGCCCTTGTCCACCATTGATAGGACGAGAGCATCCACGCTTTGCCGATGCGGCCAATCCTCGATCAGCTTCCAGCACTGCATCGCCGCGAAAGAAGGTACGGTCATTTATGTCCTCTCCGCTAAGTTGAAGTTGCAGAGACAAGCTACTATGCCGAGCCATTGAGCTTGGTTTACCGGAAATCTCGGGCTTTAGGGAATGAGCTCGGCATAGTATCCGGCTCGGGATAAGTGCCTTTATGCCGAACTCGGCATAACGGGATAAAGATATCCCGAGGCTTCACCTGATCGTGGGTGTCCGCTCTTCCCGGAGTGCCGTGAGCAAACTCGTCACCTCTGCCTGTCGGCAGTAGGAAGTCCAGATTGCGATCCGCTAGACCGGTTAGACTTGCCGATAGCCAAACAGCTGCTGACCAACCAGATGGACGACATCTCCCTCGCGCCGAATACGCCCGTTGATAGCCATCATCGATGCGCCAAGCGCAATCCGCCGCGATCGCTCGAATAGTTTCGGCCAGATGACGACGTTCGCAACGCCCGTTTCATCTTCGATCGTCATGAAGATAACGCCTTTTGCCTAACCCGGCCTCTGGCGCACGAGAGCCAGTCCAGCGGCCATCAACCATCTACCGTTTCGGGCGTTCATCGCTTCAGAACAGGTGACGATCCGCCGCCTCGGTGAGGTCCCTGCGAAGAAACGCAATTGGATGTTCGCGAAGGGTCAAGCCAACGTGGCTGTGGTCAGCGACGACGTTGTGACCCTCGGTCATCTGCCGCAATTCCACCTCCGGCTCTCGCTGTTCGGCAATCGCACGTTCCTCTCGTGCGGCGAACAGCCTCAGCAGCGCGATCAAGTGATGAAACATCGGAAGGTTCAACTCCGCGAAACGTCCACCGCAAAAGCGGGATCGAACCCCGTCGCTTCGCCTGGGTACCCTCGCGGGTTTGACACTACCCTCGTTGAGCAGACCTCATAGTCGTTTCGACGATGAACATGGCCGTGCACCCACAGCGTCGGTCCCGTCTCGCAAATCAAGTCCTCTAAATCCGAGGCGTAGCAAGCCGAGAGCGGTTCATGACGAAACTCGCCGACGAGGGACCGTGGCGACGGGGCATGATGCGTCACGACAACAGTTTTTTGACCCACGCGTTTACGAAGTTCGCCCGCGATGAAGTCCCGCGTTTCGACGTGCTTGCGATCGGCATCTATCGGCTTGAACTTCGAATAGGGCATCTTCGAGAGCTTGATCTTCTTGTAGTCGTTCATTCCGCTTCGTGCGTAGGACATCGCGACTTGCGGATCGCGTCCGAAGAGCCGGAAATCGGACCACAACGTTCCGCCGACGAAGGCGACGTCGTCGATCTCAACTACATCGTTCTCAAGGAAATGAAGGTTTGGATGGCTACAGGCCTCCCTCACCTGGCGCATGCTTTGATCGATGGACGAATTGTAGAACTCGTGGTTGCCCGCCACGAACACGACAGGAACTCTGCAGGCAACGTTTTCGGTGAGCCACTTTAGGCTGGGGGTGACACCTCGGGTTAAGACATCGCCCGCGCACACCACGACGTCGACGTCCTTCGGCGGATTGCGATCAAACGGAACACCAAATTCGAGGTGCAGGTCAGAGAATATCCAAATTTTCATTTTGGCACCATGGGATCATGCATAAGAAGCGTAGCGATTGCGAATAAGGCAGCTGGTTTGCGTTCCAGCCACCACCGCAAGAAACTGAGGTGCGTCAACCGTCGACTTCGCATCCGGACCTCGCAGGAAAGAAACGCCTGCCAAATTCCATACTCATCTGAATTGAAAGAGGGTCCAACTCGAGAAACAGGGAGCGCTTGCATGCCTCCGCGGAGAGCCATCCTTCGTCACATCGAGGTGTGCGTACCGCTTTGCGAAGTCCATCAGCTCCATGACTTCACTGGCCGGCATCGCCGCGATATCGTTGATTTTCGCAGCGATTTCTTCGGGAATGCTCTTGAGCGCAATTTCGAGCGCCTCGATGAAACGCTTGTCCTTACAGAAATTCATTCCGGCCTTGTACGGATCATCGCGCCACAGGATCGTTTCAGCAGCGGCTGTCCAGCTGCGTTCCGAAATCAGTCCGAGACTCTCGAGGGCTGGAAACGCCTCCGCTCCCAGATAGGCAAGAGGGCATCCATATCCAGCCCGTATGTTCGCTCTAGGGAGCCTTGACGGTCTTTTCCCGAGACCCGCTCTTCCTCGCCGCCGATATCTCAGCAGTCCCGAATGCCCCGCCGCCCAGATGACAGCCGTAGCTATATCATCCCATCGCGGAAGCATCGCTGGCAATACAGGGTCGGAGACTGGTTTTGCACCGCCGTCAATGAGGGTGGTCTGACCCAGCATCGCCAAGGCTTGGCAAGCCACCTCGTGAGCCGCAATATTGAGATGTTCCCAGTTGCCGTTCGAAGCGCGCGGAAGCGTGAAACGGAAGAACTCAATTACGGGAACCGCCCAGTCGGTCGAAGCCCGGGAATGTTTTGCAGTCTGCTTTCCAACCATAATCCGGCGGCCCAGTGGCTTAAACCCCACCTGGTCAAGCGCCTCACCGATCGAGCCAGGCAAGGCAGTCTGGGCTTTCTCGCCTTCCGCTGACGACCGCGAGCGTTTCGCCATTGCATCCGTCCTTCTCTGTAACGATGCGGTGGGCCAGGTATTCGAAATGTCAGATATCGATGACGAAACCGGGGTTGAATTGCCGATAGGAAAGCTCCCGAGGATAGCCTCTCGGATTGGCAATCACTCGTGTGTCGTTGACAGTGTAATCGACGAAATGATGGACATGACCATGTATCCAGAGAGCCGGGCCGCCCGGTGCCATCAAGTCATCGAGGTTCGATGCGAACGCCGTAGTCAGCAGATCGGTCCGATATTTTTCCTCGACCGACAGCATACTGGGGGCATGATGTGTCACAACGACAACTTTCCGGTCTCGATGTTTCGCAAGAACACCCTCCAGAAAACGGCGGCTCTCCTGGTGGATTTTCAACGAATGGATCGGCTTGAACCGCTGCGACGGCTCATCACCGAAGACGATCAGCCGGAAATCGTTCATCGCGTCGGCGGCGTTTTGCATTCCCTTTTGCGACCACTCCGGTCCGAACAGGTCGAAATCCGTCCAGAGGGTTGCGCCGGCGAACACGACCCCGTCGATCTCCACAAACCCGTTCTCGAGATAGTGGAGGTTTCCCCTTGCATCGTAGCGGGTTGCGTCGATGTGACCTTGCACAAGGTCGCTGTGATAGAACTCGTGGTTGCCCGCGACGAAAACGACTGGCATATGAGCGGCGATGCGGTCGTCGAGCCAACGAAGGCTCGGAACGACACCGCGGGTAAAGATATCGCCAGCGACGACGCAGACGTCGGCTTCCGGGATATCGAGTTTGCCAAGCTCGCTCATGTCCAGGTGCAGATCGGACAAAATCCATAGCTTCATCAGTTTTCCCTCTCTAGTCGCGGTTGCCGCGCACTTGAGTCATCGCGTTTCCCCTCGGCGAATTCCGCCGCGGCGACGACGACATGGCCGGCCGATTTCAAGTATTCCGAGACTTCCGTCCCGGTCATCGTCTTTCGGACGGTGAGCTCGGCCGCGAGCGCCTCGATTGCCGGCCGATTTTCAGCGATGATCTTTCGCGTCTCGCGCATCCGGGATGCTAGCAATCGGTCCACGCGCGCCCACAGGTGCGGGCTTCTCAACCGCAACCTCGAAAGCTCATTGTAATCGTAGGGGGTGTGCTCGACGACCAGCGTCTCACCGAAACCGAGGACACCCTCGACAAGGGTGGCCAGATACGTGGCCTTGTTGATATCCGCATCCGGATGGCCGGACGCGCCGTCGCCATGCTCACCCACGAGCTCGACCTCCGCGGCCACTCCCGCCAAAGCGACACATATGTCCCTGTGATAGGTCCGAACGGTGCGGCGAAGACCTTGGTTTTCAAGGCGGACGATTCCCAAGTCGAAGCCTTGACCAACGTCCACCCGATAGCGGTCCGCGATCCTGATCGTTTCGATGTTCCGGCCGAAAGCAAGGGCGACAATCGCATGCCCGACCTCGTGCATCGACAGGATTGCCAGTCGGTCCGGAGGAACGATCTGCGTCTCAGGTAGGCATGCCATTAGATCGTCGGCGACAACTGCCCGGTTCGACCCTCTTGCTCGACGCCGGCTTTCTCGTGCCAGCTGCTCCAGCTCCGCGCCTGACATCCCTGCCGTCTCCTCTGTCAATCGCGTCTCTTGCGAGCTCGGAATGACCGCCGGTATGTACTGCCGCAAGATAGCGAGCCGGGCTGTGGCGTCCGGAAGCGTAAGTGAGATGTGCCGATCAAACCTCCCTGGACGAAGAACCGCGGGGTCTATCATTTCGGGATGGTTCGTGGTGCCGATGACGATAACACCCGATCTCGCGGCTGCTCCGTCCAGGCACTCAAGAAAGCCGTTCACGACCTGGCGGGTATAGGTCCGCGAGTGGCTATCCTCGGTCGCCCGCGACTGGAAGCTGTCGAGCTCATCGATGAGCAGTATGGCCGGTGCCACCGCTTTCGCCATCTCGAAGGATTCGCGCATCGCGGCAAGCATCTCCCCTTGATGCCCCGCGCTTTGCCATCGCGCATAGGAGCCGTGGATCAGGGGCACGCCACAAGTGGTCGCGAGAGCCTCGGCGAACCTGGTCTTCCCGACACCGGATGGACCGGACAGTAGTAGTCCTGGCTCGACGTCTGTCCACACGATCTCGCCACGTCGATAGCGAGCAAGGTCGCGGGCTAATTCGAGACCCCAGAGCTTGGCCTGCCCGTATCCATGGAGTTCCTCCAGCCGGATCGACTTCGTTCTTTTTGCCGCCGCTTGTCGCTTCTCATCCGTTTCCCTCAACAGTCGCAACGACCGCTCGACCGGCCGCCCGCCCCGAAAGGCCACCAAGACATCGTCGAGCGGTTGCTTGGCGATGAATTGCGCGTCTCTAAACGAAACCTTGGTCGAAAACGCTTGGTAGATCGCGGCCTTCACAATGCGTGGGTCGAGCTCGTCGATGACATGATACACCTCGGCGAATTCTCGAATTTGATAGGGGACCTCTTTCTCGTCACTGAATATCAATACGAGCGCTCTGGGCTCGTGAGCTCTGGCCAACAAGGCTCGCTGCTTTTTCGGTTCCGTGATCTGTTCCACGGCCGCATTGCGGCCGCCCGGGAAACTCCCGGATTTCGCTTTACTATGCAGGAAGACTTCGCAAGCCGCCTCGATAGCGTCCGCCAATCCTTCAATCGCGACAACGATGGTCGCCAGGAACTTGGCATCCGCCTGTTCGCTGAACGGTCTGAGAAGTCTATTGACGATGCAGAGCGCCAAAGCGTGCTTTAATGTCGGCAAGCGTTCAACTCCTTTGACGCACGGCAATGCGTTCCCTGACGCATCGGTAGCTGAGGGGTAATCCAGGGATCGTGATTGAGGACTCCGCACCGAAAGGCGGCCGGGCAACGGATCGTTATATTTGCGGATTGGAAGGTGTGCCGAGGCGATACCATCGCGAGATTGTTCGAGCGATCCCGCCTTCGGGATCGAAGTAGAAAAGCTCAGACGAAATGGACGCGTGGCCATCGAAAATATTCGGATGGCCAAATGCGCTTCCTAGAAGACACGGGACCTCGCGCCTACCGACTTTCCATCCGTCGATCACCACCGGAATGCTCGACGGGTGCGGAAAGTTGGGTGCCGACAAATCCGCGACGAGAGACTGAAGCTTCGCGACCAATGCCCGGCGATCGTCGCCGAGGAAGATGCCGTTCTGGGTCGCTCTCATGTCTATCTCCGTAATCCAGATTGCGAACCTGCGAGAATCGCCACTCGATCCCGCTCTGTCGATGTCTTTAATTACATCTTTATTAACGTACTTCAAGTCTTTTTAAACGTATTTTACGTCTTTTTTGACTTGCGCCGCGACAACCCGTTTCTGCAGGTAATGACGACTTTGTTGACAGGCGATCTGATAAGAGCCGCGCGAGCGCTCATTGGGATGAGTCAGGTTGATCTCGCTAAGAAGGCGGGCATCACCCAGAAGGCGTTGGGGGAATTTGAATTAGGGAAACGACAGATTACGGCAAGAGCTAACGACAAGCTCCGCCGATTCTTCGATGAACAGGAAATCCAGTTTATTGCGGCGAATGTCGAATCCAGCCACCTGGAGGGGACCGGCGTACGGTGGAAGCCGTCGCAACCGAACTTTGGGATAAAGACTATATAGCCAGCGGCCGCGCAAGGGGTCTGGGATACCTGCACCATCCATCAAGCCTAGTCGAAGGTTCCAAGTTGTACGTAGCGATCGTAGAGGCCCTGGAAAACGGTGAGCAATGGCATGACTCCTTTCGGAGCCTGCAAGCGTAATACGAGAGGCATGACGTTGAGTTTCTAGGCTGAAGCGACGCGTCGTCCAAATTGTTCTATGAAGTCGGCGTCCGTTGGAGGCAGGCGAATGACCCCAATTCGTAACCGCGATCAATGGAATCGCGATCGTTTGGAAATGCCCCCACATAGCCGATACGCTCTGCTAGAACTCACTATCAAGTACCTGAAGTAGTTTTCTAATCCGCCACGAGTAACATCCCTGCTTCCCCGCACTAAGAACATAGCCAAAATAAGGACCGAAAACAAGAGAATTTTTCTCTAAGCGCCTGTTTCAGAAGGATTTTTCGGATTTTTCGCCGCGGCTTCGCCGATTGAGCGCTCCGCGCACTTTTTTGTTAGACCGGGGCTGTCTGCCCCTCACCCCCGAGGATATTGGGCAGCTTAGATGGCTGTATCAGATTACGACCCATAAGGATGACTAAGAGAATACCAGCATGTGCGTCATAGGTTACAGCATTGGAAGGGGGGATAAGGCCAGGCCTATTATCTCGACATGGTACAGGCGGAAGCCTTCCAGGAACCGGGTGCGAGCTGGGCGGGCACCGTGCCGCCGGCTCACACATATGCCTATGAAGCTGCAGGCGAATTCCCGGAGGAATTGAAGCACAAGCTGAAAGGTGTCCAGGCCTGCATCTGGTCGGAGCACTTCCTCTCGCGCGGCTATTTCAACCGGCTGGTGTTCCCCCGCCTGCCTGCCATTGCCGAAGCCGCCTGGACGCCGAGGACATCGAAGGACTGGGATCGGTTTGCTGCGATCGTGCCGCTAAGCCCGAAGCTTTAACATGGCAATCGAGAGGCAGTCGGCGCCACGGTCATTGATCCGACAGTGGACGCCCGTACCCCTGGCAAATGTCGGGCGCGACCGGCCTGACCTTTCCATTCAATAGGAAATTCGGCTAAACGGCCAATGCGCCCCTCCCTGCTGGCGCGCCTGACATTGACCCACGGCGATTCTTGCAAGGACGGGGATTTTGCTCGTCCTCGCAGATGCGCTCCAAACCATTGCTGTTGATGACGATGAACCGCCTGATCCCCGATGTCTTCCGCAATCCTGCAATCCGGGTGAGCATGATTGCCATCTTCACGTTCGGTTTTGCCGGCGCGACGACAAACCCTTATCGATCCGTGGTCGGCATCGTCGAACTCGGCCTGTCGAACGGGGTCTACTCCGCGCTGATTTTTGCCGCAGCGGCCGTCAACGTGATCGTCAGCATTCTTTTCGGCAATCTTGCCGACCGGCTCGGCGAATACCGCACGATGATGCTCG
>Ga0102593_1000560_pt1 | contig 61034 bp, 55 predicted proteins | sample AraplaCol_mMS_r2_2_FD_76862 | JGI IMG/M metagenome (GOLD analysis project Ga0102593, IMG submission 76862) | Arabidopsis root microbial communities from North Carolina, USA - plate scrape MF_Col_mMS_r2 (SPADES assembly) (version 2) | ecosystem: Host-associated > Plants > Roots > Endosphere... | reverse complement strand
TGGGGTGAGTGGGGGGGGGTGTGTGGTTGTGGGGGGGTGTTGTAAAAATTATACTTTTTGTTTTTTTTTTTTTTTTTTTTTTTTTTTTTTTTTTGGTACGGAGATGTCGGAGAGCCACCCCGGATGCGACGAATGGGCCACACACTTCAGAATTGCAACATTCACACTCCGCGGTAATTCACATGATAGCAGGTAGCTCCAAGTATATGCTACTAATCTTCATTGTATGATCGCTCCTCGCACAAGATATTGAAATTCGCATAGATTCCGATTCGGTAATGTATATATAGAACCCAAGTACGCGACTCCTCAAATTGCTCAATGAAAGAAAATTGATATAGAATTACTAGTTTTCGGACTTTGATAGATTCTGTGGCAAGTTAAACTTGAACACATCCAAGGCCAAACTTTGGCCTTGGATGCGTTTATTCTATCAAAAACATCTAGGTAGTACTGATGAAAGAATACCAGTAAATGCCATCATTCGCTTCTAGGTGCATTCTAAGTACTATGCCACAGTGCAACAATTTACATCCAAAGTAATTACTCCTTGCTCCTAGCGTCCAGTTCAGTCAACAATTTGCTCTTGGGAACTTCATCGGCCCATTTCGCGCGTGGACGCTCAAAGGTAGACGACACACGACCGTAAGACACGCCACCAAGCTGTCCAACTGGCCGCAACTTATCCAGATCAATATGACTGTATTCTGGATCAGCCGTGCCTTCTTTGACCCAAAATCTCGTAGCTTTGATCAAAATCGTAGCAGCTATACTCATGCCAGGTTGTTGATGATCCGTGAATTCCTTGATGTCGATCACTTTTCCTTCGATATTAAAGACCGACTCTTCAACACGCGACGGTTTCACTGTCGTAGAAGGTGCCTCATGAAGACCCGAGATTTCCCACTCTGAAACCCCATACGGCGCATCAATAGAGCTAGCATTGACGGCTTCGATCATATTTTCCGAAACGGTATTGATGACGCATTCTCTTTCAAATTGCGGTATGTATCCTTGACGCGCCCAGGGCGCGATGAGAATCCCACGATGAACATTGGTGGATCATGATCAATTACCTGGAAGTAACTGAAAGGCGAGAGATTCTTTTGTCCTTCAGAGCTGACGGTACTCAAAAAACCTACTGGTCGAGGCGCAATCCCCGAGACCAGCAGGCGATAGTTATTGATCATTGGGCGATCAGGTGCATACGGGTCGATCTCGTGGTGCTTTTGTGCCAGACTTGCCCCATTATCTGGCACGCCCTCTCCATACTTCCAGTTTGGATAAGGTGATTTTGTGACCTCAATTGGAGTTTCTTGGTTGAAATTAGGACGGTTGGCCTCGGTCTCTGCGAAGTTCCCGACATCTTGAACGATCTTGTAATTTTTTTGGGCTGCAGCAGCGTCGCTTTGTAGGGCCGCAGCAGAGGATGCAGAGGAGTTCATCCGAATTGAAATCCGAGACTGAATTAGGAAAATCGGACCTCGAGTGAGCTTGTTAAGCCTATGGTTATTTTAGTCTGTCGTTCGAAAAGAGTCTTGAAGGATCATTGCTTACTGCCTTGAAGAACGTTGGGTGAGATTTTTGGCGACGAACATGTTGAATCTCCAATATAATCAATTCCTAACTTGTATTTTGTTCACTATTTCAAGTCCGTCCTGCGTGATTGTGCCTGCATATCAAGTCTTGAAATTTCAATCGTGATGACCCAAAAAAAATGGTCAGATGTTGTCTCCGAAAGTCGGTTCTGCCATCCGATTTTCTGATCGCTGTGCTTAAATGAACATCTTTCTTGGCATTGATGAAATAGTTTGATAACGTCGAGAAGATCAAATGATTTCTAGTGCGAAATATTATTGGTTCCAACAGATTTTGTAGTAAATTTGGTCTCTTTTCTCTATTCGATAGCCCGAGTTGGCTGTTCTTGTGCAAGCTGCACAAAAAAAGGTCGGGTATAGTTGGCCCTTAGATTACATGGAGAGAGTAGAACAGAATTCCAGAATTCATAGAAACAAGACGAATCTGTATTTATTGGTAGGATCTGACGATTTCTAGTTCGGCACCCCAGAGTAAAGCTAATGAGAAGAGTTTGATCTTTCCTACAATTTTCTCCAATCCATCGAGTCTACTTGTATGTAATTAGTACTTAAAAATAAATATTCTTTGTCCATATCGGGATGAAACGGATCACAAGTCTAAATGATGGGGGATAATTCCTCGCAAAATGAATACGATGCCGCTTGAGGTTTCATACAGCCTATTCAATGGATGTCCTGTGAGTAGGCGAAATTCAACTTGGCCGTTTATTCTAATTTGTCTCTCGGCAACATGATAGCATGCCGAGCGACGGCACGGTTCACCGATGATAATATTCATGCAAGCAGCCTGAACTTCAAATTCGAACGACTAAAGAGTCTCATCTCTTGTTTGTGTTGCAAAAAAATCGACGATGGCAAAAATGGCCCTACAATTACCTTTGGTCGCCATTGCGCGTACTGCGCGAGTACTGAGCATTCGACAGCACCGACTCACCTCAACTTTAAATCATAGAATCTCTGTCTCGAGGAACTTCAATTCTCGCTTGAGACTGCAACCTACCTACAGGACCTCATTTTCCTACCGCCCATTTTCTACGTCGACGCAAACATGTTCCGCGAATACCATTATACGAGTGCCTACCATGGCCGAGTCCATCACCGAGGGAACCCTTGTTCAGATGAAAAAAAATGTCGGAGACTTTGTCGAAGAGGATGAAGAGCTTGCTACAATCGAAACTGACAAGATTGATGTTTCCGTTAATGCTCCGCATTCTGGGATTATACAACGGTTACTTGCAAGCGAAGGAGAAACGGTAGCCGTGGAGCAAATCATCGCAGAGCTCCAGTTCGCAGATGACAAACGTCCCGGAAGTACCCCTGAAATCGAGCAGGCTCAGGATGAAAAAGTGCCTCCCCCAGAAGAGGAGATATCAGAGCGGTCTGAGAATACCCAAGAGAAGCGTGAATCAAGTCGAGAGCCTGAAAATGTGGCATTGCCCTCTCATGGCAGCGAACCGATTCAAACTTCACATGAGACCGTGTCGCAGGAACCCAAAGCTAGAAGTAATGAGCATCGCGTATGTCATATTCGAAATATTGATGAGCCATCCCCAGGCATCCAGTGAATTTTTACTCACCCGCTCTTCTTGATTATAGGTCAAAATGACACGAATCCGACAAAAGACCGCCCAACACTTGAAACAATCCCAAAACACCGCAGCCTTCTTAACTACATTCAACGAAGTGGATATGTCAAAGCTCATGAAATTCCGAAAAGAGAACAGAGGGCAAGTTCTTCAACAGCACGGTATCAAGTTAGGATATATGGGTGCAATGGCACGAGCATCGGCTCTAGCCCTCAAAGAGATACCAGCCGTCAACGCGGCCATTGAAAATGGAGATACGATTGTCTACCGTGATTATGTTGATCTAAGTGTTGCTGCTGCTATTCCAAAGGGTCTCGTTACTCCGGTCCTTCGAAATATCGAGTCAATGAGTCTCATCGAGATTGAAAAGAATATCTCTGATTTAGTCGCAAAGGTAACCACCTTCTGTGCCCCCGTTTATGATTCTGCTAACAATCTGTAAAGGCCCGTGACGGAAAACTCACCATGGAAGACCTGATAGGTGGCAGTTTCACAATCAGCAACAGTGGTATCTGGGGCTCTCTGTTTGGAACACCAATCATCAACATGCCCCAGACTGCAGTACTCGGTGTTTATGGTATTCAGGATCGGCCGGTAGCAGTAAATGGCGAAGTACAGATCAGACCGGTAAGTTCCAAATCCCTTCTCTTTCAAGGCCATACCTGGAACCTTGAAGTCTGCGGCAGCGCGCGAGAAAAAGCTAATCTGATATTTGATAAGATGATGTATATTGCTTTAACATATGATCATCGGATCATCGATGGTAGAGAAGCAGTGAAGTTTTTGAATCTCGTCAAAGGGTATCTGGAGGAGCCAAGTACTATGCTTCTTCATTGAAATTCATTGTCCATCGACACATGGTATCCATGGAATCTACACGACAAGATTGAATACAAATCAATAGCCAAGTATCTTTGAAAATTACCCACTTTTGTAAGGATAATAGATCCATTCCTTATGTTCGTGACGATCATGAAATTTTAGTATTCTAGAACGTAAGGCCATGACAGTAGCGTCTATCCAACAACTCCCCCCACCGACTGCATTATGCTTTCGACATCCAATTGATCGGCAAGATCTAGTAACTCCCGTGGTGGAAGACTGACCGATGAATTCAGTCCCAGAAGATCCCATTCAAATGCCTCTTCTACATCAACATGCTCCAAATCCTGAAAACTGCTCTCTTCCTGTGTGTTTGAACTGGCGTTAATTCCAGGAAGCGGGATTGGGTCGGACTTGGGTGTTAAGGGCGCCAGTATTTGCTCGAGCTGCCGTAGTTCCTGTCTTCTCAGAGGGGCAGCTGGGTTCCCCTTTAATATTAACTTATCCAAAACGCATTCAAGGTGATCACACCATATATTATTCTGGATGAGGGATGGAGCGATTGCGCGTATCAAATAGAGGACGAATGCGGATGAAGATGCGTCTTCGATTTGGAATGGTAGAAATGCATCTTTGAAAATCAGTCAAGCTGGAGATCAACGGGTTTCAGCTATGATGGAGTGAACATACCCATCAGGTCATCATCTGCTAAAGTTTGAAGAGTTTGCAAGATTGTCTGAGCAGAGTCGGCACAGCACTGCAAAAGAGATGCGACGGCAGGAGAAAGCGAGAGCTTTTGCGACGTGTTTCTTTCTGTCTTTTCAATGTGCATATGTAGAGCGCACATTACCAGTGGTCTTGTTGTGAGGACAACACACTGGATCATATTAGCTTAAATCAGAAAGGTCTTGATATTACTGTAATACTAACATGGTGATGCGCTAACATCAAGCGAATGGCCATTTTTGAAGCTCTGCTGATCAGCCCATGGAAATGCTCATTCAAAAAAGCCGTTAGATCATGAGATAGCTCTGCCATGCTATGAAGAATTGACTGGGTATTTCTTATCAATGATCCGTTGAACTCGTCGCCAACTCCATAAACAGCTATGAAATGTCAGTTTCAAAGGTTTCCTTCAAAAATATGGTATACTACAAACTTACTGGTGAGAATCTGAGCCATTAGCCGGGAGAGTCGCACATGGAGTGTCAGATTAATATGTTCTACAGAACCTTCCATCTCTGCTGGTAATCTTACCGTGATATCCTCGTCTCTGATGGAGCTAGGCGCTCCTATCAAAGCCGAGAACTCACGATCAAGCATATAAACGACCCAGAATATTGTTCGGCATCGGCTAGAAAGCTCTGCTCCACATAACTCTTCGGGCACATGCCGATGGATTCCTTCGATGATACAACTGCGTAATGCCTGTCCGATCTGTTCAAGGCTGGTATCAGTACCGTATCAAATAATGTATAAATCAATCTAGGCTAGTACTCACGTTTTGAAAAGCCGCGCGTCTCATGTCAATGGATTGAAGATAAACTGCGGCCAGACTCAATGCCTGGATACATGTGAGAGGGTCTTCATGCATCCCAGAAAGATCTGGAAGAAGAGACATTGCTCTAGATGCATACTGGTGACCAGGCGGCGTCCCAGATGGATTCCTAGGCGTGAGAAATGCTTTTCCGAAAGCGAGTACAAGAAGGTATTGTGTATACCAATACCTGGAAGAGGCGGCCTTGCTAGGCGGATCATCGTAGAACTCATGAAGATGTCGTAAATATGACTCCTCGTCAATCATGAAAGACAGGAAACCAAAGTAGAATTTCACCGTATTGAAAAGAAAGAGTGCATAATCCAATGGGGGTAGATTCGTGACGTCGGGTACTTCATCTGCGGGAAAAGGTCTCCATTGCAATTTGAAAGCCATTCCATCAAGATGCCAAGGATCTGGTGGGCAATTTGCTTCCGGGACACGTCTTCCTATCAGAGCTAGTACCCGCCGACAGAATGACCATGAAGAAGTTGGTCCCATGTACCCTTTGAGGTTTTGAATTAGCCAATGTCCTGGAAATTCCCATTCAGTTTCAATTGGAACTTACAAAAACGGCCATCTGGTGTCATAGCAAAAGAAGGGTCTCTATCTACCAGTGGATTCCGCGAAAAGCGTGATCTATGCCCATCGTGCTCGACATCAGGATCTTCTGCGGGTTGGCCATTCTGGATCTGTTGGGTTTGGGTGGGATGAAATGCTGATTCAAGGCCTATTCAAGTCAATTATTCCTGGTTCCGAATTAGATGAACGATCCTCTCTCACCATGTGAGGCTCTTCTCCATTGTCCTCCTGTGCTGTCGTCTAAAAGAAATGACGGTCCATTGGATGGTGATAGTATACCATCCTCATCGCCAGCGAAAGAAGATGTGGTAATATTATGATGAGTATTCAATGTATCGGAATGTCTGTGAGTACTCCTTCCTTTCGTAAATTGCTCTTCCAGCTGTCTCAGATATCTTGCATTGCGCAATTAGCACTGAATCATGTATTTCAACTTTAGAGCATACCGTTCTGACACTGAGATCCGAGTATCCTCCGCTGGAAAACGACAAGGTTGCTTCTTCCGAGCACATCTATTGCAAGGCTCAGAGCCCGAACACTTTACTTTCATGCCTCGACATCGTATGCATCTTTTTTGTATCTTAGCAATAGATCTTCGCCACCCTTTAGTCAACTTACGCTCTTTGGCATTTCTTTGATTTTGCTCTGCTCGGATTCGGAGGCATTTCGGTTTTGAGCACCGATCTTTAATGAAGATAAAAGATGTCGATACAATTTCCGGCGTTGTTTTCCGATTGCGATAATATGAGATACGCAATTTCGCGGGGTAGATGGAATGTCGAGAAGGATCTGTCGGGATGGCCTTCCGACTTTTGCTTATCGGTTGGTTTATCAATCACCGTGGAGAATAAGGTGGACCAGCCAACCACGAGATAACGTCATCTAATGGAGAACTGCTAAGCAGATGAAATGGCACGGAATGAACAATGATATAGCATTGTAGAGGAGTCCGAGGTGTCTCTGCGAGAATCTGGGCACAAGAAACTGGTGAATTGCATCCACACGAATTTTGAGCGAGGGAGGCTGAATGTGGTATATAGACAGTTACTTATCTCCCCAAGTCGGACCTCAGAATGTCGCGTATATTGACAAAGAATTGAGTGGAAAAGATGTTCTTATATTTAGTAGTATTGCCAATGCTATAAATACCATATTTGACAATGGGGATTATTAGTACGCATATTAGTACCATAAAGTAGTAGATATTAGCATGTCTATAGTATCAGGAATGGATAGTAGCTACTAGCGTCATGTACTTTTATGTTTTCATACTACGATCAGTAGAAATGTAGTCATGTCGTACGTTGCTCGTATAGAATTCATGGGTTCATTAACCAAATACTCGGCGCCAAAGCTCTTTTCTCAATGCATCTACCATATGCTTGGTTCGCTCGACTGCGCCCTTATTCTCAATTGCCCGTCGGTGAAGATATTGCATACATTCTGCAACCGAGCCCCAAGCCATGCATTTGAACGCTTTTGGCACTGATACATTGTTGGCAGTTGAAGTCTTGAGTGCCCTCTCATAGTTCTCCACTAGCTCGCAACTGAGCTCATCTGCCATCCCCTGGATTTGCCCACATTCAAGCAGTATTGTCGGCTGATTTGCGATGAGTAACTCTTGGTGTTTTGAAATAGCCTTAGCTGCACTTGCAGCATTATGTGTCGCAAGGAAAAGAGCTGCATTGGGGAAGGCAAGGTTGACTTCTTCTGGCATCCGTCGAGAAAGCATTGTGTCTGCAATGAGATCATAAGATGCATCTGTTTCTTCCTTGGTATCATGAATCAACGACCGTGTCTCATGCTCAATATATGCACCCCGGACCAACTTAATCCCTGCAGAAAATCCCTCTTGAGCAGCCAAAGTGAGGTGACGATCAAGGTTGGCTTTAGAGCCTTTGAGATACCCTTGAATAGTGTTGTATACCAGTGGCGTAGGGGAGCGATTATGTTTGCGCATTATGTCAATGGCCCAATTATCAAGCCCGTGCTGAAGAATCTGTTGCTCGGCGTCTAGCCATAGTCGGGATCCTTGTTCTCGGGTAGCAATGCATATCTCATCCATAGCCCGAGCTAAGACATCGGGCATTGGTTTCTTGTCCGCCATAGCATCGATTGAAATTGGGCCGGCTCCTGTCAGTCTAAATTGTTTGTTAATAACCTTCAAAGTAAGCTGGGATATCGGAAAGTTCGACACATACTTGACAGCAAGATAATCTCCAGCACCAACCATGCGTAGTGTCTGCAATGTCCCTTTCTTCCACTCCTCCACGATCTCATAACACTTGTCACTATAAGTGGTTGAGCCAGACTCATCATGCGCTAGTTTCTCGTTCGGGTCCACTACTATCTCTTTCGAATATCCCAGAATCACACCTTGGTATCCAATTTTCTTTATCTCGGCAACGGTTTTTGCGACTTCATTCTGGTTTGTCCCGGCACAGAAATGATTGTAAACGGTCCATCGAAGAAGTTTGTTAAGTATTCTATTCCGATCAGGATCGAGAATAGCCGACTTCGAGTTCGTGACAACGTGTAGGATAGCTAAAGCAGGTTTGAGAAATAATTTTGAGGACATGAGAGATGTCAGAATGAGAGAGCGTAGTAATAGCTTCGTCGGAAGTCTTGCCATAGAGGATACTTTTAGGGGTTGTTGAATCGAGGATAGAGAGCTTGGAATGGCCGCACCATGGAAGCGCTGCTTGGTTGAATGATGGCGCCTGGCGAGATTCACATTGCGAAATATAAGACCGCGGGGCTTCAACGCCAAGTGAGGTAGGGATTTGAGGTTGTGCGACATTATTCCAACTTCGAATCTTCACAATAGGAGCCCAATCTCTGGCAATCTAAGCAGGATCAAGAAAGCAGCAACCTGAAATCTCCTTAGTTAATGCTAATGGGACAGGGATATTCCTCGTTCAGCCAACCTTGGAAGATCATGGAGACAACATAAGTATACCGGAACTACTAAATACTTGTACTACTGACCGCTATCTCTACGGCTCGCTAATTCCTACCGATATACTAGAATTAGCTGTTTGGAGTCCCAATGATAGTCGGAATCCTCCTCCGATAGAAGGAGGGGTATCGGTTCAAGCGTTCATACTCGCAGAAGCCACCGATCAAGAGGCGGGGGAGGGGCATTTCCATGGTTTGCTATCGATGAACTATTCATCTCCGTCCTTCAATATCATTAGTCCCCACACTATGGCTAGTAGCCAATGCCGGGCCGGTGGAAGGGCATATTCGGCGTTATCACCGTTACATTCTGGGATGGACAAGTCAGAGCAGTAATTTTATATCATCTGACCGAGAGACTGAATTTCACATCACCAGATTAGCTCCCAAGCCTAAGTAGCTCTATACTATAGAGCTACAATAATATTGTATCCGTGGATGACGTCTTGCACAGGTGCCCACCGTGGTATAATAATAATAGTAGTTCTTGATATTCTACGTGGATGCGATGAATTTGTCGTCTTGCAGGTTCACGCATACATTCAATACAGCACATTTCCTACAGACTTGTAGTACCACTGATTATTCCTATTATTCTATGCTTCTTAAATTGCAGGGACAAGCTTTTCAAGATAAAAATTCATTTGTTGATCGCCTTGACTTCGAGTATCATCATTTTGCTGTCTATCAGATGATAATCTACCTTAGATATGGAGCGAACAGCACAACTCAAATACCTCCGCATTTCCGGATTATACCTCGTTGGAGGGATATTGCACCTTTTCTAGAGGAACAAATTCCTCTTTGATAGTCCGAGTGCTAACAAACCTCTGCAAATGAGCCATTGTTCCAGTCTTGTCATTTGTACCGGAGTCTCGACTACCGCCAAATGGCTGTTGAGCAACAGTGGATCCAGTACACTTGGTATTCAGATAGAGCATTCCAGCAGCATGCTTGAGAGCAGTCTGAGCTTGGCGGCTAGCATAAGGGTCCTTTGCAAAGATGCTTCCCGTCAAACCATAACGGGATGTAGTGTCAATAAGTTGCAAAGCCTGCTCCCACTCGGCATCGGGGTAGACATATACACCCAAAATGGGACCGAATAACTCTTGTGACATAATTTCATGGCGAGGGTTCGAGGTTCGATAAACAGTAGGATGTACGTAGAATCCCTCCTTCTTGGAAGCCTTCCCGCCAACAATGAGCTCCAATTCTGGATCTGTCTTAGCACTTTCGATGAAACTGTTAAGCTTATCAAAGGAGCGTTCGTGAATGACCGGATTGACAAAGTTTGCATAATCTTCAACATTGCCAACCTTGAGGGCAGATGTTTCCTCAGTCAAGACTTTTTGGAACTCCGGCCATACAGACTCTGCAACATAAACACGAGAATTGGCCGAGCACTTTTGGCCTTGATATTCGAAAGCAGCTCTAATTGTGTTCAAAGCTGCACTTCGCACGTCTGCGGAGGGATGGACAACTCCCCAGTTCTTGCCTCCCGTCTCACCCACAACTCGAGGGTAAGAATTATAGATACCCTTGCCAATAGCGTCACCGATCTTCTTTTGGAGTCCCTTAAATGTTGCTGTAGCCCCGATGAATGTTAATGCTCCGAACTCCGGGCGCTTCAGAACAGTGTTTGTGACCTCCTCAGCATCACCGGGAAGGAATTGGATGACATCCTTAGGAAGACCAGCTTCGATTAGGATCTTGTGCAAGAGCCAACTAGCGTGCAGTGCATAGTCTGATGGCTTCCAGATAACCACATTACCAAGAAGGGCTGATGGACCGATCAAAGTGGCTCCCAGCGCTGTGAAATTGAAAGGAGCGATGGCATAAGTAAACCCTTCCAGTGGTCGGTATTCCATCTTATTCCAATGCCCATCAAGGTGGACCTTGGGCTGTTGAGAATATAATGCCCAAGCTTCATGAATATAATGACGGAAGAAATCTGCTGTTTCCGCTGCAGCATCAATCTCAGCTTGCCAGATATTTTTGCCTTGGCCAAGCATGGTTGCCGCGACTATCTCCGATCGATACTTTCCAGTAATCAATTCAGAAGCACGAAGGAAGATTGCAGCGCGGTCTTCAAATGGTGTGGCTTCCCAGGCTGGCTTTGCTTTCATTGCTGCATCAATGGCTGCATCTACTTGCTCGGGTGTAGCGGACGCATAATTGGCAACAACCTCGCTATGTTTCGACGGATTCAGCTGGGCTCGAGCTTGTTTTGTTTCAATCTAATCATTGAGACTATTTTAGTAGTGAAAGGTGTGCCTGTAGGGAAGCTCCTTACCTCCGTGCCATTTATCTTGATGGGGATGGTGACTGGAAATTCACTCTTGAGTTTTTGAATGGACTTGGTGAGTGATTCTCTTTCAGGGGATCCCTTTGCATAGTCAAACTAATATGTGTCAGTCCCAGTAAACTCTCAATGCTTTCTTCTGACTCACCATCTTCTCATTCTCAAATTTCGGCGGGTGAAGCATGGTCAAACACCGACGACTAGCTCCATTGCTAGTGCAAGCCTTGAGCCTATGCAGGCCAGCAACCCGAGTGAGTGTTGAAGGTCGCATTTGCTGATAATTTCGAAACTTTTTCAAATTAGAAATTGTAGAATGGAAAAGCTCCTCGGAAGGTTGCTTGCTGTCTGTAGGACTCGAAGGTCTTTATACGAACAAGGCAACCTGTTATTCACCCAGTGCCACGCATCCCGACAGTCGGAAGAGCATACCGAATCTATAGATAAGAGTATATCACCAACTTTCTGGCTCCAATGCAGATGCAAGTCCCACTTTTGCGGGGGAGATGGAGATCAGCTACAATTGTGCAGTGTCGGAGGAGCATCCCGACGATGATCAGACTCCACGTCGCTTAAATCAATCCAGCGGGCATATGGCGGGGTTTACGATTGAACATCTTCGATTTGCCGTGCCTTCGTCTATCTCGTTTTCTCTCTACAGTTCGTGGGTGTGCTATGTGTAGAGTGTAGTATACTTTAATGATTTAGGGCTAGCCAGATATATACAATTGAAGATTGACTCGAGTTGCAAAGAACTATTTGTATGATCCACATAGACATACTAGCTACTACTGGTACCTATTTTGAGTCTAATAAGAAGTGTGAGTATGCGACTATAGAGACTGAAGGCAATAATCTAATAATCGTGCAAAAGTTATAGGAGGTATGGAACAAGTACTTGGTGGCTACCATGTATGTTTGTTTACCCGAAAATGGCCATCTTGAATACGCAAGATCTCGAATTGTTGAATTAGTTATCAATCTTGAACATCTGAGCACAAAATAATTGGACCTAGATCTTAGGGTACAAGCGGTTCTATATATTATAGGACTAATACTATTAATACTGGTATAGGTATATCACCATCACGCAGTAGTTGGTGCTTAAATACCTACCCTAGGTATTTAATCCATATCAACTACGTTTGATACCATCCATGGTATCAAACGTAGTTGATATGGATATTAATCGCTCTAGATACTACTATGAGCCATGACAGATTAAACAACACCCATAAAATGTGGGATCTTGCAAATTTTTGGTATAGCTAGGTTTATATATCTGGAGCACCCGTAGTATAGTGCAGATCTTTAGTGTAGCCCTGATCTACTATCTTCAAGCAATTCCAACCTATTGTAACTCCTTAAGACGCCTACCTAATAATCAGTGCTATACTATAGTATACTCAAACAATATATTTTGAATTAATTTCAATCCCATTACTGTAAACCGAGGGACTACTCACCCACTTGAAGCTTTGTCCAAATTGAGTGTAACCAGCCACTCCAGCCGGAGCTCCGCCTGATAGTCGAGCTCATTCGTCATCGTCGTCAATCCACCTCCACACCCCAACCAACTCACTCTCCAATTCCACCCCTCTTACGCGCGCCCTCGTCCCATCTCACCGCTGGCGGAGATCCAATGTCGCTATTTGGGACCTCTCCAGAAGAGCCCTCGGCCGTCTCCTCCACTTCAAAGTCCAAGCCCTCTCTCTTCGCAGACGAGCCCGCGGGTGGCTCTTCGTCCCTGTTCGCCGATGATACTGGCGAAGATAGCTCATCACACTGGAACCCTCAGACTAATACCGCGAAACGGACCGCCCGGCGCGATCTCGTCCGAACTCTTCTTCCTGCCACTGATGTCCCAGAGAGCTATGTTGATGCCTATGATCTGATCCTGAATAGCGGCGATAGAGTCGGCTCCGGCGTCGGACTGACATCGATTCGAGAGATCCTGTCTAGCAGTGACCTCACCGCGTCTGATCAAGGGAAGATCTTCAATCTTGTTGTTTCGGGGGATCACGAAAGTTCTGGTGGTCTTGGACGCTCCGAGTTCAATGTACTGCTAGCGTTGATAGGCCTCGCACAGGAGGGCGAAGACCTATCATTTGATGCTGTGGATGACCATCGTAAGAGTCAGTATTGGTCCAAAATAGATGCGATCTGTCTATACACTAAGTATAGACTTTCCGCGGCCCCTTCTGAATGCGAAGTCCTATCTAACACTCCTCTCTACAGAGCTCCCTCAACCCCACAGCGGCTTCCTTGACCGATTGCGTTCGACGACTCATGATCCCTCTGCGAACACCATGAATGAGCGACCATCCACTCCTCCACAGCCCTCACCACTACAAGAGCCCAATTCCGCACGATCTCAACCGTCGAGGCGGGGGTCATTAGGTGGATTGGAATCGGATCCCTGGGGGAGCCCGGAGCTACATCGGAACCATGCTCATGCCACGGAAACCACTGCGCAGCGTACTATAAACGGGTATGGGAGCATGCGCTCGACAACAAATGCGTGGTCAAGTCGGTCGGTCGAGGAGGCTGGTCAATTGGGCTTATCGCAAGAACCTACTAGCGTGCCGCCCGAGCCGGTGGAACCCAGTAGCTCTGGCTCTGGCTGGGGTGGCGCTGGTAACTTCAGCGGACGACCTGGCGTCGATTCTAGTATAGCTGGTGCATCGCGTTCCACGCTGGGCGGATTCGGCCCACCTGGCGACGATCCTGGAGAGAATGGCCCACGACGACGATCCCTAGGCATCGCTCGGCCTACGAACCCTAATGTCGAAGAGAGTGTTGTCATTACCCTTCTCCCGGAAAAAGAGGGCATGTTCATGTTCCAACACCGAAATTACGAGGTCAAATCCGCACGTCGAGGCAGCACCGTGGTACGCCGATACAGTGACTTCGTATGGCTGCTTGATTGTCTGCAGAAGCGATTTCCATTCCGTCAATTGCCTCTTCTCCCGCCAAAGCGCGTTTCAGGTACGTCCCTCGGTCGATAAAAGCGCCAAGTTGCTTGCTCACCTTCATCAAGTGAATGGTACTCACCTTTCAGCGGATTCGAGCTCTTTCCTAGAGAAACGTCGCCGTGGACTTATCAGGTTTACTAATTCCCTCGTTCGTCACCCTGTTCTTGGCCAGGAGCAATTGGTTATAATGTTTCTGACTGTTCCAACGGTAAGTCATAGAAGACCTAAGATCTGCGGAGCCAAGCTAATTCTCGACCAGGAGCTCTCTGTTTGGCGCAAACAAGCCACCATCTCCGTTCAAGATGAATTTGTTGGTCGAGAGTTACCCCCGGACCTTGAAGATTCTTTGCCGCCCACCCTTGACGAAACATTTGACACTGCTCGGAGCGGTGTCAAACGATCAGCTGAAATCTATATTAACCTGTGTACACTACTTGAACGATTGGCTAAGCGCAACGATGGACTAGCTGCAGATCACTTGCGATTCTCCTTAGCACTCCAGTCTCTGACCGAAGTCACCAAGGATACCTATTCTGTGGACACGAATGATATACCTTCTCTCAACACGGGAATCACCGCGACAGCACGACACCTCTCAGTGAGCCAAAGTCTGCTGGAAGATGAAGCACGAGCCTGGTCCGCGGGTGTTCTAGAAGATCTTAAAAGACAGCGGGACTGTCTCGTGAGTGTCAGGGAGATGTTTGACCGACGGGATCGGTATGCGCGGAACAATATCCCACAGCTAGAGCGAAGGATCGAGACCAATGAGCGCAAGCTTCAAGATCTGAGAGGCCGACCGGCTGGTACTGTCAAGCCAGGGGAGATCGAGAAAGTGGAGGATGCAATTTTCAAGGTATGTGACATGACCCACACCCAGTTGCCGTCTGTCATCTGCCGGTTCGGATCAACTAATCTGTGTGGCTATGCAGGACAAGGAGTCAATTGTGCAACAACATGCGCGCGGAGTCTTTATCAAAGAATGTATTCGCGACGAGCTCGTCCACTTCCAACAAAGCCAGTATCACATAAGCCGCCTGCACCAAGACTGGAGTCAGGAACGGGTGAAGTACTCCGAATTACAGGCAGAGAACTGGCGCCGTCTCAGCGATGCAGTTGAAGGCATGCCCACAGGAGAATAAAGGAAGTTCAATTTGACCAGCGTACATAAATCAGGATATCCGCGAGGATGAAACTATCGTTTTGAGTAGGCGCGGCATCCGCGTGAAACGCAGTGTTTGCCTTTGCCATCTGCAGCAATGACCCTAGCGAAGAAGGATTGTTGATAGATGTTTGCTCTTGTCTTTTACACACTGTCTTTTTACTTATCGCTTATTCTTTCTTTGTTCCCCTCAATGCCCTCTTTTAAGCCCATGCTACAACCCGCAATACTTTGTCATGTTTTATATGGACGTCTGATGCTCTTCATGTTCCCGGACTTGCATTGCTTTGCCATTCACTATTTTCTGATTATTTCTCGACCGTTCGGATTTCTTATTTTCGATTTTCCATTGCCAATTCCAATTCCCCACTATAGTTTGCAAGAAGGGTTTCTTGAATGCAATTTATACCGTGTCTCAGTTCGGCACGTACATAGTCTCACCGATCTTCATTATCATCGACCTTGGTATTGCGGCTATGCAGAGACATCCATCGATACACATATCGGGCAACTCTGTAATCGATATACACTCGGCATACTAAATGACGTGCGACCACGGGCCTCGAGAGATCCACTGGAGTCGTGGTGGAGCTCATATCAGCCATCCCAGCCATTTTCCACTGGGGCAGTCCAATGGGACCTGATAAGTTCGGGGCACTCCAGTCTTGGCGGTTGGCAGGGCCGGGCATCTCGTATTTGACATACAGATTAAATACAAAAATTACACCGCATGCCGATCGACAGGGATCGTCTTGGGATACTCGGAGTATACGGGCCCTTGCTGTCCCGTTTGCGTCTGTTTTTGATATGGGAGTGTCTATCCCAGCTTAATCTTATTCAAACTACTTCACGACATCTTCTTTATTTACTCCCGTCTTCTTCGACCCTCCCCCCCCTCAATTTTTCTATATTTACTCCTAGTAATTCCGCCAGCCAAGACTATTCCGCCTGCGAGTGGGGCGCCAAATTTCTCGGCTGACGAATCCCGCCCGCCTCCAAGCCAAACTTCTTTCTGGGCAAATCTCTCTTACGCCTGCGTTTCGCTCGCACTTCATCCCAGCCAAGAGTCTTCCCCCCAAGACTCTTCGCTTTTGCCCAGTTTTTTTTTTCCTTCGCCTTTTCTTCTTTATCTTTTCTTCTCCCAAGCCGCCGAGACTGCTTGTTCGTTCTTGACTTTGCACGGCAGTCACTCTTCCTCCGCGGCTCTGCTCAACCTTCCGCTGCATCATCGTTGCGCTCGGACTACTCTCCTCTTCCCTCCCCGGTTTGATCGTCTCTTTTCCCTCGTTTCGTTCAGCCCGAAGATTCCCGGGATCCTCCCGCTCCTCCGAGAAAGGCAACTTGCGCCACTTCACCTCGCATTCAGCCCTACAGGGTTCGAAGACCCGATTACTCCTCTCCACTTCTACAACTTTCGATTTTACCCACCTTTGTCAAGGCATGAGGAGCTCCGTGGTTCAGCGACTTTTGAGGCGGATATAGATTTGGTAATTAGGATTACCGTGGGGAAGTACTCGGCATAGCTTGAGGAAATTATACACGCCTTTATCGTGACGAAACAAACACAAACCAAAATCTAAACCTTCGACCAAGGAGTCGCGATATCGAGTGTCAACACTCATTCACACCATGGCGTGGCATCACTTGGATATCGATAAGCCGCATCTGGCATACATGATCCTGGGTGGATTTACCGGTCTGTTCATGTTATGCTCGCTCTTCGTAAAGGAGAAGCTTTATATCGGTGAAGCTACCGTTGCCACCCTTTGCGGTATTATCTTCGGGCCCCATGCCGCCAATCTATTCAATCCTCATGAATGGGGTAATGTCGATAAAATTACCCTGGAATGTTCTCGCATTGTCCTGGTCGTGCAATGTTTCGCCGTTGGTGTCGAATTGCCCAAGGCTTACATGGAGCGACACTGGAAATCGGTTACCCTCCTCCTAGTCCCCGTTATGACCTGGGGTTGGCTTATCACCAGCTTATTCATCTGGTGGATGGTTCCTCCGTTGAATTGGCTTGAAAGTTTAGTCTGTGCCGCTTGTGTCACAGCTACGGATCCTGTCCTGGCCTCGTCCGTCGTCGGTAAGGGTAAGTTTGCCAAGCGTGTGCCCAAGCATTTGCGTGACCTTCTCTCTGCCGAATCCGGCTGTAACGATGGTATGGCTTTCCCGTTCATCTACCTCGGTTTCTACATCTTGCGCTATCGGCCCAATGCAAACGAAGTCTCACTGAACTGGTTCTGTGTGACTATTCTTTATGAGTGTATTGTCGGTGCTATCTTCGGCTTTACCATTGGGTACCTTGCCCGTCATGCAATCAAGTTGGCCGAGCGCCAAGGACTCATCGACCGAGAAAGTTTCCTGGTGTTCTACTTCGTGCTGGCTGTGTTCTGTGCTGGTTCGGGAAGTTTGCTGGGCATGGACGACTTGCTTATTGGATTTTCCTGCGGTGTCGGCTTCAGTAACGATGGTTGGTTTACAGAGAAAACTGAAGAGTCGCACGTCTCCAACGTCATTGATTTACTGCTCAATTTGGCATACTTCGTCTACTTTGGATCTATCATCCCCTGGGAGGACTTCAACAACGCCGCCATTGGCCTTGTGCCCTGGCGCCTTGTGGTGATTGCGATATTAGTCATTTTCTTCCGTCGTATACCAATCATGCTTCTCTTAAAGCCTATTATACCAGACGTCAAAACCTGGCGAGAAGCTTTGTTCGCTGGTCACTTTGGTCCCATTGGTGTCGGTGCTATTTTCGCTGCTATCCTCGCTCGGGCCGAATTGGAAAATGATAATACACAGCCCTCGCCAGAAGGTAGCTTGCCAACTCCAGGGCAGGAAGATTACTATGTTATTAGGCTTATCTGGCCCATAACGACGTTCATGGTCATTTCATCCATTCTTGTTCATGGATCCTCGATTGCAGTCTTCACCCTCGGCAAACGCATCAATACCTTGACAGTCACCCTTTCCTATACCCAGGCCAACGAGGAGGGTCCATCTTGGATGAACCGACTTCCCCGTGTGCAGTCAATTGCCAAGGGATCTATGTCTTTCCGCAAAGCTGATGAGCTGGATTCGTCCGATGAGAAGCTCCCCGAATATCCTCCCGGCACACTGCCTCCGATCGGCATGCCGAACAACTTCCTTCGTCGCCAGCGCGATGAAGATGATTCAGAATCTGCACCTCCACAGGAGCCAGTACGTCGCCGAAGACGCCGCAAGCACCATGCTGGCGGTCCGATTAGTCAATCTGCTATCACGCCGGCTCCTCGACCTGCCGAAGGTGAGGACGAAAAGACGGCACAGGAACTTGCTGACCGGGATGCTGTTGATCGCGGCGCTTCGCCTCCCAGCGTCGAGCGTGAGCGTTATGGCCGCGAGCCTGAGATCGAAGCTTACCAAGAAGGACACCACATGGTCATTGAGGATGAAGAAGGCAATGTCCTCAAGACCGAGGACACTAGTAATATGACAGAGGACCAAAAGGCTCGGGATATAGAGGAGCAGCGCGCCAAATTGGAACATGACAAGACCGGCACACTTGCCCCATCTCTCAACCAACCCCACCCGAAGGATGAAGGTGAAGAAGCCAAACAGACTGTCGCTCAAAAGACTGGCTGGGACAAGGCCCGTAAAGGATGGGCCAGTTGGATTGGCATGGGCAAGGAGAAGAACAAGGATACCACTGAACAAGCCGAACGTCCCAAGGCTGAAGTGCCCAAACCCAAGAACCGCTCTGCTCATGCATACCAATTCGGCAATACCATTATTGTTGAGGATGAAGATGGTGAGGTAATCAAGAAGTATACTATTCCATCCAGTGACAAACCGCCCAAGCCCAAGCCCAAGCCCGAGACTGAGGCGCAGGGACAGGGGCAGGCTCCCACCAATGCTCCAGCGCCTCTCAGACGTGGTATTACCCGAATGGGTACCTGGCTTGGTAGGGAAGAGGAGGGCGAATCGTCCCAAGGCGGCCAAAAGAAGACTAAGCCTGCTCCGAGAACCGAGACTGACGACTGGTCCACCGACGATGGTCTTCGTTTCACACTTGCTCAGGATGACAATGTTGCAGCTCATGGTATTGGACACAAGGGCCGTCGCATGAACAAGCTGGAGTTCTTCCAGCAGCTCAAGGGTCTGGACGCTAAGGAACGCCGCGATGTGGTTCAGCAAACCGATGCTCCAGCTCCAGTCAAGGAAGCCGCCAAGGATGATGCAAAGGAAGAAGAACGCAAGGACAGTCGACTCTCCGCCACTGCAGCTGCTACTGCTGCCGCTACAACCGGTGCAATCCCCGAGGAAAGACCCGAGGATCTCGAGTCTGTCACGGATAGCCAGGCCAGCGAGACCGACGAAGATGTCCCAGCTCCTGACGTCGCCAGTTCCCTTGCTAAATTCACTCGTGGCAGCTCTGCTCAAGAACGCCGCAGCAATCTCAGCCCTGCACCACGTATCCGTGCCCGTCGTGACTCTGACGACGATGGTACCGAGCGTATCCCTCCCTCGCGTCTTCGCCAGGCCGCTGGTATTCCAGCGCCGTCCCGTCAAGCCGACGATGACACTGGCGAAACACCCGCTGAACGTCGTCGTCGACTTGCTGCTTTAGGCCAGGACGACAATGACGACTCTGATTCTGATGATGACGATGCTATCGAGGAGGATTCCGAGAGCGAAGAACAACAAACCAGCCAGCAAACAACCAGCAAAATCCAATTCACCGATGCCCCCCGGCCTTCGGAAACAAACATAACCCGGGAAGAAACTTCACCTGGTTCAGGCTCCGGCTCGGGATCTGGATCTGGATCTTCAAAGTTCTCCCCAGGCCATCGACCTCGCGTCTCATGGGGAGGAGAAAAGGGTCGTGAATTGTAACTTCAATGAAGTATTCCTTCCGTCTCGCCCTCCTTTCATTCGCTATACTTATATAAATTTCTTTGGAAAAAGTTGGAAGAGCCCAGCTCAGTCATGATATGGACTCTATTTGCAGTCCTCATCATTTCGAGACGGGGTAGATCAGGCATTCTCTTCCAGCCTGTCTGACCTAGTACATACATTCTTCTGGACATGCCATCGATGTTGACTCCTGTATCTTGCTTTTTCTATTCTTTCCCATCTGTGCATGTTGCCTTTGTTCTGGGATATAATTGACCGCTGACCGGTTCCTTGTTTGATACTGTCCTTTCTTATTGATTGGACCATTGCTAGAATAGCGTACTGAATCCATTGCTTGATTGAAACTAGTATACCACCATGAAACAACATGAGTAGGCAACTCTTAAGAGTTGAAGGTAAATGAGTAAAAATATTTTGTAGTGCTTTACTGGCATCCCTGGGGTTGTGTCACAGTGGAATGCTACGTAGGCAAAAATCCATAATGAAGACCTATGTCATTGTTTCAAACCGAGGTATCAATAAAAAATCTACAAAAACATCACCCAATTTTGAAATTAAACCTAAGCCTCATCCATCACCTGAGGCCTCATAACACCCCTTCCAAAAAACTCACTCACGACACCGAATCGATCTCTTGATCGCGACAGTTCCGCTTTAAACAGATCATGCTGGTCAGCCGAGTCTACCTGTCGCTTACGAATAGCTCGGAGCGTCGAATTCTGTGGTCCACAGACTGGACACTGCGCGTCATCATCTACATTGTTCAGACAGCGTTCGTGGAATGAGTGGCGGCAGAGGAAATGGACGGTTGGTAGATCGAGGGTTCCGCCACAGGATTGGCAGCGACGAGATTGAAAGATGACGGGTTGTGAAGTGAGGTTTGAGAGTTCTTCTTGTTTGGAGGCGGTTTCAGACTTGTAGCTGGATATCAAGCGTCGGTTCTAATTGATCCGTTAGTTGAGTCGAGCATAGGGGCAAGGGGAAATGAACATACTGTTGAGATTTCCTTGTGTTCACGGTCAATGTTTGAACTGAGGTATTTCTTCACGCGGCCCATTGTTACGACTGCGTTATTACTGAGCGCCTGGATGACCTGCAGTGGGGATAGAAGACCGTCTTGGTCAATACGCTGGAGAACCGCATCTAATTCATCGCCTGCCTCCTCGAGGATTTGTGGGCTTGATGCGAAGTACGTCAATGCGTCGACGTAAAGTTGCGGCTCGTCTGGTCCGTAGCGCCTCAATGCCTGAATTGCACCTTGTGTATCCTTGGCCGAAGTGAAAGAGCGGAAGATGTCGAGGCGAAGACCTTCTTGCTCTCGTACTAACGTGGATCCCTCACGGAAGTTGGAGAGGTCGGATAGAAGGAGGACATTCGAAGTTGAGATGGGTATCTGGTGGTTGGATTAGCTCGGTATGAAAGGGAGCGGTGTCCGCGTTTGGCCGTAGAGTGTAGCTTACATCTTTCCCTTCAATAAGCTTCTTTGCTTTGTCCTCCCACTCTTGTTTCTCGGTTGCATCCTTCTTGCTCTTTGCCGTATCAAGATACATTTCGAACAATGTCGTGAAAAGATCAATCTTCGCTTCTTGCTTTAAATCTGGCCTTTCCACAAGCGTCTCAAGGAAATTGATGAACTCCTTAGGGTGGTCCACAAATGCGGAGAAAGCTGTACGTGGCTTAGGGATTTCATATTGAGGCAACACTTCTGTCTCGGCGTCTTTATTATCGTTTGGTTCCGGTGCCGGCTGCGCCTGAGCTCCAGTAGTACCCCCAGTCATATAGCGCAATGGTAACAAGTTGGCAAGGCTTTGCACTGTACTTTGCTGCTGTTCCTGAGGCTCTGTGTCACCGACAGATGTGTATGGTTGGTATTTTCCAGTGTAGTAGGCCTTGAAAAGTTCGGTCGTTCGTTCAGGGCAGTGGGCGAGCAAAACGCGCGCGTATTTCATCAAATTGTGATAGGCCTGGTAAATGGATCAAAAGTGAGCCTAGATAACCAGCGTTTTTGACATAGACACAACATACCGATTCGGGATCTAATCTCCAAATATATTCAACTGCCTCCGCATACTTCTTGGAGTCCTCGATTAGAATATCTACGACCATGTCGTTTTCACCGTGCTTCGTGGCCAAATAAGCAGCTTGTTCGTAGTAGCCTCCTTGGCGACACATTGCAATAGCTGTCTCGAGATCAAACTTCAGCTCGCCAGGAGCTTTGATAAATGAGTCTAGCTTGCTTGTATCTTTCAGTTTTGCATAGCAATTGAGAAGCAGAGTTGTGTGGTCAACTGTAGCACGACCATGATCATGCAACTCCTCTAGATATTCGATCAGATTATGAATGCGTTGAGTATCGAGATACTAGACCACGTGTTAGCAAGAAATAGTTTGTTTCACCGCAATATTAGACCAACCTTGCGAATAACTTGTGAGGGTTCGGTATTGTCAATCGCACGAAGATATTGCTGCATTGCCGTATCGTAGTCACCACGCTGGTATAGGAAATCACCATATTTGCGATATATCGCATTTTGCTGTAGCGTGTCGATACCAATCTTTTGTGCAAGGTTGATTGCGAGTATGTAAAGGTTGCGCTCGTAGAGAATTTCAAGCCTTTGCTGAAGACTCTTCTCTCTATACCGAAAGATCTAGATAACATTAGGCCAGGAAATATCAATATCCAAGGAACAAATGACCACATACCTTTCCTTCTGTTGTCAGCAGAAACAGGTCTCCCCATTCCATGAAAATGTTCTTCATAGGCGAGTTTAGCGTCTCGCTGTGGGCGATGAATTTGAGGTCGGTATCCAGCAGTGTGAAAGTTGTAGCCCCCAGTATATCACCTGCAGTATTAACACCATACTTTCGAAGTGTCTCTCCTTTGCTAGACTCGGGTCTTGGTGGACAGACCAGTGCCACGTAGTCTCGGAAGGAATTGATAGAAGTCTTGGAGCTTTCAAAAGCATAGCTTGGTCCACGGCCACGAGGGCCGTATGTGTAAACCGCATCCTCACGCGCAATGAGAATATCACCATTTTCGCTATCCAAAGTCATGCAACCCAGTCCACATCCTGTATCCTCCAATATACGTGCTGGTTGGCCCTGGCCTCTCCCTGCAATGACCAAAGTCAAGATTCGACTCGTTGTGGATATGTAAAGTGCCGTCACAGAGCCACTCTGCGTCTCGAGACCCGTAATCGGCTCCTCCGATTCGAAAACAATGCGTTGCCGCGCGCCGCGATCGTGAATCAAATCGCCTCGAATGATCGTTACAGAACCATTGGCGAATCCAACCGCTACCTGCGATAGATCTTCGAGGACTGCAAAGGCCGAAATCTGTATACCAGGTCAGAATTCCATTCTCTTTCCTTCGCGCGACGGGGAAGTCGAACCGGAAATTGTCGCCTGGCATTCTGCACTGACACTGTTGATAGACAGCGAGGAGATCCATCTTTTAGCTCCGTATCCAATGCCCAGACTTTCAAAACAGGCTCATTCGAGAGGTCCTCCGCAACTGTGACAAGCAATGAAGTGCCATTGATTTGTTTCATGTGTCTAATCGACCCGGCATCATGCGCCTTAAAGGAACGGACGGCGCGGAAGGTAGATGTGACGATATGGACTAAACCATCGCTAGTTCCGAGAAAGAGGTTCGAGGATCCGGTGCAAAGGCTCGAGAGATCGCTCTATTATAAACATCAGTGCGTGTCATTGGAAAGATCTCCAAGTGTAGCCTTACACCGAACAGTGCGGAGCTCTCCTCCGGAATCTTGACGGGGGAGACGTCGATAAAGTTGAACGCTTTCCACTGTCACAATATTAGCAAGGGGAAATTTAATGAAAGGCGATCCAAGTTCTCACTGATGTCAAAGCCATTTGGACCATACAAGATTGAGATGGAGCTGGCGATGAAGTCAACTTGGAGCTTCCCCCGCTGACGCTCGGACCACCCGAAGGCGGCGGAAGTGCAACAATTGAATAAATTCAATCAATATAAACAATAAGTTACTAGATGTATATAATTCATATAAAAAGGAGATAGTTACAGGTAGAGGTGATGCTATATATTTCATTTACTGTTATAAAGCCGGGTCAAGCAAACAAGTCTATTTAATATCATTCATTCGTTAAGGTATATCGTGGATGGCCTAGTGCTCCAATCACAATCTATATGTCCAAATAGCAGAAATGGTTATTTCCAAAAATATGCGAGTCGCTAAGGATTCATAGGGCATGATAACCGTTAAGATATGTCCAATCCCAGCGCAGAAGAATGTTCTTCGGCAGATGATGTTGCCTTTATATTCTGACTGGGGTGTTTGATTTCGTTCATAAAGTCGAAGCTCTGCTTCAACCAGCTACCAGCATCTGCGATTGCCTGGCTGAGATTGAAGCTTTCTGCCCTTTGGAGTCCCCCTTGTCCGTCCTGCGCGGTAGTCGGTGGTGACCCGCTCATTGCAACGGGTAGGGCAGAGGTTTGCGTGGTTGATGGGTGAGTTGGCAATGGATCCGGAGGGTGCTCTGCAGCAGGATATTGATTGTCATTGCCAGTCGGCGGTCCAGTGTGGCAGTCATTTATGGGAGATGATGATCCTGCAGCAGAGAAGGGGCCCGCCATTCCCGTCGTTACGGGACTATCTCCAAAGGCTTCTGGTGATAGAAGCCGAAATTTAGATTTGCCGTCGGCGCTGAAAGTGAATGGTGTCGCAGCATCGAGCATAACCTGCGTACTCATGGCCTGGACTCTTTCTTTATCCCACTGGTGAGAGTTTAGAGGCATGGGTCGTCCAGAAGTCGCCGGTTTGAGGAATGGTGTTTCTTGTGCTAAAAGTGATTCGTCGCCATTGTCTTCCTTCTCGGAGGGCATATCATAATCGAGCTCAGAACTTTCGAGATCATCTTGAAACGACTTTTGAGCATGGAGAAGGGCAGCCTGGGTAGAAAGTTGCGACTCGTTACTCTCAGATGCACGTTTGTTGTCTGCGTGTGCTGCCGTTGAATGTAACGATATTATCCGATCAGAGATACCAGGAGCAACTGATACCTGCTGGGCAGATGGTAAATGCTCGTAGGTATTCTGCTCTGTTGGAACCTGTTCGAAGGTGCCCATGTTCGTTGATGTCGTCGGTCTGTCGACATCTTTTGATGCCTCGGCCATCTTGTCTGTCTGCGGACTAGCAGCCATCGGGGAATCTTTTTGTTGGAGAGAAACGTCTGGTAAGATCCTGTCACCATCCTCGTCGATATCTTGATCTTCTTGTTCGGGTGCAGGCACCGACGGGTCCTGGTCAATGGGGAGTTCGACAGGAGGGCTTGAGATGGTTCCAGGGCTGGAATCTTGCGGGTGGAAACGCTGGTAGTGAAAGCGCGGTAGCTGTGATGTAGAAGCTGCGACACGAAACGATAACGCGCCATGGTGTCCAGATGTCGGTAAATCCTCATGGGCGTCTGGTTTTGTATTGATAGACCCTTGAGAATTCGCACGAGATTTCGGTCGAGCAGATATTTCCGGCACACACTCGCTGCGATCCGCCTGCAACTTGCCATGCGGCTTCTCCGTTAAGCTTTTTTGAGCCGAGGGTGTCTTCGGGTTTTGGTCCCTGGCAGTTGCCAATGATCGTGAGTCTTCCTTTTCAATACCACGAGACCCTGATCGAGACGTCTCCCTCGCCCATCCTGCATTCGATTTGGGGGTAGGTGAGCTTGGTGGATCAAATCGGCCATAATTCAATCTTTTCCCGTCCTTTTTCAACCAGTCGACTGTCTTTGGCGCAGCGAACGTTTGCTCCTCCACGGCAACGGAACCTTGTCTCGAGACGATCGCTCTCTTTCGATCCTTTGGCTTTGATGAGACCACGCGCTCTTCTCTTGGTTTTGAATGAAGAGAAGAATATTTGCCTGGGCCTTGACCCGATGTTACTGTCGTAGAATCATCAAATGACGTGGGTAGATCAGCCGTTTCTCGGTGCGAAGCAGTAGCCAAGTCTTTGCGATGTTTCGTATGCTGCGGGTCCGTCTCTTGAACCACAGACTTGTGAGCCTTCTCACCCTTGTATTGAAGCTTCCCTGCATGGTGAATCTTAACCTGCCCGACCTGCCTCCTACTCTTCTTCCAAGGGTTCTTCCAGCCATGCTCGAATGGTCCACGCAAAGAAGCGGAGAGAATGAAGACGGGAGTTCCGCGTTGGTAAGACTCCGCAATCTTTTCAATCCTTTGCCTTTTAGCTGCCCGGGCATTTTCTTCTAGATCATCGTCCGACCCCAGGATGTCGTCGTCGCTAAGGTCCGAGAGCGAACTCTCGCATGTCTCCAGAGTGAGCGGGGAGGCAGGCCGCGGTCGTGACATCGGGGACGGTTTCGATTTCAGAGCATCCAGTTAGCTCTACTGGAAGTTCGGGACATTCGAATGCTGTATCGGAGCCGATGAACGCTGGCCTTATAGACATCCGTCATCTCTGGTGGGAGGGGTTCTTTTGTAGGCAATGAAGTTTGGCGCCTAACGCGAAAGCACTTAACGCGTCCAAACGCCCGGGCAACGCATTACGTAATGGCGGTTGAAGTATAAAGCCCCGTTTGTATGAAGATGGCACATTTATTATTTGTTTCCAAATTGATTAGGGAGTATCATTGCGACAGTGCCTAGGTGGTGTATCATTCACGTGGGTATGGAGTTAATTAAAATTCAAATATATTGGATATATCCGGAGTTAACCTTCTTTAGGCTCTTTTTTTACATGACATCGTTCTAGCATATACGAATCAACCGCAATGCAACTCATCTTTCAAACACAATTAAAGAAGCTGGACATTGCACTAGTGCATTGTCCACTTCATCAACATCCATCGACATATACCTCGTCTAAGCCTTAGTCTCGGCAGTCTCCGCGTGCACGGCAGCAGACTTGTTACCCATAAGCTTGTCGCCCAGGACCTCAACATCGCCCTGCTCGGCAGCAGCGGTACGCTTGTGGTCATGCTTAGTCTTCCAAGCAGGGGTACCAATGTAAGGAATGCCGTTGGGGTCTTCGAAGATGGCCTCGGTCTCTTCCAGGGTTTTACCAGCGGTCTCGGGGAACATAAAGAAGACATGGATGAACATGGCAACCAGGAAGACACCGAAAATGAGATATGTCTGCCAGCGAATGTTCTCGAAAGCGACCGGCACAAAGAGACCAAGAGCAGTGTTGAAAGCCCAGTTGGAAGAAGTAGCCAGTGCAACGGCCTTACCACGGACACGCAGAGGGTACAACTCAGGTGGGTAGACCCAAGAAACTGGACCCCAGGTTGGGGCGTACGAAGCAACGAAAAGATAGGTACAGGCGATCAAACCCTTGGCCGGGGCACCGCTAAGACGCATGGAAGCCTCAGGCTGGCCCTTAATACCACCGGGGACGACTACACCGTGGGCAGCCATGATACCGGCGTTGGCGAACATCCAGGTCATCATAAGCAGAGCACCAACTAGAAGAGTAGGGCGACGACCCCAGCGATCAACCCAAATGAGGGCGGGGATGGTCATGACCACGTTGATGATGTATTGAATTGAGGAAGCGAGGAGAGTAGCATCGCCCTCATAACCGGCCATAGTGAACACGTAGGTGATGTAGTACATCATGACGTTCATACCAGTGAGTTGAGACCAAATCTGGCAGAACAGACCGATGAAAGTACGGTTGATCATGTTAGGCTTGAACAGCTCCCAGTAGGTAACATCGGCGTTCTGGCGCTCAAATTCACACATGTCACCGATCTCTTGCATCTCAGCAACGACGAATGGGCTATTTGGATCACCCTTTCCGTGGACAAGCGTCAAGACAGCCTGGCACTCCTCCCAGCGATCCTTACGGGCGAGCCAGCGAGGAGACTCGGGTAGGATAGTCATACCAAAGAAAAGCAGAACAGCAGGAATCATCTGCAGACCCCAGGGGATACGGAAGACAGATGTGCTGTAGTTGTCGGCCTTGTCACCACCGATGTAGGAGCAGCCGAATGAAATGTAGTACATGATCAAAATACCCCAGGTGATAGCCCACTGTTGAGATCCGACCAAACGACCACGCTTTGAGGGAGGCGAAATCTCGGAGATGTAGACAGGAACTTGGGCAGACTCGATACCGACAGATAGACCGTTGATAATACGTCCGGCGATCAACATTCCCATGTTTTGAGAAGCGCAGATAATAACAGAGCCGATGACCCTAAGCAATATAAAAAAATTAGTCCTTACTCTTGATTATGAATGATGCTGTTCATGGCAACTTGCAATAGAGGGAAGACAGCAAGTAGACACAATGTTACATACCAAATAACACATCCCACCATGATGGAATATTTACGTCCAAGACGATCAGAGATAAAACCAGAAATCAGAGCACCAAGCCAAGAGCCAGCAGGCATGGCAGCTGTCACACCACCCTGTGATAGGGAGCTGAGACCACTGCAGTAATCTTTGTCGTTGAAAGGAGGTCCGTCAGGGCCATGGTTGAAATAACATTTGTAGGCAGTGGTGCCGATGATAGCGGACATGGACGAGATATCGAAGCCAAATAGACCGCCGCCAATAACGGCGACGGCCGCAATAACATAGATGTTCCCCACGACAACCATGACGGCTGATAATGAAGGAAGATGAATAGAAAGAAAGAACAGGGAAGGAAATCCTCACACAGCGACGGCTCGCGACGCCGGAAGGGGGACAGTTCTTAAATAGATGTATCTCATGGCAAACAAGCCGCCGGAATAACTCTTTTCTTTTCTTTTTTTCTTTTTTCATTACTATTTTTTTTCATCCTTTTTTCCCCTTCCTCTTCTGGATGGTGGATTCAGCACGCTTAGAACCGAAACCGGACAGGAAATTATTTACTGGACTCCCAGTTCCCACTTCTCTCGGGTAAACTCAGCCTGGGGAGAGCGAATGAACGGGGAGAGTCATGGCTGCAACGTTTCCCATGCGCCGAAAACCACGCTGAACTCCCCAAGGCTGCCCCGAAGACTAAAGGCAAGGTCCCGTTCGCAACCTGGAGATGAATATAGATGTATCATTGGATGATATCCCGGGAATTCTCCCCACAAGTACCCACCTATCTTCCCACTCTCCTCTATGATTGGCACAACCAACTCGATCGTTGAAAGGATCCGGGGAATCGGCCACGAGGTGACAGACCTAGACCGAAAACAGCATGGTGCCCCTTTCCCAAGGAATTGTGTGAGGCCGCCATGCCGTGGACAATGAATGCCGTGTTCGGGGTTGGTTGGGTTTACTCGGCGTGGCTGCTTTCGGCACGGCATTCCTACGGCATTTCTGGGCCCCTTCGGGACGAACACTGTGTATAGTAAACATAGTAAACACTTCAAAATGATATGTAGAGTTGATCAGAAATAAGATAATTAAGGAGGTGGAGAGATGGAGAAAGGGACCTGCACCCACCCTCCACGGAAAACCCAGTTTTTTCCCGCAAATCATGCAATCTCGTCTTTTGCCCTAAGTGACTCGGCGCAGGCCGACTGCTAAAACTCCGGAACACAGATCAGGCATACCATCAAAGGAGGTACTTGTCATTATCCCGACCGTGGGAACTCGGAATTGCCATGTCCAGTCCTCCGATAATAACTATTAGCCGGCGTGTCCACTCGCAACCCGCAGAACAGAAATTTCTGTCTTTGTATCCAGTCCGGGGCCCCGAATAGCGGCCATTTACCCAGAATAGGATATGCGGGTACAGTATCACACGGCATCGCGCGGCTTTGACACGCTCTTACTGGCTGGTAATCCCTCAACAGTGGACTCGGAGGGGCCATTAGACTCTTCTCCTGTCCTCCCCTTGCTGACCTGGTTCACAGGGTTTCATCCAGCCGAGCGAGGCCCGAGTCAATCGGGAGAGGACGCATAGTGTTGGGCTGATTCTATTGCGCGATGTGGGCCATATTCTCACTAAGAACAAAGCGAGTGTGACGCGGGCCTCAAAGTTTCAGTCCAATCTCCAGATTTGAATCCCGAGATTGTATGCTTCTCCTCATTTTCTCCGCCCTCCACAGATATCATCGCCGCACCGCATTCGCACACCGGGAGTTCCCCAGACATTCCTATCTCTCCAACTTTTCTCTCCATGCGGAGAACGAGGCGGGGAAATTCTGGATCCATCATTATGTACTCTACTGTCCCCCGCGTAAAATGAGCGAAGGAAAAAAAAAAAAAAAACTGTCCGCTAAGAGTATCATCTACCATACGCATCCACTAAAAACTAAAACTGTAAGCTTTACAGCACAGACCCGACGAAATCCGTCACTTGCCCTATCCTAGTGATAGCTCATGCTTCTCGATATATTTAGTGATGTAATCCAAGGAATGCCAATACGCCTCTTGCGGTTGAGGCTTTTTTGGCTTTCTCAACAGAGGACATACTCTTGTGCATAAAGCTTGTACCTACTCCATGCGACTACTACTGATATAATGAAAAAGCCACAAGCAAACCCGTTCCAAATTTGTGTCTGACAGTCCGTAGGCCCAGACCACTAGCGTAGCGCCGCAGCGTCATCTACGAACGAAGCGATGGGTTTTTCCTTTCTTACTTTCGTTGTAGAGATCCACCGTATAGATTGCATGGTTTCATATTCAGGGGTTATTTGTTACATCTCACTGGTGGAATAATAGCAACGTCCGGTATAGTTCCGGCGCTGCAGCCCCTTAGCTCTGCTCACTCGGTAGGAATGTATTTCCTAATGCTCGGACGCCGTACAACCACGGTGCACCCGAGTACCATTCCCGCTCTCTACCGTCCGACTCGGTATCTTCCGTCCTTGATAGTTCCCATTTTATTCGGGCCCGAGTGGTTGATCGGGTTTAGTGATGCTGCCGCCTTTCTTCTCAGTCCGGACTTCCAACCTGTCTCTGGAAATTTCCCATATCAGGCTTGAGTGTTCCAAAAAGGGTTCCAACGGCAATCCTACATCCGATTGCTCTATTGCTGATCTAATTCTTTGAGAGATGACAATGAAACTCTAGTTTGTTAGATTTGGGATGAGCGTCAAAAGCTTACCTGAATTCAAGATTCCAATCTAGAAAGGTTACCCTTGGGATCTCGAATTCGGCGCTTGCCTCGTGCATTCAAAACGAGAATCAGGATTAGGAATTTGGGCTTAATATTCATTTGTTTCTTGGGGTTTTGTAACAAATTTATGTTCTTTTGTAATTCTCTTCATCAGATATAACTGTTACCTGCCCTGTCGTCTTCCTGAATCCTCCTCTAAAAAAAGCGATATCTAGAAAATGATATTCTGTGGTCTAAAGGATCATGATAATACGTACGATGAACCTCGCCGGAGCTCACCCCGAATTTCCCTTTTTTTTCTTGCGAGTTTCCTCAAGACTTTCGGGCCATTTTTCCATTGGGACCCCAGTCAAAAGAGCATTTATACGTCGGCTCTAGTAAAGCTTTCCAGAGTGTCGTTCTTTGACTGTTCTATACCGGGCATCCAGGCGACACCAGAGCACTGGTAGGTCTGCCAGTACTCTATCGGGTAGGGTTCGAACGTAAGTATCGGATACGCTTGGCGATACTGACTGCGTTGAGTCTGTTGGCCAGGGTTTTCCGATTCGCAGAGGTTCAGACAGTCTATGTATGTGATGATAGTCCTTTATTATATATAAAGGATGAAACAAATGCCATTAGGGCGTGGCAAACCCTAAGAGATATGTATAACCTAAGGGTCTCGTCACTGAATACCTTACATTAAAACAAATTAATTTCATTCAGGTAGGCTTCCATATTATCGTACTCGGCCAATGAAATATTCGGGATTGTTTTAATGTGAGGTATTCAGTGACGAGACCCTTAGGTTATACATATCTCTTAGGGTTTGCCACGCCCTAATGGCATTGGTTTCATCCTTTATATATAATAAAGGGCTATCATCACATAATACCTGTCGAATGTGCTTGCGTAGACTGTCGGCATTCCAGCGGTTGAAAGCACCATTTCTCATCTCCGACGGTCTGTCCAGGACTTGACAAGCAGATATACCGTGGTACCGTTGAGAAAGAAGGGGGCAAATTCACCCCATCTGTCAGGATTTCCTCTTCACCGCTGTGGTAAACTCGCTAATATGGTACCAGTACCTGACATGCAGGGAGAGGGGGAGGGGGACTCTGCGGCAAGCACCTGGTTGTTTTGGAGAATCCTATTTCGAAAGACCTCATCGGGCCAGTATTCATCCTGGGAAAGGTAGTTTCTCGCATGAGATAATATGCATGCCTTCGGGGTAGCCAAAAAACCCAGCGCGATGGTACATTCGCCCATTGATAGGCGAAAATTCGTAGGGAATGTAGAATGCCGGGGCTGCGCTATTTGTTCGAGGACATGAAGGGTCGTGTGTTCGAGCAGATCCTAATAAGCAGCATGGATCACGTTGAGGTGTGCGAAGCTGTTAGAGTAGCTATGGAGCTCTCTGGCTGAAGTGATATCTTCCCAGTTTGCCTGGTTATCATTTGAAGCAGTGTCCGCCGGCAGGGCATAAGGCCGGCGATGCATTTCAGCATAGATACCGTCTAGTTTCATGGGTAGTGATGTCCCATCAGAAACAAACATTTGTCTTGACAGGCGTTGATGTGGACAAGTCAAGATAATTTCTAGAGGGGTGACTGGAAACGTTAGTCATGGATCCAAGAATCTTACGAGTAACCTACTGTAGTAGGTACTCGGTAACAGTCCAGGTTGTACAAGTATTGTACAAGATAGGCCCCCTAGATATGATTAGATGTATGGAATGGCATAAAAGCACGCTCGCACATCTTCTCAGCAAGCTCTCAGAACCTCTGTATCCAGGCAACTCGGTTTGCCTCTGGACTCCAGCAGGTCACTCCAGGTCACTCTTGCGAGCCTCACTGAGGACAGGTTGTGGCACTGACTCTCAGTGCGACCCTGCGTCGGTCAGCAAAATTCATTTTGTTGACACGAATGTCGCCTTGCGCCCTTTGAATAAACCTCCATGGCGTTTGCCTCTGGACTCCAGCAGATCACTCTCGCGAGAACCGAATTGTCCGGATGCGGTAGCGATTTCGTAATCTGGCCTGGTGAGGTAAGAAAAAAGAATGGGCACGTGATATATACATCAGGCAAGTATATTTCAAACGCTCATGTCTGTGTATTTTCTTAATAGTCCCAACTAATGATGCATGTCGGCTGCATTTGGAGGTGGAGCACTATCGGTGTAAACTTGAATGTCGTAATACATATCGTCATCATGCAATGACATGCACAAATCCGAGAGCGTGGATGTTAGTAGTGTTTTTTGAAGATATGACTCGTCAGTCACCTCTAAGCGTATTACCATTAGCAAGGTTCTGCAGAGATTTCGAGCGAGTAGCCCATCTACAGTAGTATTGAAAGCCACGCAAACATTGCACTGAACGATGTTGACTTCCAAGTTGAAGATCCACAAGGGTCCACAATACCTTCGCGCCCACTTCCTAATTGGGTCAAAACGATATTAGACTTAACGTACAAACAGCATATCATTTTTCTTCAATTCACATTTGCATTAGAGAGAAAAGGCACATAATTCTGCCGTGGAATAGAAAAGAGCCAGTTTTCCCCTTATATTAAGATTTAATTAGTCCGACTTGAAAATTCTGCGAGAGGCGTTGCTTGTGACGAGTTGCCTACTATGGGGCCAACGAGGCTTTCCTACCTTTTATGGGTTCTGCTACTGGTACGTAAAGTTAGAATAGTTGGTCAGGCTTTGTCAAGATATAAAGTAGTATAGATTTCAAGTAGTCACTTACATATGTAGATTGTAAATGCAAAAAGTACTAGAATAATCTGCAAGTTCTTACACAGTGTATCGCAACTGAGGTCCGAAGTATTCACCTTGGAATCATGCCGGTGGAGATCTTGTAGATCGCAAGTACATTAGTGGATCAGAATTGAAGAATTGCTCACCTGGGGCTAACCCAGTGGCGGGAGGTACCTGGCCAGATCCTTAATTCTCTTGGACCCCTCGTCCATTGTCAAATTTATTCAACCAACTCAGTCCTATCTACCTCTGGAATTACCAACATGACTGAGATTCAAGACTATACCAAAGCAAGGGAAATCCTTGCCGAATATCCCTCCAGGGATGGTCTCCACGTTGATTCCCTACTCGACTCAGATAAACATGGTGCTTTGACCTACAATGACTCTCTCATCCTTCCCGGATCTATCAGTATGAGAACTCCCAAATCAATTGGCTTGCTGTATCTAACGTATTGGCTAGACTTTCCAGCATTCGATATAACTCTCGATATAAAAGTGACCAGACAATTTACCATCAAAGCCCCTCTCCTGTCTTCCCCCATGGATACTATCACCAGACACAATATTGGCTATTCATATGGCTCTCCTGGGATTCCTCGGAATCATCCATAATAATTGTCCGGCAGACGAGCAGGCTGGTATGGTTAGGAAATCGAAGCGATTCGAGGACGGATTCAATCTAAACCCTATCGGTCTGTCCCCGACGGCAGCGGTGGAGGATACAAAAGAGTTGAAAGCGAAATGGGGGTTTGGCGGATTTCCTGTGACCGGTAAATTGAATCCTGTGGTTATACCATGACTCTATGAAGCCAATTATTATGGGCTCTTTGTTGATACGTATACTAAATAATTCCCCACCTCCAGAGAATGGCAATCTTCATTCCAAACTCTTGGAATAGTCACAAGTCGAGACATCCAATTTCATGACAACCCGCAAGATTAAGTTACAACCGTTATGTCGACAGACCTCGTCACCGCACCAGCTGGTACAACACTCGCTGAAGCAAATGACGTTCTTCGAAGCTCGAAGAAAGGAATATCGCCAATCGTGGATGAAGACGGATTGCTCACCTCTTTACTCTCCCGATCTGATCTGATGAAAAATATCCATTACCCCTAAGCATCGAAACTCGATGCGAAACAACTAATTTGCGCAACACAATCAGTACCCATGAGATAGACAAGATCCGACTCCAGAAACTCGTTGATGCCGGTCTCCGAATCGGTATGGGCAGTGGCAGTGCGTGTATCACACAGGAACCTTCCTTAAGTCATGGCCGTTGGTTGTCCTCAAGCTGCAGCGGTGCAAAGCGTGTGTTCATTCGCCGCCCGATTCGACGTACCTTTATTCGCCGATGGTGGAGTCCAGACCCTAGGATATATAGTGAAGGGACATGCCCTCGGTGCCTCAACGGTGATGATGGGTGGGTGGTCTACTTGCAGGCGCTACAGAATCGCCTGGGGAATATTTTGTGAGCAAAGAAGGACAATTATTTAAAGCTTACCGAGGAATGGGGAGTATAGCTGTGATGGAGGATAAAGGTCAAAGCAAGGATGGTAATCCTGGGGCCTCGCGATATTTCTCGGAAAATGATAAGGTCAAGGTTGCGCAGGGTGTTGCGGGGCTCTGTGGTTGATCGTGGTTCCGTCACCAAGTTTCTTCCTTACCTTGTAACTGGAATTCAGCATTCTCTCCAGGAACATTGGTGTTCGAAACCATGATTCGCAGCGTGATGGGGTGGAACAGGGAATTTTTCGATTTGAGATGAGGAGTGAAAGCGCGCAGGCTGAGGGAAATGTGGATGGCTTGCATACTCATGAGAAGAAGCTGTATGCTTAAATGGGCGCAGGGTATTCACTTTTGTCACGAGTTTCAATTAGAAGAATCAAAAGTTTAAACATTTGCAACAGACTGTTCAAAGTTTTGGAGGCTGGAATAGTCATATCATTACTATTATGAAGTATTTAAGTAGTAACAGTTACTAGTTAAGAAATGTTTGGAAGTTGAGCTCGAAGACTGGTCGAGTTTTAAGTAAAAACCTCATTCTTGTCAACAAATAATGGACTAAATAATAATACTATAGTGATGTGGAAGAGCCGCGCATGAGAAATACGCTCTACTACTAGTAAATAGCGGGCACAAGTTCGAAGTTGATCAAAAAGTGTATTGTAGTAACTTTGGTTGTTTTGAGACATACTCGTGCGTTGCTGGTTCTTAGGGAATTAGGGCAGAGACACAGCCAATGACCGCTTGGAAGATGGTCCATAAACACGAAAGTCCCCAAAATACTAAAAAATATATCTTGAGTGGCGATATCAGCTGCTAAATTAGTATTGAATTAGTTAATTACGAGGAGTAGAGGGTAAAACTACGAGATGATCACCGTTCTAGATCCTCAAATGACGTCCTCGACTAATATACACACAAACATCGAGCAAAGCAGATGAATGTTTTAATTCTTCACGAAAAGTATTTCCGAGGCCCAAAAAAAGAGATAAAATAATACACTCAACGTATCCTACCAATTGCAACTAGTAAAGGTATAATAATATAATATAATAGTATACTATAAACACCAGATTGAGGCAATTCTAGCCGACCTGCATCTACTGGACAAACAAGGATCACAGAGTTTAGCGTGAAGACCCAGAAAGCCACGTCTTTGGCAGGTGACTGATTCCATGCAGACCCTGAAGACCCTGAATATCCCACATTTTCTTTTTTTCAAATTATTTTAATCACTTTAATCTGATTCCGACCAGGAATTGCCTTAATTCAACCCCAAAGATAGCGCGTTCGGTCGCCGTTCCGGTTTGGGCGCGGCTCTACGAAACCGGCGGTTTGCGGGGGAATTTGAAGAGGCCCACCAGACAAAAGACATGCAAAGAGGGTTTCATTGAGCATTGATGATTGATGATTTCAGGCACGAGAAAAGCACCTTGATTTCATTCGGGTCTTCAACTTTTCTCTCTTTTGAATTCTTCCCTCTTCCACATGTCAATTCATATGCTGTAGGTGGTTGAACTGCAGTTTCTTTACTCAACTACCACACCCCTTGCATCCAGCCAGCATACTGGAATTCGCCATTTTATGGCCCTGATAGTATAACTACAACGCCGAAATGGGCAAAACAGCTGGTCTGAAAGATATCAAACTACATCATAGACGACCAAGGAGGGTCTTCGTACAAATTGCCTTTATCATTTCGGCAATATGGGTTCTATACCACTCCTTGTCTACCTTGGGAGGTAAGTTTCTATCTCATCAGTGATCGCCATAAAGAAGGAAAAATCTGATCATTTACCAGGAACATTATACCCGGAATTAACAAAGGAGATTGAGAAGCCACCGGCTGTATCAACAGAATGGGAGAAACACTCAGTATTCACACAGAGTCTATCGCGTGTGTTGGAATTACTACCAAACGAACAGCAAACAAAAAGTCTCCTCACACCCATCGAATCAACCGGCGAGAAAAGATTGAAAGAATTCGGGATTCGAACCAGACAATACAAACGACTCTTCGATGCATGGGAAACATTACACATTAACAAAACAACCTCCAACCACTTCATCCACGACGATATAATCCAATACCTCTACCGAAACCCCTCAATCGCAGACCTAATGGGTCAAGACATGACCAAATTAATCCACGATTACGAATCATATCGGTCAACAATTACCCATCTATCAACTCTACTTTTCCCTTGGACATCACCCTATTTCGCAGATCACCTTCAACTCCGCCAACAATTACACTCCGCAGGTCGTGGAATCGTATTTTCCGCTGGAAACGACCAAGTTCCCTGGCTCCTGACTTCAATCCCATCAATTCGCAAATTAGGATGCACACTACCCATCGAAGTAATGTATCTCGGTGACGAAGACCTACGCCCTGCATCTAGAGCTCGTCTAGAGGCCTTACCGGGAGTTATAACGCGGGATTTACGAAAAATGGTCAACGACGAAGGATGGACATTACGCGGCTGGGCCGGGAAACCATTCGCTGTATTATTTTCGAGTTTCCGTGAAACGATCTTCATTGATGCAGATTCATTATTTCTTCAGAATCCGGAGGGTCTTTTCGATGATTTTGCTTATCGACAGACTGGTGCTTTATTCTTTAAGGATCGATTGATGTTTCCCGAATCGAAACGTGAGTGGATGCAGGATGTTCTTCCTGAGCCTGTTTCTAGTAAAGCCCAAGAAACGAGACTTTGGGATGGACAGAGTGGTCATATGCAGGAATCTGGGGTTTTGGTACTTGATACTTATCGACACTTTTTGGCACTTCTTCTTGTGACGAGGATGAATGGGCCTGATCGAGATGGGGATGAGAAGAGGGGTATTCGGGGTGTATATGATATGTTGTTCGGTATGTGATTGTGATTTTTTTTCATATTGGAGGTTGAGGAGTAAGGGCTAATAACTTCAAGGTGATAAGGAAACTTTCTGGTTGGGCTGGGAATTGGTCGGGGATACAGACTATGCATTCCACAATGGAAGTGTAGGTACACTTGGTATCGCCCATGTTGAACCAGCCAAGCCAGTTCCCAGTGAAGCTGCTGGACTGGGCAGTAGCACTCTGTCCAACTCGAAAGAGTACACCATTTGTGCACCCCAATTGCTTCATCTAGATCTAATGGGAAGACCGCTCTGGTTCAATGGGTGGCTCCTTGAGAACAAATTTGCCGCAGCCGGCGAAAAGCGACCTGCTAAATTCGAGGCGTACGTTCGCGAAGAAGGACGAGAGCCGGACTGGCAATTGAAGGAGAGTAATCTTGCCTGTCTGACGTCGAGTAAGATGTTCAGTCTTTCACAGGAAGAGACTGGTGTTTTGGATATGATTATTGCAATGGGAAGACAAGCTGAGGCCTTTTGAAGGCATATATGGAAATTCAACCTTTGAGTAATTTGAGAATAGAAAATCAAACACATAAATTGTCAATTATGCTATAGGTATCATTAATTAAGAGAAAAAAAAAATGTATCAATAATGCAGATGGCCTGAACGATCTGAAAATTACAGCGCGTTTTATCGATCGCGACATCAGTGGTTTGGTCTTTGGTCCGTTTTGTGTTCAAAATTATTGAGAAATTTTGAACACAACACAAACCAAACCACTGTCGATATTGCGATCGATTAAAACGCTGTATGCTCCCCAAAATAATGAAAAATGATAATTATCGTACGAGCTCCCACTCCGCAATATATGACCAGGACATGCCGACTCGGCCTTCTTTCGCAAGATATTCATCTCTAGTAACACCCCGGCAGTCCTTACGATCCCCAAAAGAGGTCAACACACAAAGAAGAACCTTCTGACCAGGAGCTCCCAGCATACGAGCATCAGGAACATCGACGTACCAACAAGCTCCACCACCACCGGGTCCAGACCCAGCGATATAGTGAAACGGAAGACGTTCGTCTTTGCGTCCGTCTATTCCCTTGATAATCAAGAAGAATAAAGCTGGTTCCATCCGGCTATGGTGCGCCAAAGTCCAATGTTGACAAAGCAATCCGAATTGGAAACGAACAGGACTAGCCATGCTATACACGGAGAGACAGCCATTCGCAGGTTGAACAGTAGATCGACCAATGTCGTTCTTGTCGGCGTCACTGTAAAATTTGATCGGGGAACCACCGAGGGGATTATCAGGGTTTGTACGCATGTATTCTTCCCAACTGATTTCGGGCCGGCCGTCATCACGGAAGAAATACGCTTTATCAGAAGGGAAATGTTTCAATCCAAACTCATCATTTGACATGGTGAATTGTCGCGGGTGGAATTCCTGTTTGTATTTCCCGCCAGATGCCTCGCAGAGATGACCACCACCCCAGCAGGAATCGATCAATTTCCACTCTCCTCCGTCAATCCTCACTGCATTCCACGCATGACCAGCCTTAAATGGCGGGATAGCAGCACCTGGAGCAAGTTCTTCATGACCGTATCCTTTTCCATGGCCGGAAATTACAACTGCTTCCAGACCAGCCTTAGTAGCCAGGGCGGCAAACAGTCCAGCGAAGCCCTCGCATACTGCGAGACCAGAAGCGATCGTGCTAGCCGGAGTTGAAGGCTTCACACAATTATTAAAGAACGAATAAGTGTCGTATATAATATTGTGATGTAGCCATTTAAAGATGACTCGAGCTTTATCTGTCGCAGAAGGGAAAGGAGCAGTCAACTCATTGGCCAGCCAACCGATATCGTGCGAGGGGAGTGTCTCTCGAGGATACTGCGCAGCACGTTGGTCGGGGCCGGAAAAGTCTCGGCATACTAGACAACAAGTGTTCGATGTGCCAGCCGAAGCAACGGGTTGTGCTGAGCCGTTGAAGCGCGGCTTTGTCGCCTGGATCTTAGAAAGATCAGGTCGTGATGAGTGCGGGATAGGCGGGGGTGTTCCATTTGGTGCTGTATCATCAGCTGGCGTACTGTTGGGCCTTCCCGGTACTGGGGGAGTTTTGTTCAAGCCTCCAAAGCCGGTCTGGCGAATAGTGTTCAGGTCTTGTGCAGACGGGGTAGGCGGCAGTCTGCGTACTGGTAGACTAGGCTTGGTGTCTTCTGTTTGATTAACATTGGATTGCGATTCTACGCCAGAAGGTCGTCGAGGTGGCAGTTGTGGCACAGGAGGAGTATTTCCATTAGTCTGCGGACGCGAGGGCAAGCCCGGCGCTGGTGATGCACTAGGTCGAGAAGGCAGACTTGGACGTGATGGCACGCTGGGACGAGAAGATGACGAAGACGATGAAGGCGCAGGAGATTTGCCTCGTATTGAATTAAATTTGGCTGAAAGACCGCCAGACAGATTGCCGAGAGTAGACGAAGACGACTTGGACTCGGATCGTGCAGATGGCCTCACCTCAGTGAGATCCTCCTTGGGACGTTTTGGTGGTAGCGCAGGCAACTCAGTCTCACCCCATGCAGGAGCCTTGATTCTGCCATTTGGTGTACCGGTTGAGTTCACAGAGGTTGTCGAGGCACCCCGGATGCTTGTTGCTGTAGTCGTCGCGGTGGAATGTGATGCGTCCGATGTGACTGACTCCACAGAAGGTCGTCGCTGCTGGTCGGTTGGTCTTCGCGGGGGTAAATTAGGTCGAGACTCTGCATATGATGGCGGCGGATCCCCACGAGACGGTGGAGGAGGGGGAGGAGCCCGTTCTCTCTTTGTAGGCAGTGGTGGAGGGACTTTCGGCTTGGGCTTCACTTCTGGTCTCGGGGATGGGGTCGGAGGTGGTCGCGGGACCGGTCTCGTCGTCCGTTCATCTGCAGGCTGATTCCCGATAGGCGAATTGTCTAGAACAGAACCGGTGACATGATAAGAGGGTGGGTTGTTGGCCGATCTGCTTCGTTCGGTGGGTGGCCGTGGATACGATGGAGGCTCAGAGGGAGCTGTTGGGTGGGCGGCCTGTGATTGTCGCAGAGCGGCGATCCGTTCCTGAATCGAGCCCAACTGAGGTTCCTCCGTAGCCATTTGTATTTGGTAGTCCTCTCGCAAGACTGCTGATTCACAGATGGTGAAGAGCAAACGAGTCAATGAAGAGTGGAGATCAGATCAAATGATAATTAAGATAGTCGATTCTGTAACAACAAATATCTTGGCGAAGGGAGGGGCAGTCTGATCGGAGTCACAATGCCAGGCCAGCAATGCTAGAAAAGCAAGTAAGTAACAAAAATGAAGAGAAAGCAAGCCCAAATGCATGAAGAGAAAGAAAAAGAGGAGGGAAAAGAAGAGAAGTGCAGGCGTCGCGCCAGCTGAAAACGAGAGGCTCCAACAGGGCGGAGTGTTAAAGTTGGGGGCGAAGAGAAGCGAGTGGAGAGAAGAGGACCATGGGACAATTCAGGTACACAAAGTACCAGAGAACAGACGTATACATATGTAGTCAATGAAGAGAGCAAGGTAAAGAAGAGTTTGATTGAATTTATTTCCAGCATGTCACCCTCATTTGGACTCCTAAACACCTCGAGGCGACTAGTACAGCCCCATATAGGTAAAGACATGAATTCAACAAGAAAAAGAAAAGACACGAAAGAGAGACAGACCTAGGTACGTCCAGATGCGGATGGGAGAGACTCTGATAAGAAAATGAAACATAATGCACAAAAGAAGAAGAAATCACCACTTGCGTTGATCCTCAAAGGACCGAGGTCATACTTGGACCTGTCCTGATCAACCAACGAATTGGACATAGAGTCAGATACACTCCCATGGACATCAAACAATACGAAAAGAGAGAAAGAAGAAAACCGTGAAATACATCGTGGGAGAAAGGAAAAAGGATTCACAGGGAAGTAAAGTAGAGAAAGAAGGACCACAGAGGGAAGGAGATAGGATCGTTCATCAAGAGCATCATTTCATCCCAATGTACAATAACGTCGAGAGTTGCCCAGTGGCTCGCTCCTAGACATTCTTGTAGAGAAGCAGTGGCTCGCCGACATTTTCGATCTCAGGGATAGTACATTTGAGATCAAATGCTTTGGCCAGGACAATCTTGAAGATCTATCGAATTTGTTAGCAGCCAAGAAAGACAAAGAATTAACGGAATCAAAGACATATGAGGAAGATATACCTTTTGAACGTTAATACTATGGCTGGTACTGCTGAAGATCAAGCTCGCTTTCATCGCCTTTGCAAAACGCTTTGCCTGGAGGGAAATTTCCTCTTGATCCTCGCGAGGGAAGTTCACAAAGTGATCATACTTGGTACCCACTAAGAAAGGAATGGCGGTCTTGTTGAAACCACGGCCTTGGCGATACCATTCTTTGATGGAATTGAGCGTGCTCTTGCGTGTCAGATCGAACATGAACAAGATGGCAACAGCATCATTGCAGACCAGTGGCAACATGTTGACGAATTCGCGTTGACCACCCAGATCCCAGATGGAGAATGTGATCTCCGTATTACGGATAGAAATGGTCTTTTCCATAAAGTTGACACCTATCACGAAATTCGTCCGTTAGAGGGGCCCCAGCAAGAATCCCTGAGATTACACTTACCTAAAGTCTGGATGTAATCTTCGTCCCAGCTGCCTTCCACATACTTGACCATCAGACTGGTCTTGCCGATCTGGGCATCTCCTACCATGCCAACTTTAATCACAACACTGTTCTTTGCTGCCTGTCCTGACTGTCGCTGGGCGACCTCCGAGGGTTGTTGCTGAGAGAATCCCGGCCGCTCCGTACCACTGGATACGCCCGAGCCAGGTCTCGAACCAGGATGAAGTTGAGGCTGCTGGTTCAAAGGAGGAGAGGAGGTAAGACGAGCTGCATGTTCCGCTTCACGTTGTTGATGATACTCAGGAGCGGCGTTGTGAAAATCAGTCGATCGGGAATGATAGTGGGCTTTGGAGTCGCTGTTATACCCGTGATCGATGACCGCACGGCTGGCGGGACGCTCTGCGACCGATTCTTCGACATTCACACTGACAGCAGCCGGCTGCTGTTCAGGCAATTCCTCGGTTTGTTCGATGGGTTCAGGATGGGCAATAGATTCGGGTTGGAGGTCGGAAATTGGCGCTGACGATGGCGCTGGCGCTGACTCTTCGACCGGAACTTGCTGCGGTTCCGCGGCAGCAGGAACCTCCGATACTGGTTGCTGCAGCGGGTCCATGAGGATAATACCCAGGAAAGAATCGGTCTAAAAGAAAAAGGGATGTGGCTTTTCTTCTTTTCGAGGGTGGAACCTGTTCGAAGCGCCTGTATTAGTATCTGCGGGGAAAGGAGACCCTATGATATATTACCCACCGATTCCCAAGGGGTGATTCAATCAAAGCAAGGATCAAATCTATTGTACGCAGCCGAGAAGTCCAGACGAAATCGGCAATTCAAAAATCTCAAGCCAAGCTGACGGCGTCTTTGGTTGCGCGACTCAGCAAAGAGAGGGGAGACTGGGAAGCACAGAATCGGGTAGTGCGTAAACACACACACAGACACACATACACCGTCTGCAGACCGGCACGACAAGACAGGGAGAGAGAGAGACAACAGAGCGAAAGTCCAGACACAAACCCAATTGTGAAGAAAAGGGAAATCGGAAGAGATGTAAACGAAGGCAAACGCAGCAAAGGGAAGCTTTGCGACTTGCACTTCTTCTTCTCAGCTCGTCGATCTGCGCTAACTCCCAATTGGGTTTAGCGTGTTGGCAACCCAAAAGGCGGGAATTTTCGAGGGAAAAAAAAAGTTCTTATCGGCTGGACTTTTTCCCCTCATTCTTGGAACTTGAATATCCCCGCTCTTTGAAAGACAAAATCTTGTCTTTCTTTTTAAAGAAATCATGTCGAAGAGAGCCGCAGATGCCTCTGATGAGCAATCGACTGCTCTGAAGGCCGGCGAGCGCCCTATTGTTGATGCTACTCCGGATGAGGTGGGGGAATTCGAGGATGAGTACGAAGATGAATTCGAGAGTGAAGACGAGATTCTAGAGGCTGGTGTCGATGGTCGTCCTGATGCGGAGCGCGAGGAGGAGGAGAAGGGTATGTATTATCCTTATGTCTTGTTTTATAATTGCTGTCTGTACTAACTAGAATGCAACAGAGGCTATGGAAGTCGACAAGGAAACCTTCATTCCTGGCCGCACAAAGCTCGCACCCGGCGAGACACTGTCGCCCGATCCCTCGACTTATGATATGCTTCACACGCTTACCACACCTTGGCCATGTCTATCTTTCGACATTGTGCGCGACTCGCTCGGCGACAACCGAAAGACTTTCCCCGCTACCGTCTACGCTGTCGCTGGAACTCAGGCTGAAGGAAGTCGCGCCAAGGATAACGAATTGATGGTTCTCAAGATGAGTGGATTGAGTAAGATGGAAAAAGAAGGCGAGGATGAGGACAGCGACTCCGACTCGGATGATGACATGGGCGAACCTATTCTCGAACACAAGTCGATTCCCCTCGGCTCGACGACCAACCGTATTCGCGCCCACCAGACACCTTCTCAGTCGGCGGACTATTCGAAGCCCCCGCAAACTCTGACAGCTACTATGCTTGAGAACTCGCAAGTTCTGATCCACGATGTCACACCTTACCTTTCCAGCTTCGACGTGCCCGGCACTATCCTTCCCCCCTCCGCCTCGAAACCTCTTTCTACTCTGCGCATGCACAAGTCTGAAGGATATGCTCTGGACTGGTCCCCTCTCCAACCCCTCGGCAAGCTTTTGACCGGTGATAACGACGGTCTTATTTACGCGACCTCTCGTACTGAGGGTGGCGGCTGGGTCACTGATACCCGCCCTTTCAGCGGCCACACTTCTTCCGTGGAGGAACTTCAATGGTCGCCGAACGAAAAGAACGTATTTGCTTCCGCCAGTAGTGACGGTAGTGTCAAGGTATGGGATGTGCGATCGAAGTCTCGCAAGCCTGCGGTGGATGTTCAGATCTCGAAGACGGATGTCAATGTCATGAGCTGGTCGAACCAGACATTCCACCTTCTCGCGACTGGTGCGGATGATGGACAATGGGCTGTCTGGGATCTGCGTCACTGGAAGCCGAACGCTGCGGCTCCTTCTGCTCAGATCAGTGCTTCACCCGTTGCCTCGTTCGATTTCCACAAAGAGCCTGTCACTAGCATCCAGTGGCATCCGACAGATGACAGTGTTGTTGCCGTTGGCTCTGCAGACAACACGGTCACTCTGTGGGATTTGGCGGTCGAATTGGATGATGAGGAGAGTCGCCAGGCTGGTGTGGCTGACATTCCTCCACAATTGTTGTTCGTTCACTACACGGAATCAGTCAAGGAGGTGCACTGGCAAGCACAGATGCCGGGTACTCTTATGGCCACGGGTGGTAATGGCTTCAGGTATGTTTTTGTGTCTGCGATGTGCGATGCGATACGACAAGTAATACTAATATTTTCTTCTAAAGTGTTTTCAAAACGATCAGTGTTTAGTTCCGACAAAAGTCTTAACGTGTGATGTCCTGCTCATATACCAGCCGAGTGCCAGTAGAGGTACCTGGCACAATGGAATGAATATTAGTCGCCATCGATGAATTGATGAGCGTGAACAGAAAATAATCCTTGTTCTTCATTTCTCATACATTTGGCGTCCTCGATAGAAATGCATTTATGATTTGTTCTATTAGTTCAATTATCAGTAGCTATAGCTAGTCTACTCCGTTGTAACTATACTATATCATGTCACCAGAGCCAATACCGCACAGCGGAAAACAATCATAACTAATTCCGCAGTCAACCTCGGCTTGAGGCGTACGAGGGGGAGGGGCACAGCACTGTATACTAATTTACTAATACCATTCCAAATATCATAGTGCCAGTAACAGTAATTTTAAGTATAAGTGTACTATGTATGGGAATCAGACTGTACTGTAAGCTGCAATGCACAACATTTCAATGCAGTATGGTGGCAGCAAGTTCTCCTACAGGAGGAGGGTCCTCCGGACGACGCACCTACACCCTACCTTAGTACTTGACCTGGTCGTATCTCAGTCTGCATGAGACTAACCCAGCCCGGTAAGTGTGAGAAAGTAACTGAATCCAGATGCATTGGGACATCAAGGGCCGTGCCAGATCGTCGTGCGCCATTTGGGCTCGGCGCCGTCGTGGGCCCGACTCGGGTGCGACTTGGCGGTTGATTCTCTGATTGTATTACAGTACTCTGGGCCGTAAATACATACTGTACTTACAGTATGTAGTTAGTACATAGCAATTGTTAGTGAGTATTGAAAAGGGTACAGAAAATCGAGAGTGTGTGGCGATGTGTTGAGGTGCTGATGATCTGCTCGTGTCTGTGCGAATTCCAGGAACTGGAACTCAACTGAACTGAACTTTCGTAGTGAAGCTTCGCTGAATTATCAAGCCGCCGAGAGACCGTGGAACAAGTGGGCTAGAAAGGTATGACATGCATGGATTTGGCATTTACAATTACTATTCGAGTGGTCTGAGAACTTCGTACAGGATTTGTTGTTTGCCTGGTGCGCATCCGATCATCGGGCATTCATTTACAGTAGTTAGTCGAGTTGCCTGTCATACTGTGTATTCTTCAATTCTTCACGCAAGGAACCGTCTGCAGTGTACCTACAGAATGACTATAGTAGACTGGATGGTTTTTGTACATGTACCTACAGGAAGTAACTACTGTCCTATCTCAAATGGCATTATCTATTGATACACCAATACGGTACATACTGTCTCATCCACGGAGAAAGCTACATCCGAGTTCTGTACAGTAAAAACACTACTGCACGACGAGAAAACCGGGCAATCACATCAGATCTAGCCGCTGCACGTTCCATGGAGATCCTGCACTACCACCGAGTAGAGTTTGGCGACTGTCCATCGGCATTTCTCCGGTGAATCCTTGGGGCCAGCCTTAGCTGACTACATATATACAGCCCTCTGTATCTTCTCCAGCCACTTAGTTACCACGTAAGTAACACTACGCACTACTGTATGTATGGAGTGGTAGGTACTCCGTACACATTTCCGTGCTCAGAGCAAATAATGTCGCGATGTCTAGATCAGGACACCGAGCTGAGAGAGATACGGAACCAGGCAACCTTCTTATCGGGAACTGCCGGTTGGGAATAGTTAGATCCACTTGGTGTGTTTGGGGATGCGCTGATGCTCGTTCCTAATTATAAGTTCTTCACAAATACTCCGTACTCCGTAGCGCTGTTAACTGGAGCTCTACAGATTACATACTGCGTACAGTATGGTTTGCGCAGATCCACTGACAAGGCATGGCTGATATGGAACAGGAAGGTTGCCACTGATAATCATGATCAGGGTGGCATTCAATAGAACTTAGATGGTTCGATTGGCCGAATGATCGCTCTTAGTACGAAATTTACAAATACACCCGCAACCTATCCACAATGTACTGTATGTACTATGTACGTTGAGAGTTGAAAGTTGATCGTCGCGCAGGGACTCGGATGCGGGAGCTAGGACCAGCACCTGAACTAAGGATAACTGGCGAGTCATGAACGACGTCCATATGCACCCTCACATCATCGCATTCTGTATTTTACTGGCCTTAGAGCTTCGTTTATACTCCGTACAGTAATCATTTTTTAAATTGAGTAATCAGTCTTCTCTTCCAAGAGGCTGATTAATAATACTATACTAACTAGTTATACTACAGTATGTATTATCGAGCATCCAGCATCTCTACTCCGTACATAGTATAGGTTATGGCTACTGAAATACTGCTACTGAATAAATGGAACAGTTATTTCTTATTTCCCAGAAGAGAAACCCACACGAAAGCCAATCGATTAATAAATCAAAAGGTAACATCGCAGTCTCCACTCCCAAGGCCGTCTAGACTCCACGAATAGCGCGCGTTTCAAGTTAAGGCTGGCCAGTTGAATGTCTTTGATACTCGGCACTACCAACTCACAAGAATGCCGGTTTTTGTCATCTCCAGCCACAGTTATAAGCGCACCGCAGTATCGCTGCTGATGACAATGTAACAAATTGCAATGTACTAAATATCAAGTTAAGATAATTCTGAATACAGCGAAAAGTAAACAGCACAGGAGATACCGCAAATAAAAATAAAAGAATAAAATTAAGATAGCAAGTGGACGTTAACAAATGTTCCTTTTGCGTGGTATTTGCGGATCATCGTCTTAGCCTGACAGGAGTGGGATCCTCCTGAATCCACCCCTGCCGCAGTGGGACGCGGGCCTTGGTCGTTATCGTGGACCGTGACGAATAACATCGGAGAGATTGCAGCACTCAATTACAAGATCCTCAGATCCAGACTAAACACAGAGTACTGTGTATGTCATGGCTGCTGAGCTCATTGATCCGATGTCAGGGGAAGTGCATGGCATGGTATTCTTCACGCGGACACTTCCTTGTCAAGTTAGCTTGAATTAACAAAAACATGAGTGGACGGCACGGCGTAAAGTCCGATCATCGAGGACTAATATCCGAGCCGCGCACTTGATGCCATCGTGCACAAGCGGCGAGCACAGGCCATGGGACGATCAGCCAGACGGGGAGATGCTTGCATCGGAGATTTAATTGTGTTAGAAATCACCCCACGAAATGACCAGGGATTCATAGATTAGAAGGAGATAATTCGCCGAGCTGTCTAACGGTTGGTTGTACTAATATACACCGTGTATGGATTACGCAAGAACGATAGACTCTTGTACTAGAATAAATGTGAGAGCGCTAGTTTTACGGAGTACCTGGAGGACTTTTTACTAAGGAGTTGTTGTATCTTCAACCTTACTATAGTAAGTACTAGAGTACGGAGTAGTCAGAGTCCAGACACTAAATTACACATTGACTCTATGCGTTTGGTCAGTGCTCTAATTTACAGACTCGGTGAATTCCACGGAAGTGGATGATGTCCGTAGCGTCGAATGGAACGCCTCATGGTTTAAAAAGGTTAGTGTCTGCGCTCACGAGGGATTGACTTCTCTTGGACCTGCATGGCTGTACGGAGTATTGAAAGAAAGAATGAAAATCGCAAAAAATGATGGCAAATAGACTAAACAGATCAAAGAGATTTTGATAATGTACTATAATTGTCGCATTGTGCGGAAGTATCCATGCAGGTGGGATACTATTCTGCACAATTCATACTCGTAACCTTTGGAAGTTGCACCATCGAATAAATTCTTTTATTCAAGGATGATATAGATGACTAGGGCTAGACATGCCAATTAGCAGTACCAATGAAGGCACTTTATCTCAGGCACTGTTGTTTGGGCAAACAATCTAGAGTATAGCCAACTTGGATAAATCACTCAACATACTATCGCTCGATTCTCCCGTTTCTCACCTGGATGAACAATGGATTAACAAGCAAGCATTATGCTGAGCCCTCCGTGACCCAGTGGCTTGCCGAGCAACCGTTTCATTTGCCTGATTCGACTCACCTCGGGTCACCTGCAGCACTCAAAGACTCGCCCTACTGGCTAGTTTGAGTTAGCGCGCATGGGCACGTCTGGGGATTCTGCAAACGAGCTGTCCGTGCGAGGGTTGAAGCAGAGCGGGATTAGCGCAAGGAAAATCAGGTCAACGTGGGATCAACATGGTCAGTACAGTATGCAGTTGTACATAGACGGTACTTACTCTCAAAGGCTGGAGAGTATGCCCTATGCCTCATACTCTGATTCAATTCAGCATAATCTAGGGACAGCTCGCAAGTCTGTCGGTACCATGCCACGCCGTGCCAAAAATTCAAGACACTTCTCTCCACAGGCACGACTGGTACACGCTTGGCTCCGCGAGGATCCGGGAATTCCAAGACTGACAAGACGAATCACACGGGGGGATCGTCACGCACCGGCACCCCCCAGATCCAGCCGCATACCTCGATCCGTCGCTAGGCCGCGCCAATAGATGATCCCAATCAATTATTGGGGCTTCAGTCCCAATATACGGAGTACGGGGGTGTACACACACCCAAACTTAAACCAGGGCTGCAACGTGCGTCGAATGTTGAGCGGGTGGAATTCTAGAAAGTTTGGATCCGGGGTCAGCTCCATCCGTCCATTCCATTCCAGTCGTTTAGGCGCAGAATAAGAGCATCAACAAAGGGATGTCTCTTTGCCACGCTCCACGAGTGAGACCATGTGCGCAGGAACCGAAGGATGCCAACCACGGCACCACCAGCAGCAGCAGCAGTAGCAGCGTATCGACTGCTTAAACTGCGTCAATCGTAAGTACAGTATGGCAGTACTACATACTGTAGTGTGTATACCGCGGACTGTAGAGAGGATCCCCCACACGAACCCTTTTGGTCACAGCGTCTGTCCCCCACAAAAATGGCGCATGCTCTCTTAATTGGGGGATTCCTTTGCGGATGAATCCGCCCAAACAGCTCGGCCCCCAGCCTCGTAAGTGGATCTGATGGATACCTGGCCACATCATAGGTGTCCAGTGATGTCGAGTGATGGACAAGTTTCCAGGTTACAGTCTGGACAGGTCCCAGCGTTTCAAGTAATTCAAGTATTCGGTCCAGTGCGATCCATTCCAAAGGTGGCTTTGCCTTTGCCTTTTTGCCCCTTAGCCTAGTCAAAGACTAGCCACAGAATCTATGGTTTGTAGTGTAGCATGTACGGAGTAGACTAGACTAGACTGCTCGAAGTACCATACGATACGGCCGTTTCTCGCCGATCTGGTCACGAGGAACGCAACTCGTATGGTGGTGGCAGGACGAATGGCGAGGCAGCCCCACTGCAGGCTAATGCAGCTGGCATCCGTGGTAGAGTACATTATACATTGTACTGTACTTTTAGACAGTGTATGAAAATGAGTAATCTCATCTCAATTTTTGATGTGCTAGCAGAACTTCGCATCTACAACTATTCCGTTTAATTCGCAATCTGTTTAAATCCACCTCACCATGCTACTCTGTACTGTAGGTAGGATTTCTAAGCTATGATACGAGTTGCTAGTGTAGGCCAGTGCGTGCGCCCAAGATTGGTCTACGCCGGATTCGGTATCACCCTGGGTAATCGCAGAATCATGATTGGTAGCATCTGCCGCTTGATCCACTCTGGGGAACCGGTATTAAAACGGTCACAATACAAACCGGCTCGAGGTGCCTCAAGTACATCCAATTCGATACTTGCATACAGGAGTAGAGTCTAGTATGTTGGGAAAGTACTGGACAGAGTAACACGATAATGCCAGACAATGTCAGAACATGTACTCTGTATTGTATTGTGCGTGGCGCGTGGCTACTGTCAAACAGGTTCCCGGGTACCCTCCAACGTGCAGGGCCACCTGCATTAATTCTGGTACATACCACCCACAGCAGACAGTATTCCCACCCACCATCCACAGTACTTCCACCACGGGCGTTTGTACTCAAAGGCCCCAGGTACCTCGTCTTCTCCCAAAGTCAAAAGGTTGAGAGGCAACTTTCGATCAACTTCAACCTTCTCTCCTTTCATCCATCTTCCTCTTCCCCCTTCCCAAACTTCCTTCCCCGTCGACACCGCTCCGTCTTTCCCTGATATCTATTCCTCAACTTCTTCCGACGGTGTCGCGCCTCATTCTCATCGACTTCTTATCTGCAATTGCCCGCTATCTCGGCTATCTCCGGCTTATCCTACCGGTCCATGCTTCTTCGTTCGCAGACCTGCTGCTTCGAAGCTTGAGAATTCTCTCTCTCGAATCACCTCATTCATGTAAGTGACTTCTAAACCTCCATTGTTCATCTCGCCGGAGAATCATTTCAACTCGTCGTGCTGCTTGAATCGGGGAGCTGATCTCTCACCTCGACCCCAAAAGACGTCAATACTAGACTCCATAACCCGCCCACCGGCCGCAGGTCCCCATATCCTGTCGATATACAATACTACATCCTCTTCCCCGTGATCCCAGCGACTTGATTCAATCAAGATACCAAGCGATATTTATTTCCCGCAAATTCGCAGGGCAAGAGAATTTATTGCCTCGTCAATTCTCTCTCCCCCCTCGATCAACGTGTGGTACAAGCTGGCTTGCGCTCCCTGGTGGGTCTCCTCGTTTCGCTCTCCGGGACGGTCCATGATAAGCGCCCTCGTTCTTCCTGGGGTGACATCAAAAACCGGCCTTGCGCTTTTTCTTCATTTTATTTCGTCTGATATTACATATCATTGCTTCGTCGTCATTGCTAGATCAATTGCTAATCTAATGTTGTCGAGTTGAAGAAACGTCGTTTTTGCGACTTTCTCAAGACCATTAATAACGCTCTCCGTTGTACCGCCTCGTCATCCTCCACCGAGTGACGAAAGAGTACTTCTGATTGTGTTCCGTGTCTTCTATTTCACTCTTCTCCTCTCTTCTCTTCTATTTGAAGGTGACCAGTGTATTCTTACTCTGGTCCGAAGAGAAGCGGTGATCAATTTAGGATGCTGTTAGGTGCTATGGTCGCTCATCATCCTGATCACAGCCCCCAAATCGCAGAACTAGCCAGTATCAACGAGATTCCTGGAAACATGCCTGGTAAGTGCTTTCTCCCCTTGCAATTCGACCCAAATCTCAACGCAATTCCTGGAATTCTGAACTCCCATCGGTAGCTCCAACAAAGGAGAACAAGAAGGCCGAGACCAATGGTCAAGCTGCTGCCAATAGCAATATCCCACCTCCTAAAACAGATAAACCGAGACCCCACGTCTGTACCACTTGCGGTCGCTCATTCGCGCGATTGGAGCACTTGAAGCGCCATGAGCGTTCTCACACCAAGGAAAAGCCATTTGAATGTCCTGATTGTGCACGATGCTTCGCCCGCCGGGATCTATTGCTGCGACACCAGCAGAAGCTCCACATGACCACAACCCCATCCTCGCGACCTAGAAATGCCCGTCGTGAGAGTACTGGTGCTGCCCCGCCTGGTGCTGGGGCCAATCGTGTGAGGAAAAATTCCATCGCTAACAATTCATCATCAATGCGCCCTAGAGCCAACACCATCAGCCACATTGGTGGATCTGCCTTGGGCATGGCCGAGGGTGCTAATCCATCCTCCGCGCCCAGCCAATCGGGTCATGCATACCACCCCAGTTTAGGATCATCGGTCGGGTCAAGCATTGACTACAGAGGGTATAGTTCAGGACACCCTCCAGTGAATGGATTGGCTAAGCTCGAGACGTCCGGGCTTCCTATGGACATGTCTGGCAGCCTTCGGACTGCCCCCGTCTATGGAAGCTTCGACATGGGTATTGATGGTATGTTGATGGGTCATGGCAGCACAATCAATCCGGCACAGCTTCACTTTGCAGGTTCCCCCCAAGGTTTCGGTGAGACCCCGTCTTCTCCATTCGGTCACAATGCCCATGGAATGCAGCACCCGACAGACCCCATGATGGAAGAGGACATGAATTTTGACTGGATGAACGGTTTCGATGCGGCCGTCGCTCTTGGGAACGGCAATGACTCGGTCATTGACGAGTCATCTCCGTCGGCTATGAGTACAGGTAGCCAAAGTGGCATCAGCGAAGCCATGCTGGATGGTCCTAACCGTATCCCCATTTCTAACGGCTGGCATAACCCATTCCCCGCGCATGCTGCCACCGCAAACCAATTTGCGCTTGACTTTTCACCCAACACCTTGAACGAATTGGGAATCCCCCCAGAGACAGTGTCGCCAAAGTCACTGATGGCACAGAATCCATTTGCTGAGACCTATGCCACTCCTCCCTCTATGACCTCGGTCGGCCAGCCCATCGTGGGAGGACATTCGCAGAGTATGTTTCCATCCTCAACAAGCGGAGAATCTCCTAATCCTCTCAACGTTCCTTTCCCGAATAGTGCCTTTCGAAGTCAACATTCCCCAGTCTCAACGGATACATTTACAGACTCCACACGACAGGCTCTATTAGCGAGCATGTCGCAACCCACTGGCTTCAATCACCGCAAGTATTCCCAACCCGCGAGCGGCCTCCTGAACAGTCGTGAGTTGTTCGCTCGCTCCAACGGTTTCAACAGCACCGGTCAATTACCAAGCACTTCGGATATGCAGCGGTACATCTCGGCCTACATCACCTACTTTCATCCCCATATGCCTTTTCTCCACATTCCGACCCTCAATTTCCAAGCGCCAGAGTACACCAATAATTTGCGCACTCCAAGTGGACATCTTAATCTCAGCTCCACCGGCGTTGCAGGCGGTGGTGGCTGTCTGATTCTCTCGATGGCCGCCATCGGCGCTCTCTACGAATACGACCCCGCTGCTTCCAAGGATTTGTTCGAAGCCGCCAAAAAGATGATTCAATTATATCTCGAAGAACGACGGAAAGCCGACATGTCTGCCGCGCTTAGTCGATCAAGTTCGCATCGAGATAGTTCAGTGCATAATACTCCGCTCTGGCTAGTGCAAGCGATGCTTCTCAACGTGATCTACGGCCACACCTGCGGTGACAAAACATCCGCAGATATTGCCAGCACACATTGCGCTGCGTTGGTTAGCTTGGCACGGGCAGCGGAGTTGACGCATCACTTAGATCCGAAGAATTTGCCACAGGATCATCTCAATGCAAACTACAATACAGCCGATTCAGATCCTACCGACATCGAGAACTGGATGTCATCTTCTTACAGTCAACCAAAGGAGAGACGTGAATGGTTGAATTGGAAGGTAGTGGAGGAGCGTAAACGAACTCTTTATGCAATTTTCGTTCTCTCCAGCTTCCTTGTTTCCGCATACAACCACGCGCCTGCTCTGACAAATTCCGAAATCCGCCTTGACCTCCCCTGTGAAGAGGATCTATGGGCTGCCGAATCGCCTCAAGCATGGAAGAAGATGGGAGGACACACATCTACGCTACAAAGTGTATCCTTCTCTTCTGCCCTCACCTCCCTCTTGACCGCCAGCCAGCGAGAGCAACAACAGCAATCATCGAATTTATTTTTCAGCGAGGACCCTTCAAACCCGGAGAATCGACCTAGTACCTTCGGCTGCCTTGTTTTGATCTACTCTTTACACAACTATATTTGGGAAACTCGCCAACGGCACATGGGCCGTCAATGGACCGCCCAGGAAACCGAGGCCATGCAGTCGCACATTGAACCGGCTCTACGAGCGTGGCAAGCAGCTTGGGCTGGGAACCCTGTCCATAGTCTGGAACGACCCAACCCTTTTGGCGCGGGACCGTTGTCAGCGGATAGTATTCCTCTGCTAGATTTAGCGTACGTGCGACTCTTTGTCAATCTCGGTCGAACAAAGGAGGCTTTCTGGCAACGTGACTGGAATGGTATGGCAGATGAGCTTGCTCGAGGTGCCGAGGTCTTTCATCAGGTCGATACTACGATGAGCGATGCAGTTGATTCAGCACTAGGTCCATTGGATCGACGTGAGTCAATTAATGACCTCGGAGTAGGCGATCTAGCTATCTCGCAGACACCAACCCAAGAGCAACCCATGCAGACACTCTCAGGCATGTACAAGACAGGCCAGTCTAAACGAGAAAAGCACCTGCGTAAAGCAGCCTTTTATGCCGCCGACTCCATCTCCATGTCCGATCGCCTTGGCAATACCTTTGCAGAATTCTCATCCCGGGAACTCCCCATCCAGTGCGCGATGTGTGCTTTCGACTGTGCACAGGTTCTTGCAGAGTGGATCACAACCGTTCAAGAGCGAGTTGGTCCGTACCTTGGAATTCTGGGTCGTGAGGAAGTAGACCTTACCCAGGTTCCGGGGGTGATGTTGCTCGAAGATGAAGATTCCAAGTTGGTGGATAAGATCAAGGAGATTTTGAATAGCATTGAAACGAAGATGCGGTGTCAAGTGCAGAATAGCAATTCTATGTCTGCTCTCAGCGTGATGCAGCGATTGCCTAGTGTGGTGGAGGGCGGATACGGGTGTAAAATATTGATTGCGACAGCGAGCCTATTGGATCGGGCTGCTGTCTGGCCAGGTAAGAATTTACCTTTCGCCATATCGCCATGTTTGAGTTCTTTCTTTACTAACGTATTCCAGTGACGAAATTAATGGCCCGCTCTTTAGAAGCACAGGCTATGCGAATGAAAGAGCGAGCCGAACACTCCGTTATGATGACCACCTAATGACTTCTCATATGCCTTCGAACCCAGACGCAAATCAAATCCGGCTGGTGATAAAAATCCAAAGTATCCTTATATACTCTACGACCAGATGTCCCTTGCACTTGATTTCCAACTTGATAACTTGGTACTCTACTCCCCCCGCTTCAATTTCAATACCCCGATCGAAACTGTGATAGACAAATGCCATGCCACGATTGCCTTTACTGTGTTACCCCTGCCTACGATGTTCCCTAGCGTTGATTGATCTTTTATATTTTGTATCTGTTATTTTTTTTTCTTTTTTTCCGTCCTAAATGGATGGGATGGTGATGTGCCGTGGTGATTCCCTGTGAAGTCTTGCCGGGGATTCGAATGCCAAGTGTATTGTGATTGAATTGTCGGAGTTATCTGGGCTATTTTTCAACCATTTTATTATTTGATTTCTCTTCTCTTTGATCTGTCTATGTTTAACTACTTTGCTTTATTCATGTGAATATCATTGAACTTGAGTATGTTTTTTTCTCTAGATTTACGTAGAAATTAAAGGCGCCTCATCATGAGGAAGACGTGGATCTACACTTTTTTCCTTCCACCGAGTATCTACCAATGCTGCTATTCCAACAAGTTATAGTTAATGGTCAACTAGTTCGTCCTAGTTTTCCTGGAGGCTGGCGGCTGGGGGAACGCATTGATGCAAAACGGGACTGAATTCCTAAGACTATACGGAGCATAAGTCATAAGAGTATATCGTTGCGGATGGTTTGCTGACTTTTTTGCTCAATCAGGATGGTAACGATCGCAGTCATTATCCTCACAGTCTTTACATCCTTACTTCGTCTGTCCATTCGTGCGCAGAAAACCCTTCAAGGAGTATCGTTCGTCTAAAAGGTATATATCAGAGGGAAAATTGGTTATAGTCTGTTTCTTATGTGCCTATGTATCATTCCGTATAGGCCATACTCTAGTCTTCTCCTTAGAGATACATTTGTTTACCAAGGAGATTATAGTTCTGCCAGATAACCTGCCGGAACAATTACTCATATAATGGAGTGTACAGTATATGATGGAACAAATCATATCTCTGAGTATGAGTTTTAGTATGGATACGTTGTCCGCGACTATTCCTGTATCTCTGGATTGATCGCCGTTGCTCTGCCATAACTACACTGCTGGAGTATAGTTCGCCAGGCTAGATGCTGCCAGGGATAATCTCATGTTATGGAAAAGGCTAGTTTTTGATCCACCTTTGATTGGGACATTCGTGATTCGCTGTTAACAGTGTCTTCCAAGGAAAGCTGCCTCGGATGATGAGCATGGCGATGTCACGTATATAGGGCTTGCAGAATTCAGCCGAAACTTCATGGATAATGAGGTTTGTATACTTGTCTTCAGGAGGTAGTATTCTCACGCAATTTTTTAGCTGTTCGTGATGCGCTCGGCTCTTTGACAAAGTCTTCGAGCGTTCTAAAAATGGTATGAGACCTTTGTGAGGAATAATTTATTGCGTTCATTGGTAGCTTGGGTCAGAAGTCCAACCCCGGGCTCTCATATAAACCCCAATGAATACAAAAGTTGAATTCTGGCTTCTCTCGGGGGTTTCTATTCGAGCTCACATTGTTCTACAGAGCGTTTATTCAATGGTGCACCACACTGAATTTGCAGGACTTTCACATACTCCCGTTTTAGTACTAGTCATATGGCGTCGGATAGGCCAGGTAGTAATAACAATCGAACTCTTTGATGTTGCATTATTACTGGCATCACTAATACAAAAGTGAATTTAAGCCCTACCAAGTTTGAAGTACCGTCTCTTTCAAGTTCATGTTTTCAAAGCATCAGAAGCATAGGTATGCTTCTGATGCTTTGTATAGTCTTACCACCGAACTCATTGGATGATTCGATATTACTTACACTGACCTGATCATTATTCAACTTTTCATCCAATAAAGAGGCTAGGTATACTTCTCTTCAGCGCTTTTCCATGGCTCATCTCCTTGAAGAATCCAATGTATGGCATTTACTCTTTGATAGATTCGGCATAAAGATAAAGAATGCATATAAACTATCATCTAATGCTTTGAGTACTGGATTAATTCATGGTAGATGGGTTCTCTTTCGAGCTATTTTCGCACTCCTTTGATAGAAAATGTCTTTCATATCGAAGAAAAATGTTATTAAAGCGAGCCTTATTCGAGAAAAGTGCATTCAAAAACATGTATCGAAACCTATCGACTCACCACAATTGCATTTCTCGAGACTTCTGAAGATAAACGACATCAAGCATTCCATCTAGACCCTTGAACGATACATATAATCCGAAGCATTTAGTCTTGATATCGCTCGTACTAGTAACATTTCATCATGGCTCAACTTCACGATCTTACCCCAGAGGTCTGGACTGTTATCATAAACTTCGTCTTTAAATCAAGAAAACACAAGTATCTCCACGGCCTCGTCCTCATTTTCATGGGGGCACTAGGGCCAAGAATAGGGGCAAAGGCTCAAGCTGGATATACTAGAAGGCACAGGTTTCTGTTCCTCATGGAATGGGCTGAACATCATCCCTTAAACCGGCAAACAGCTGAAGACAGGGCAAGGGCATCGTCGCTCAGTGGATATATCACAGACCTCAACAATATTATTCTTGCACATCCTGGTGGCCCAAATGATCCGGCAATTGCACATTTGCATGCTGAATTGGTCGCGCGACAAGCTGAACTGATCGCACCAAAACTTTCTTCAAGGCATAGGACCATTTCCTGCTAATCCTGTACCAGGATGTAATCCGAATTCCGTACCATATCCGCCTCTCACTGGCAAACCATGTGCAGTTGCGAAGATTTTCAATAAGGGTTGCTACGAATGTTTTGAATTTGTATTTCGCTCCGCAGGTCCTCCTCTGAACATTGGCGCATATACTGAAAGAGGAAAGAGTTATTTTGCTCTATGCGCTGAAGTGCCTGATCCAGCGACTAGAGAATTTATGCTAACTTTGATGGTGGAATATGCTACTCTGTCGGACCTTTTGAGCGTTGAGCAGATAACTATGCATGACCCTGATGATGGCGAATACGTTAATGTACTTCATACCATTGGTGATTCGGCAGCTGTCAGAGATACCTGGATAGATCGAATGCATGAGTTAACAGTGAGACCTCCTCCGGGAATTGCACCATTGCCACTACCACCAGGTATGACGCGTGCGGAACTACTAGAGCAATCTGAAGGATGTGAATACTGGGTCCGTCATCTGGATTATGTTCATTATTTACGGGCTCATGAGGTAGGGTTGATGTTTTGCGATTTATTCAATGTAGCGAACAGTACCTCAAGCTGGTATGAAGTCTTGGAACGTCCGCAAACGAACGATACCACTCTAATTCTTACTCATATGTGCAATAATTCTGGCACTGGGATCCGTACTCTTGTTCCTATAAATGCTCAACTGCAATCTGCACACCCCGGGGGCGATTTGAGTGTTGGCTCTCAAGTTAATCCATGGTTTATGGCTATATGGAGGAATCAAAGAGCACACGCAAGGATTATAGCCGTTGCACCGAATATACGACCAGCTCAACTATGTGTAATTTCACAGGTTGCCGGGCACCAAAATTGGCGAGTTTTGATTGGATATGCGGCAATTCAACACATGAATGATGACGGGGTAGGGATGCTTGGAGATTGGGCTGATCGGGCTCGAGTGGATTTGACACGGAATCGAATGCACGCTGAGATCCTTGATTTAATTACTGAAGTTTATTATACTTATTCAGATTATGTCGCGGAAATTGAGAATCGATATGCAGCGATAATGCTCGCTGGGGCACCGGCACCAGTATTGCCTCCAGGAATGACTCTACAGCAGGCTGTGACTGCAGAGATAATGGCAAGACAAGGTCCTGCTCTGAATATGCTTGATGTACTTATGAACAGGACTATCCTATATCAGGCGCAGGTGGATCCCGCTTCACAAGCTTATAATATGACTCTGGTTGATACGCCGGGATTCACAACCTACATTCGCACTACAATAGAAAGATGGCATAGATCGAGGGAGACGCCACACAGGGAAGCTAGACCGTTGCTCAATCGAGTTCTCGGCAGGTCTGCAAGAATTACTAGACGCCGGGGTTGATTGCTAGGTTGTACTGCAGTATTACTATGAGTACTACTCGTAGTAGTCCTGCAGGTACACATTATGATGTGTCTGTATCCGTCTTTGATACTCGTCTATTTGCGAATTGGGGGGGGGGGGGGGGGGGGGGGGGTTTTTAATGTTTTTTTTGGGGGGGGGGAATGTTGTTTTTTTTTTTTTTTTTTTTTTTTTTTTTTTTTTTTTTTTTTTGTTTTGTTTTTTTTTTTTTATGGGT
>Ga0102593_1000559_pt1 | contig 61221 bp, 45 predicted proteins | sample AraplaCol_mMS_r2_2_FD_76862 | JGI IMG/M metagenome (GOLD analysis project Ga0102593, IMG submission 76862) | Arabidopsis root microbial communities from North Carolina, USA - plate scrape MF_Col_mMS_r2 (SPADES assembly) (version 2) | ecosystem: Host-associated > Plants > Roots > Endosphere... | reverse complement strand
CCCGGCCTAGATGAAAGGAATCATCTTCTCTATTTTATTTCAATCTGAACAATCAAAAAATTTCCTATTTGGGACTACTCCCCTCTGCTACTAAGACTATTAGTCATCCCTACTACTAGTCTTCACAATATAAATTACAAAATTTGTACCATTTGACCGTAAATTGTTGTCAACGAAAAATATAAAATAGATTTAATAGTATTCTCTTTTTAGATTTCTATTTTTTAAATTTGTAGATATACAAAATTTTGTAAATTGTTAATTTTGAAAAATTATCTGATATCTGACTTAATAATACTATCCAATTCAAACAGAGATTGTAACAGATAAACAGATGAATATATTTTTTAATCCGATCAGTATATTTTCGAGATCGGTTATCCTGAAAACGAAATTGAATAGTATTTATTTGATTGAAATACTGAATAGTATTGAAAACTGTTTTGTATAAAATATTGAAAATACAGACAATTTCGGATTTCGATTTACTACAGTAAATAGCAGTAAAAATAGTAGTATATATTGTATCGGATAATTTATTGTTTATACTACAATTTCTACTAATAATTTGACCAAATTTATATATATTATATATAGAATTAATTACTGTTGTGGTGGTAGATAGATTTTGGTAGAATAGAAACAGAAGTGGAAACAGATTTATAAACCGGATTGTATATTGTATTTTTTTTTCAAAATAAAAAATATTCAAATTATATATCTACAATCGAAATCGGTTTATTCAATTATTTCAATAAATTTTTTTTTCAATTTTTATTTTAATTATAATAAATCAGATTTCTGAATAAATAAATACTGTTGATTATAAAAAATTTCGGAAACTAAAATTCAGAAAATCTATTTAAAATTCCGATATTACTATAATAATATTCAATCAAAAACTGAAAATAAATATAGAAATTAAATTAGTTTCTATATATTCTGATTTCTGATTCTAAATAGAAAAACTTATCTATTTTTATATATTGATTTATATCTGAAATAATTTTGAAATATATATAGATATCAATATTTATATAGAAATAGATTTTATTTGTAAAGACTAATAGTAGGATTGACTAATAATTTTAGTAGCAGAGAGGAGTAGTCCCAAATAGGAAGTTTTCAATTGTTGAGATTGAAGTAAAATAGAGAAGATAATCTCTTTTATCTAGACCGGGGGATAACGGTCCTATTTATATTAATTTGACGATAGTAAATAGAATCAGTTATCTGATCTATTCTGAAAGAATTGCTATATAGTCAATTCTATTAGATTCTATATAGCGATTAGTGATATTATCACTATCGGTAATTGTATTGATTACTATAGCCGATATTACTATAGTATAATATAGTATAATATTCAGAATTTTTCTAGAAATTTTTGGAATATATTTTTTGTTATAATATTTTTTATACTATTTTTGAAATTTTTTATATTGTTTTCTGGATTTTTTATATATATTTTATAATTATAATAATTGTATTTTTACAAAAAATAATTTTTATTTTTTAAAAAATAAAAATTCGAATTTAATTTATATATTATTTATCTATAAAATAGTATAGATAATTTTTTTTTAAAATTTAATTTATTTATTTAATCTATTTATCTATCTATAAATAGAAAATAATTAAATATTGAAATTTAATTTTTGAATAATAATATAATTCTAATTAGAATTTATTAATAAAAATAGATTTTTAATCTAATATAATTCTATCTAAATTACTATATTTTAATTTAATTTAATTATAGAATAATTTTATAGATTTAATAATATTAATTATAATAAATACAGAAATAAATCAAAAATATTTTATAAATCTATTAATAATAATAAAAATAATATTGATTATTTTTTCGATAATTAATTTCGGATAGTTCTATAATAAAATCTATTATTAATTCTATAAAATTTTTTTAAAAAATAGAAAATAATTATAATTATCTATATAATCAATATTATAGAATTTTGATTTTTTGATAGGTTATATATAATATAATATAATTTTATATTTTATTTAGAAAATTTTTTCAATAATATTTCTGTTAAAATAATTTATTAAAAAATTATTATAATAGATCTGAATTAATTTAGATTATAGATTATTAATAATAGAAATATATAATCTATTAATATAATAAAATATTTCTTTTATAGTTATTTTTCAATAATATAATTTTTATTTATAAATTATAATATTTTTGAATTATAATTAAATAATAAAATTTTCTAGTTTATTAAAAAAATTGTATACAAAATATTTTCAACTAATATTACAATAAATATAAATTTTAAAAAAATATAAATTAAATAATTCAATTTTTTATAGATAATTATATTGTTTTTCTAATCTGGATTTTCTACAGTAATTATTCTATAAAAATCTGTAAATATATTATTAATTTATATATTCAGAAATATATTAATACTGATTTCAGTTTAATTTCTATTAAAATCAATTTAAAAATAATTTATATAATCAATAATATTATTACTATTATCTATATTTTATATTCAATTGATATAGAAAATATATCTTATATATATAATATTTTTATAGACCGGATAGTTGAATAAATTATTTACAGATTGAATATCTATATTTAATAATTTTCTGTAGATCAATATTTCAGTTTTTATTAAATATAAAATATTTTTTTTCTATTTTTTTTGAATAATTTATTAACTATAAATTATTTTTGAATAATAAGTTTTGTTTTAGATTTGAATCAATTATAATATTTTTTTAATATTTTTGCGATAGAAAAAAGTTTTTGGATTTCAGAAATCCGAAATAATCTATCAATAGAATTTATTTTTTCTGATTAATATAAAATAATAAAATTAAATAGAATCAAATACAGATATTATCCGATCTGTTTTTTATTAATTTTGGACAATTGTATAAATAATTTTAAATTATTATAATCAGAAAAAATTTCGATACAATATCTATTTTTTCGAAATATTGTTACCAGTATTTAAAAAATCAAATAATAATATATAGTTTTTGATCTGAAATAATATAATTATACTCTATAGATATAAATTTTTTTATTTAATTATATAGATTATGATTTTTTCTATTTGTATTTTTTTTTTCAAAAATTCAGTAAAAAATAAAACAATAAATAAATAATTTTAAATATATTATCGATAAAAATTACAGAAATCTAGAAATATTTATATATTGTAACAGATTTGAAATATTTTCTATTTTAAAATAATTTTGATTTATTATTAATCTATATCTATTTTAATCGATTTATAATAAAACTAAAAAATTTAATTTTAGATTAATAAATTATATATTTTTTCTAGATTTTCAAAAATTTTAATATATTATTCAGATACACAATATACAAATAATTTAATTATATATTTATAATATCTGTAATAGATACAAAATATTGTTTTCTATTTTTTGTTTTTATTGAATCTGATATAGTAATATATATTCTGAATATCTATTTTATTAAAAAATTTAGTATCTAATAAATAGTTAAAAATATTTAAAATAAAAATATTGTTTAATTTTCGGTAATTAATATATAATCAAAAATTTCTATTTTTTTGAAATAAATAAAATAGAAATTCTAGTAGAATTATAGAAAATTTAATCTAATTATTTTTCAGATTTTTATTGAAATATTTCTGTAAAATTTTCAATTCTATTTATAAAAAAATAAATCTATTAAAAAATATAATATTTTCTATAGAATTCAAATTTGTAACTGATTTTTTTTAATAATATAGTCTAGAAATTTTGTATCTAAAATATATTTTTATATTCTATAAATTCTGAAAAAATTTAGTTCCGGTTTGATATTGAATTATATCTATTTTTATCAGAAAATACTAAATTATTTTTAGATAGTTAAAAAATTGTATATATTTGAATTTTTTTCAGTAGATTTTATCAAATTAATTTATTATAAATATTTCTATTTTTAATAATTTTACTATAGAATCAATACAGTATAATAATCTATTAAAATTATATTAAATAGAAATACTGAAAATCTATTAAATTTTGAATTATTATTAATTATAATATAGAATCGTTTTATAACTTTTTCAGTATTTTTCGAATTTCTGAAAATAATAGAAATAGTTCAAATATTATAAATATATATTTATTTATTTTCAATAATTTTGAAAATAGATATTATAAATTCTGTTTTCTGAAATTAATATTTTTTTATAAATTCAATATTAATCAAATCAATTCCTGTATATATATTCAGATCTGTATACATTTCAATATTGTTTTCAATACAAATCAGAATATAAATTTATATAATTATTTTTATTAGAAAAGATAAATCTGGATTTACAAAATCTATTTTTATTTTTTATTTTATTTTATCAATTTATACTAGAGTTATTTTTTATTTATTGTATTTTTGAAATTTACTGAATTCTAGAATATTCTGAATATATATAATTTTTTGATTTATAATTATAGTATTCGATATTGAAAAATTTTTTATCCGAAAATAAATACTAATTTCAGAAAAAATTCGAATCTATTTTGTAATTAATTTTTTATTATTTCTATAAAAAATAAATTATTGTTTTTCTGATTTAATTATTTTAAAAAATATTTCAGAAATTGATTGTAGTTCTGAAAATAATTAGAATAATTATTATTGTTTTTTTTATTATATTTATATTTTAGATATTGTTTTTTTTGTTTTTAAATTATCGGTATTTTTTAATAGTATCAATCTATTATTTTTTTATAACAAAAATCAGATATATATTATTTTTAATTCTGATAATAAAATATTGATTTAATTTAAATCAAAATAATATAATATTTTTTTTAAATACAGATATTAGATAATATTTATAGTTTTCGAATTGATTATAAAAATTCTATAGATTTTTTTTAAATTTTTGTTGAAATTTGTTATATTTAATATAAATATTTTTTTTAAAAAAATTCTATATATAATAAATAAAATTTTGGATTTATTCTAAAAAGTATTTTTATATATTTTTAATCGAATTATACTATTTTTGAATATAATACAATATCTATTTATTTTAATAATAGATATCTAAATATTATACTATTTTATTAATTCTGATATTATCTATTCAATAAATATTAGAATTATTTTCAAAAATTATATCTAAATTATTAATTCTGAATTTTTATTTTTATTATACAAATTTAATAGTAAAATTTATAATTCTGATATTTTTGATTTAATTAAATTTTGAATATAAATTGACACTGAAATAAAATAAAAAAAATCAGTTTCTGTTTAAATTTCTTTTTCAAAAAATCTAGTATATTTTTTGTTTCTTATTGTTTTCTAAATCTTTTTTTGATATTTCTGTTTTCTAAAAATTTATTCGAGAAATTCGAGAATTTGATATTTATTTTTATTGATTTTACTAAAAATTTCTGTTGTTAATGTAAAGACTAGTAGTCTTAGTAGCAGAGAGGAGTAGTCCCAAATAGAAAATTTTTTGATTGTTAAGATTGAAATAAAATAGAGAAGATAGTTTATTTTATCCAGGCCGGATAGTTATAGCTCTATTTATATTAATTTGACGATAGTGAATAGAATCAGTTATCTGATCTATTCTGAAAAAATTGCTATATAGTAAATTCTATTAGATTCTATATAGCGATTAGTGATATTATCACTATCGGTAATTATACTAATTACTATAGCCGATATTTACTATAGTATAGTATATATATAAATCGAATACAATTTCTATCGAATTATCGATATATTTTTAGTAGAAACCAAAATCGATTTATACTGTAGTTCTGTAGAATTCGGAAAAAAATTCGGAATCAGTAGTAGAATTACAATAGATAGAGAATACTATTGTTTTTTTCAGATCGTCCAAAAAAAATTAGAATTGTAATAATACTAAAATATAAACTTATTCATGAGATAAAAGAATAATAGAAAAAAAAATAGAAAATCAATTCAATTATTTAGTAGAATATACAGAGACTGATTTTTGAAAAAATTTCAAAAAATCCGATATCTGTATACAAGATTATTTAGTTAGTTCGTTATATAGAAATCTCAATATATATTTATATCCGAAACGGAATTGTGGTACCAGAGATATTCCATTCAGATACGATCGATCTTGTACTATACTGTTTTACCAGAGTAATCTTTTTATTGTCGGGGATCCCGTGATATTCTATATATTTCTACCAGTTATACAATTAATCCGATTTTTGTTGACAGTAATAATTTTTTGAAATTTTATTTGATTGATTTGAAAATCGATTTTACCAGAATTGCAGATATTATTTGATCCAATTTTATCGATAAATTATTGAAAAAAAATTAAATCAATAAATAATTTTGTTAATATTTTTAGTATATAGACAATTTTTGTTTCTTGATTTTTGTTTAACAAAATTCAGATCTGATAATAAATATACGATAAAATTATATATCCAATTTTTAGATATATATAGAAAATCGAATCCGGTTGTATTCTGTTTCAAAATCCGATTAATATATTCAGTAATTATATCGGTAGTAAACAAAATATATACTGAATCAATATACCAAATTCACCGAATCAGAACAAATTCTTGGTTTTCTGTCAATCTGATATTTGTAACTATACAAATTGAACAATTTTGACAATTTTGTATACAGATATATAACCAGTTTCGAAATATATTGAAATTATATACCAACTTCGAGATATTGGGATTTCTGGGCAATTTGGCAGTTTCGTACATTTCGATAATTCGTTTTTCTATATCGTAATAAGATTCAGCCATGGTGATGGACAATAGAAACAAATGGTAAAAATATTTGTGTGTTGAGGGTGGGAGCACCAACACCCGAAGGGTGTAGGGCGACAAAAGGGTATGATTATTCCGTTATCTACGATTGGCTGATTTAGCTGCTGAACTAGCTGTAGAACTTTTTCAACTGATAGAGTTTTTTATAGACTATCTGGTTTATCGACCGATTGTATTTTTGGTATTTTTGGTATTTAGATTGGTATTTTTCTGTACAGATATGCTGTGTTGTATATTTTTACAGTATATTTTTTTAATAATCTGATCTCATATAATTTTTGATAATATTGACAATCTATTTGACTGTTTTTTCAGTAGATTTTTTCAAATATCGAAATTTGTTTTTGTAATTGAATTACAATTCTGAATATTTTTGATATAAATTGATTAGATTTGCAGTTTGATCGGTTGTTTAGTAGTATAGATAGCCAGGAAAATAAATGATTCGGACTTTGGTTCGGTGTCATAGCGAGAGGCATTCTCTCCAGGTTCGACAAGGAGCTTCCAAAGAGAAGTCTAAGCCCTCTGGAAGGAGGACTAGCACCCGTAAAGCACCTTCAACAGTCATACCACTATTAACATCGTCGACGAACCCTTCGTTTGGATTCTTGGCCTTGAATAATTCCATAAAAGAAGCAGCATCGATCACAGGATTCCACCAATCTTAACTGAAAACGCCATAGAACCATTTTCTCTTCGCCCATCCACGAGAGCTCTCACATGAGAAGCGATGAAGTTTGGACCGAATGGAGTGCTCTCACCCCAGCCCTCAATCCCATTCTGGACAAAAGTCCGTCGAAGCTGGGATATTCACGTCCACCAGAGAGGCAATATACACCTCCTGAATTGGGCATATCGAGCTGGAAAACATCGATTTGCTTGATCTTGAGTTCAAGCATACTAGGCTTAAGTGGAAGAATCTGGGGTTTCCTTTGGCAAATGCTGCTGGTGTTCTCTCAAAATCCTGTTGAGAGAACGGTTTATTTCAAGTGACGGTACAAAGGCCTCACACTCGAGGACTCGAAACAACATATTCTCCGAAGAAAGACTGCCTGCGTCAGCAGCACTACGGATCTATACACTACAGTGTATTTACTACTACCCAGCTAACCTCCACTTCGTAAAGGATTGCGATACTATTTCTGGTATCTATAGTAGATTATCCAACTTCCTGGAACGCTGATGCGTAGGTATGTTACCACATATCATCATCAGATGAAACATTCTCAGAGATTCCGTGACATGCATTTCCCAACAATACTGGACATGGCTCCATATCCGAGGTCAACGGGATTTTCGGCTTCCATCGGTTCTTCCGATCAGTCATTATGTGACAATTAGGGCTTGAAAATTTCGCCTTCGAAACTAAGGCAATCTCATTACTACTACCACCGATCAAAATACTAGTAGAACGGGTAATTATTCTTAGCCTTCGGAAAGTGGCCATTCATTGATCAGATAGACTCATGTATGCATAGCTGAAATTCGGATACGGGACCAGCAATGAGATATGCCCACTTCTTTTGTTCGAGCATTGATGGGCTTTCTTTTATCATGTATTACGCGGAGGACAGTCGCAATGATCTTCATATCAAAGCCTTTCCCGATGTGATTCTGTTTAAACAGAATGATGCAAGCACGGTATGGGCGCAAGTGAAGCACAATGGATAAGAGGGCAAAGGATTACACATTCGTTACCATTGATTATAAACTGTGCCTATTTACACCTTGTATGATAAAATGTACCGTCCGTCGTCGTACTCGGTGACCGTGTAGTACTCCTTGCGCACGGGATTGAAAGACAAATCTTCATTCCCAGCCATGAACCAACCAGTAGACGGCCTAGCCGATTCACCTTCCTTCCAGGTAAATAGATCACCGGTCTTAGGAGCTCGACCATTGCTTCGACTGAGATAGAACTTTCCATCGTATGAAACGCCACCTTGCATGCGGAGAACATCGACGCAGTGGGCCCAGGATGATGTGGCTAGTCCGTTATCATTAGTGCGCAAGCGGCGGGTGTTAGAATCGAGCTCATATTTAACGAGTCGGATTGGAACAGGGTCGCCGTTTTTATAAGTTTCGCCTTCGCGCACGAACTCGCCGACGAGGAGGGTATCCGGAGAGTCACTGCGATCGAGGGATATCCATGAAAAGCGAAATGGAGACGATTCGCCGGGGGTCCATTTATAATAACTGTTATTTCAGTCAGAAAGATCTCTTTGGGATCTAAGTTGATCTGGATAAACTCACCGGACTTGGGGGAGGACATATTTGTACCCAGCAGCAGAGAAACCGTCGCCATTCTTTCCGACGGGATCAGCAATATCAACTTCCCAGATATTGCTGAGATCGAAGGCCCGGATACCAATTTTTGTATCCACGACGAACAAAGTGTCTCCATACCACATGATGCCACCGGCGTGGATGGCAATTTCCTTGAAGTCATCATCGGCCGTGGGGTAAACCAAAAGAACATGACGATATTCATGCGTTTCACGATCCACGAAGCTAAGGCGAACGCTATCGCCGTCGTCACGATGCCAGCTAACAATCCAGCCCTCACGATCGTTCCATTTTCCAGCCCCCAGAGCATCGGCAGTGCTGGTGATTCCTTGCGGTACCCATTTGGTAGTTTTGTAGTCACCCGAGTTCCATTTCCACGCTTCTGATGGGGATCCTTTTCCAACAGGAGGTGACCCTTTGCTCAATGCTCGATTTGCAGATTTGAAAACACCAGTAACGCTGATATTCTTTCCAGCATCCTGGAAATGTTTGGCAAGAGCGGGCAGGTGAGCGTTGTCTGCAGACTCCTGCAGAGTAAAATCTCCAGTGTCTAATGCTTTTTTGTTGCCTGCGCAGGAACGAGAATCTGCACCGCTAACAAGAGGCAACGAGACCGAAAAAAGTGCGACAGCTATCTGAAAAATAGATGAATATCGCATGGTGTACGGTTTTCCCAGGTCTCAAAGAAACGATTTCCTAATTATCTAGCGAATTCATATGGAGTCATGGCGGGATTTTATAGAGGTCAGAAAATGCTATACATAGAATCGTCCCGCTATACGAATGAAAGCCCCATTTAAACCCAATTTATCCAATGGGTGTCGTTTACCTCCCTTGTCGATGGAATATACGAGTGGAAATGCTTAGATAAATGTCGATCACCCTAGCAATACGAGGTTCGGGGTCCGCCAAGACCTAGCAGTGACCTTAAAATAGTTTGAAGGGTTACAACTTTCACGATGATCGTCTCAGAAATAGAATATTCTAGTCTTGCGGGAAATACGAGACTGAAAGTCGTGTAACAATATCAAATGAACAAGAAGTATTCGAAGTTCTCCAGTTCCCGCGTTCCACCCATCGAGGTACTGTGCGAGTATGAAATTTGATGAAGGAACAGGGAAAGGACGAAGTTCTTTCTGCATCAATCGTTTATGAATTAAAAAGAGAAGAGATTGTATTTTTTTAAATATATGCCAAAGAAATACTTTCGTCAAAATCCCCACAAACAATTTGAACCTTAGATACCTCCCGTTCCAAATAGCTCTATCTTGGTAGATTCCGATTTGACACCCAGAGTCTCGAAACTGGAATTTGTATTTTTCATGAACTTCTCCGGTCCACAAATGTAGTATTCGGTTTGAGAATTATTCAAAAATAATTTTTGTTCTGGTCAAGTTTGCTTAGATTTATTTTTCCGGTATAATAGTAGTTCTCGTCTTTCTTGTTTTTTATCGGAGAGTTGAATAGTAAAGAGAATTATTTGGATATCAGAATAAATATTCGAAAGTGATACGATACATATTTTGAAAATACATATTTTAGAAATCCGAATTCGTAAATGAAATGGATCTTGCAGTTGTTGGAAGATACTTTGGCGACCAATGTATTCAGATTTGAAATTAACAGAATGTCCAACATCTGCTGAAAAAACAGAATCACGGGCTAACTGTTTTTCTTCTGAGAATAGAAAATATTATTATATAGATAAAAGGTCTTGATGATATTTCTGTTCTTGCTGTAGTGGAGAATATTGGAAACGTAATCTGGATGGACCGCAGTATTAGACTCGCCCTGGCTCAGACCAGTTTCCTTCTTTACACTGATGCAATAGTATTTGGAGAATGGTTTATCACTGAGCGAACATTGGCGGAGTTGCTCGTATTGCACTACGTCGACGAAGACTTTCACTGAAATGTACTGGCCAGGCTGGAAAGCAGGTAGTGTTTTTGAATACAATACAGCCCTACATGGATTATCAGGAAAACATATCAAGACATAGATTAACGTGTCTCCACTTTGGGTCAGGGAATCAAATAGCAAGAGATTAGAGTTAAAACTGATTTCGAGTTCCACTGTACACTAACAACTCCTGTTGTCACTCCTTACGTATCAAGATCTTGGTCCTCATAGAGTAGAATTCTACATACAAGAAACGTCTGACACGGTCATTCGCATACTAGGCATCTGGATAGTGCATTCTGAACAGATTTGCCTTTCTATTATATTTTAACGATTAGTCTTGTACAGTACCTGATTGGGTTTATGATAATTGTATCAAATATACAAAGACTTAGAGCCATTTGTATGCAGATTTTCCAATTCTTGATATATTCCACCTCTGCTTCCACCGATTTTCAATCTTCGCTTCGCGATTTTTAGACCCTTCTAAAGTGTTCCGTAAAGTATCAAGTGTTTGCAGCATATTCCTGTTGCCAATCGGCTCTGCCTTGGACTGGAAATGATAATATTTTCCCCTCTTTCGATTTCTGAAGGCGAATTCGAATAATTTTAAGTGTAATAGTTGATCCCCGAGCCAAAGCTAGTTAGTGATTCAGGGAGTTTGATTTCGGGAATATTATATCTAAGTGGAAGAATAATGGGTGATAATATATATGATGAAAACCTTTTAGGTGAATCTGTAGCTAGAACTGGGCAATGAGCGACCCATGAGCGGATTTTTGAGAAGTCTGATACTCATCAGCTACTCAACAATGAGCATGGATACTCATGAACACGCTCAACCTGCTCAAAAGTGTTTGAACTTGCTTCATAACTTCTTTGTGGCCGAATCTCTCGTCAGCAACTGATGTGGACTGCTGGGTAAGCCCGAAGATACGACGATCGAACAAAGTATCGATTTCTTCAAATCTTGATCAAGTTACCACACTACCGGCAAATCCTGACTTTCCGATAAATGCCAGGTTGTATTTGTATACAATAGCCACCCATCGGTGTGACTATGGCTAAAAGATAAAAGCACCCCGGACTCCGAGAGGTCACCGGCAGATTTGCTTCCATCCGGGTGAGCCCCACAACAAAGGAGCCGCGGGATGTGTGCTTCCATGGACTATGACTAACCGTGGAGGGAAATATATGTATGCAGAACAGAGGTGGGAAAAGCCAATATCAAGCAATATAGCTCTTTGTAAACAATAAATAACCCAAGATTGTTCTTTCAGCCATGAGTTTCAAATATCTGATGCGAGTCACCAATAGACTGAAAGTCACAAGGTCACTGGCAACATATTTTGATCAAGCTATCAAACCGCCATCTTTGTGTCCCACAAAAAGAGAAATAGCTGCCGTATGGATGAGGTCAGATACATAGAAGGGTCTTTTTCTTCATGAAAGCCATTCGCCTTCGTCTTCTCAAGACCGGGAATTAATCTTACCATCGGCGATGGGTTCTGTCCACGCAAACTAGCGTCAGGTCAACAGGATAGGCGGTGCTACTTCAACAACATCTAAGGTCGCAATTATTTCGAAATCTGAACGGCACAACATTGATGTAGACTATACAGTTGTGCAGATAGTCCCGGGTCAGCCGATGATAGATATGAGTGGCAATTGCGGTAATATTGCTGCCGGTGTAGGTCCCTTCGGTATTGATGAGGGTATTGTTACTATGCAATCTGGACACTCCGAGGTAAGCAAGTTACATTCGAAATATACTACCAAAGTGTGAATCAGAACTGATTCAGAATACCTCGCAGAACGATGCACGAATATCCAATACAAACATCCAGCAGAGTCAGCAGAGTATCATCTAAACCGTTCAAATTAATTCTGACGGACTTGTCAGAGACTCTGTTAACTATGAGCTCGCCGCAGTTGATGGTAGCGCCTGTCCTATCAAATTTGCCTTTCTCAATCCAGAGAGTAGTATGTCCAGTTATATATTTCCAAGTGGGTTCAAAAAAGAAAACCTGAAAGTGTCTTCTCCTAGCGTTGGCAGGATTTCCGTGAGATCCAGCCTCGTCGATGCAGGTAATCTATTTGTCCTGGTCGATGTGTTGTCACTGCCAATCAGAGATGGTTCTACGCTGAATGTTCAGAATTCTGATTTCATCTCTGTCTTTGAAGCCATTCATCGTCATGCAGTCGTATGTTTCGGTCTTGCTGCAAACTTGGATACTGTGGGACTTGTTCGAGGGAGCCCCAAAATTGCTTTCCTATCTTCAATCACAGAAAATAAAGTGGTGCAGGCATCGAAGTCTTTCCATTCACTCGTGGGAAGCCGCATGATAGTCTTCACTTGACCGATGCAGTATGCATCGCTGCTGCGATGGTATCTCATGGCACTTTTGCATGGGAATTAGCAGGCGGGAACAAGACGGAGAGAATGCCATGTCATGGAACTCTCTTAGCGGACAGTATATTGCCGCTGCTCGTTCTGTTTGCATCAGGTATCCTCCTGATGTCATTGAGACTGAAACAGTTCTGGGGGTAGATCCATAGGGTGAAGTTTGTGTGCAAATGATCGCTGTTTATCGAACCGCTCGACGACTATTCGAGGGAAATGTATTCTACTAGATGGATATAGCATGAAGTGTAGTATCTAATTGACTCGAGTTGATTATCTGTGCATTGTTATATATTATTGTTAATAAAACATACTATCTTGCAACGAACCATTGAAGCCGAACAGCATATCATCATCCGCGTAGGCATCCAATAAGGCTTTGTTTGTCGGAGCGACAGTCGGAGCAACGTTTGTGTCATATGGATCTAAGGTAGAATTGGAGAAGGATGTGTTCGAAAACCGGTTATAAATGGGCCCTTCGGTTACTCTGGCGTCTTGACGAATGAAGCTTTGTATTATCATATCGATATCCAGCTCAGATGAGTCTGCATCCCCTGATGATGCCTCCTGGTTTGAAAATGGTGTTTGAGGTGACGTACACGGCCACTGGCTCTGCATTCCTTCGATTTGATTAGAATTATTCGTGTCGTTATCGTTGGACCTCGGATGCCTCCCAGTATTCTGGGAATTGAGGTCAACATTCATCCGATTCATCAAATGGAGAATGACGTTTTCAGCCCGGCGAACGGCCCAGTTTGTTTCTTGGTTTCTTTTGAAAATGTCGAAGCAAATGAAAAGGCCTGCATGAGCTCGACTTCCATCTTCACGCTGCGCCGCTACCCGAACAAGGATAGTCGCAGCTACGTACGTCGCGTATGAGATGAGATAAGGAGCCCTTCTGATGGAAAATGCTTGATCATAAGCTTGAAGAATCTTCACGATGCGAAAAGCCGCAGCAGTGCAGATGTTAAAAGAAGAAATTGCAACTGATACATCGGCGGTATGGAGATGCCCCTCGGCTACAAATGGCCGATGAAGAAGAATAAGCAGAACATTATACAGTGCCAAAAGAGAGAGCACATGAGGAGGTGGTGTGACTTGTGCTGCACCGTTTTTGAAGTGTAGATGACCAGGAAGTGCTTCATGCCACTCTTTAAGCTGGGTATCTAAAGAGTTTAAAGTGGCGAGGAGATCATTTGGAGACCGACCCGAGCTTCCTTCAGAGTAGACCTTGTTCAAAATCCCATTCAGAATTAACGAAAGCTTGCAGAGCTCTGTGAAAGTCGAAACACTATAGGCAGGCGAACCAGGGTAGGACTGATTATCAGAATAGGCAAATGGCTTCCAATGCTCAAGTTCTTCGTAATTGTCGAGAAATAAAAGTGAAACCTTGGTATCAAAATGCTGTAAGCTAGGGGGTCGTCCTTGATAGAGAGATTGGATCTTATCAACAACAAAAGCCCCCCAAAAGACACGGCGTCTGATTTCCAAGTCTTCCTCGGAGATAAGTCGCATATTAGAGAGCCTGGTGGCATCAACGTGCATGCCCAAGTCAATTATCATCCGAAATGCCGTCCCTGCATATAGCCATGCAGCACTTCTTTCGTCACCTAGAGCGAATAAAGAGCTTGTCATGACGAGGAGTGCTTGAATGGTAGTAATATCACTTCGATCGAGGGCACTGCCCAGTAGGTCTTTCACTCTCATTCGAAAGGTCCACCCTGCGGTCCGAACATCGTCGGGATCTCGACGGACTTCCAGCCGATTGCTGAACTTCGACGCGCCAAAATAAATTGCATTGAGTAAAAGCTTAGAGAAATAGGGACCATTTGTCGCCATGTCTCTCATGAATGAAGGGCGATGTGTGATTAAGAACGAATGGTGTTGTCGATTCCAGTGCAAGGAAAGCAAATGCATACCCAATTCTGGGTCAACTCCATCAAAGTCTAATTTTCCCTGTGACAGGTTCAAATCCTCCATCTGCCCTTTGCATGGGTCAGTAATAATCTAACCTTTCTCAGTAAAGACGTCGACCTACGTTGGTAAGCGGCCTCTCCCATGAGCTGCTTTGTGACATGCTCCGCTGGAAAATGTGAGTCGATGGCCCGGGTCTGGCCACGTCTGTCCGTCGGGGCATCATCGAAAAGAGTACTCGTTAGGCCATGATAGCTTGAATCTCCATTTGCAGAGATATAGATCCTCGAAACCGTAGATTGGGGATTATCGACATTGGTCTCGTCTTGCTTCTCGGTGTAGGATGGCTCATTGAAATTTGAGATAGGCGACTCAGGCGAAGGTTGCAGTGGAGTCGCCTGTGCTCCATGAGCAATAGAGGAAGCAGGACTATCTGGGCCTGCGGTGGATTGGCTTCCCATAGCTTCTAGCTGCCGGCGAAGCTGTTCATTCTCAACTTCCAGTCGGGAGATTCGCGCTTTGGTTGGTCTAATACGATTGTTAACTTAGGGACCGCAGATATAGATTTAATAACGCATAATGAACTGTCCGTACCTTTTATTACCATTACTTGTAGTATATACACACTCATGACCATATCCTTTACAACTGGAACATGTAGGTTTCTCGTTATCGCATCGCAGCTGTTAGGGTTAGCAGATAGACGAATGCAGCAGACCTCCACTGAACAACTCACCTTCCTTCGACGGCAAAAGGCACAAGCCTTCGCGGCTCGTCGTGGCTTCATCGGACTTACACTTGCCATGGCGAAAATCTATTGAAAGAATTCAAACAAGCAAATTCCGAGTCCGCGGAAGATACGGAAGATGAGGGGTAGAAGTTTGGCGGGAAGTTAAACTCCGCGGGATTTTACTTTCCGTCGACTCCACTTGGCATTTTTATATCTGTATACTAAATACTATGGGGCTAGATTGACCATATTGGCACTCATTCCTTTTTGCGAGTTGAACAAATTCTATTATCTAGTTTCTCATTTCAATAATGGCTCATATTATCAACCAGCCGAAAATGAACGAGACGAAGGCCCCCATTGTCCCTCGTCAAGACCCTCGCAAAACATCCCAGTGGGTCTCACTTGCGGCTGGGGGAATTGCTGGAGGAGTGGAAGCAGGGATTACGGTAATTTTCTACGCAGCTATGATGAGATAGTTATCAAGAGCTAACCAGCAAAGTACCCTTTTGAATATTCCAAGACTCGGGTTCAATTAGTGCAAGGGGGGACAGCGACCGCGAGTTCAAATCCATTAAGATTGATCGCTCAGGTGGCCCGACAGGAAGGAATTTCTGCTTTGTACATTGGTTGCTCTTCTCTGATCATTGTTTGTTTACTTGGACCCAATACATAGTCTACACTACTTTGCTAACACTCTGGGTAAAGGGAACTAGTGGAAAGGCGGCTGTGCGGTTTTTATCCTACGATACTATCAAAGGTTTCCTTTCTGATGAGCAGGGAAAACTTCCAGCTGGACGTGGAATTCTGGCTGGTATGGTTGCCGGCATGGCGGAAAGCATCATTGCAGTCACACCCACAGAAAGAATAAAAACTGCCATGTAAGTTCAGTCATCGATCATCTAAGGAAGCCCCAGAATTGATAAGTTCCCAGGATTGATGATGCAAAAACAAATCGCCAATTCAAATCTGGTTTCCATGCGGTGACCGTCCTGGTCAAAAACCATGGTCTTCGTGAATTATATCGTGGTCTTGTTTCTACCACAATCAAACAGTCCGCGACATCTGCTGTTCGAATGGGTACTTATAACATTCTGAAAGAAACAGGTAAATCTCAAGGTATCGCACCAAGTGCAGTGAGCTCATTTGGTATGGGTGCTTTGGCTGGGTTGGTCACGGTATATGCTACCCAACCTTTTGATACACTCAAAACCCGAGCCCAAAGTGTTTCGGGAGCTGGTTTGGTTGAAGCATCAAGAAGTGTGATGCGGGAATATGGTTTCATGGGATTTTGGAAAGGAAGCTCAATGCGACTGGGACGTTTGCTTCTAAGTGGAGGAATTGTGTTCTCAGTGTACGAGCAGATATCGGCGTTACTTTCTCCAATGACCAAGACTCAATAAGAGTCAGCCTAAAACTTGTTTAGACAAACAACCTTTCAGATACCTGAAGCTGTTGAATACACTTACTCGATGTTTGCCAAGAGCACTAACCAGCCAAAAAGTAAAAGTAAAGTCCTTGTTAGATATGATCAATCGAAAATGTTAGAAGAACGGTAAGTAGTATATTTCCATCTTGTGCTCTCGAAACTACGTCTTCGAAAAGTGCTTGTCTTTGAGTTATGTCAATGTTAAACCAAAATATTGTTAAAAATTGTGAAGCATTGATCTCAAGGAGCCAGTGATGTTGTGCGTATTCTATGGCATTTTCTCGGCATGCCAGGCATCACGGGTGCTCAGGCATATAAGGGATCGAGAGCGAGTTTGTTGGGCTTTAAAAGTTGTACAGTTCATTGCACGTTCAGGGGTTGACCGTGCTGCTCGGATGGTAGGGATATATTCGACCTGCTGGTTTGTACCCGAAACGCATAATTCTTATAGGCTTGCGTATACCAGAGAACTGACGAAAGTGTATAATACCTCTTACCATGAGAGTTCTGGATGAGTGAAGACCACTTTCAAGCCAGGTCTGATGAGTTCCTCTTGAGTACCGGCCTAGAAGAAACCGACAAATACCTCAAATTGCCAGCGTATCTATAAAAACTGTTATTTATAACGCGCTTCCTCGTTGTCTTCCAACTCTCTTCCAGCGAACAATAAAGGTACACTAGTGTCAGACCTGACTCACCCGATGAAACGCCCTTTGCGATCTTAAGAAATATCTGAGGTATCATAAAAAAATTTATTGTGATTGTTACTCCTTATCAGATCTAATTAGCCGCAACGCTGTGTCCAAAAAACCAATGCAAGTACATTCTCTGAACAAATCCTTTTTTCTCCCCCTCTGGCGAATATGCTGACTGAAGCATCAATGCATGTATTTGAAAGAACAAATAAGCAAATATCTCCTGTACAAACTCATATAGTATAAGTGCTGTATTTGGATACTATACTGAACCGAATGTAGATTTCATGTGGGGCTGTCACGTTACTTCCAAGCTGCACTCCGCCGCGGGGCGAACGTCTTCAACATTTCCTCTCTATCATTTCTAAGATTAGACTCACTTGCTCAAATATCCCTACTTTAAGCTTTCACCATGCCCGACAAAAACGAAAATGACATCGATATATCACAGGTAAGCCTCAAAATCCATTCCGATCTCCGAGCCTCGGTCCAGCCCTCATAGTAGACAAATGATACTTGTCGAAGATATTGAAAACTGATTAATTATAGGCACTAGCAGAACTTGCAAAGTATTTTCAATCAAGACCTATATAAGAACTTCATATCTAACAATATACAGGGGAGAAATGACTGCGTCTGCTTTAGAGGAGCACCTGAATGCTATCGAGAGTAAAGTCGAGGAACTTCTCGCAGGTGTTGGGGCCCAAGACATGTTAATGGGAAATCCTGAAACAAATGGCCAAAACCCCGAGAAAGATAAAAACCCGGAAATCAAGGACAAGAAGCAGAGTCGTTGAAGAGCGTACTCATTTGGAATTGTCCGTCGGATCCCTTCTCAACAACGCCCTTCTCAGTAATGATCCCATCAATCAAAGCGGCAGGTGTGATATCAAAAGCAGGGTTCCAGACATTGATTCCCGGCGCTGCTGTGAGGACAGTTTCGAGGGTGATACTGTCGTTATTGGCATCTTGTTGACGAGGTCCCTTGATACTGGTCACTTCAACAGATGGACGTTGTTCGATCACGATGTCATCGCCTGATTTTGTGGCCAAATCGATAGTTGTGAGAGGGGCTGCCACGAGGAATTTCACGCCGTGGTGCTTTGCAAGGATGGCCAAACTATAAGTACCGATCTTATTGGCGGTATCTCCATTGGCAGCGACTCGGTCTGCGCCGACAACAATGGCATTCACGCCCGCCTTGGCATCTGCAAGTAGGGATGCGGCCATGGAGTCCGTGACCAATGTAGCAGGGATTTTGTCATGTACAAGTTCGAATGCTGTTAATCGTGAACCTTGATTGTAAGGCCTTGTTTCTGTGCAGTATGCATGTCGTAGCACGTTCTGTGATGATAGCGAACGAACCACGCCCAAAGCCGTACCGTAACCGGAGGTGGCAAGAGAACTATTTCGGGTTAACTTTGTCTTTTAAAAAGAAAGGGGTTCAAGCGTAACTTACCCAGTATTGCAGTGTGTCAGAACAGCGACATTGGGATTGCCTTTAGCAGCATTTGCCATGATCCACTTAGCACCGTTGTGGCCAATCTGCTGGTTGTCCTCGAGATCCTTTCCTAGCATCTCTTCGGCAGCACGAATGAAAGCTGCGACAACATCTTGTCCAGTAGCACCTGACTGCGTCGCACGCTCTGTAGTAATGTTCTCCAACTTGCGAGCCGCATCGCTCAGATTGACTGCGGTAGGCCGACTCGTCACCAGATAAGCCAATTTCTCAGAGATATATTGCTGGGCTTCACTCGGTGCACTGGGGGTTTTGCCCGCGGCTTTCAGAGCGAATAACTCAGAGCTGAGAGCAAGCATTGCAACAATAGCAATTGCTGGAGCACCTCGTACCTTCATCGACTTGATTGCCTCCCAACCATCTTCGCAGTTCTGGATGGGTATGTATTTTTCAACAAATGGCAGTTGTAGTTGATCCAGGATCTCCAGGTGACCCTGATCGTATTTGATGGCCTGCAGCATAATTTCTGAATACGAGAATGTTGACTTGTTCTCGTTGAAAATCTTTTGCTTTTTTTCTCTTTCTTTCTTCCCCTCGCTGAATCGGCGAAAAGAAGAAGATCCACCAGATCGCCGGCTTATCTAATCGGGGTTGCCCCTCCATTCTGCCACAATGAGGAATGATTTTGGAGATACTCTGCACAAGATACGAATTGAGAGGGTTAAATAGAAGGTTTGCAAGGGCTGAAGTCATTCGATTTATAGAGTCATACATTCTAGTAGAGCCAGGGAAAGGAATTGACGAGGTAGGGAATGAAGGCGTATTAAAGCAGACGTCTCAGAAGTTACTCATGAGAAGAAAGATACTATTCAGGATACCATTCAGTACTCCGATTCGATATAGGCAACATCAAAAGGACGTTCGAATTGGGTCTTGACAGACGTGAAGAGCAATTCTGGACAGCTCAGCTCATATTCATAGTGGTAGTTTCTTCGTAACAATAGGCCAAATTCAAGGAGTATCAGATGCCATGACGCATGACTAGAGTTTGGAAAGGCCAGGTCCAACTCAAGTATATTAAGTATCGGGAGGAGGATTTGGTCCGGGATCAGAAAGGTAAACGAAATTCAATCTCAAGTGTTCGTGTCTGAGCTTCGGAGTGAAGAGGGTATGTCAGGAACACACGCGACGTTGCCAATGGTCCTTCAACTAGCAGAGATGTAGAGAACTAAGCAGAATGTCAGTCAAATATGTATGTATCAGCAACTAGAAAAGTATCAAACGAACCGTTGTTCCCCCGCACGAAGGCATCGCCATAGTTGCGTCGAAGCTTCCCATTCACGAACTCCTCGGTCTTTTCCAGGGCAATGTTCATGTAGCCATCAACCGACTGCAGCTCACCTAGTTATAGTGTTAGAGCCAAATAATTTCCGAAGACAGCCTTCAGTATTACCTTTGTAGACGACACCAGAATTTAGCTTCACAATCACGGGTGCGCCGATGATCTCGCCCAGAAAGGCGGAAGGGTCCTTGCCCTCTGAGGAAGATCCGTTCTCCATGGTATTCAACGAGCTTGCCGGAAACTGAATATAACCGACAATCTTCAAAACTCGAAATTCGCGCTGAAGGAGAGATTGAATGGGAAGAGAATCGAAGGGCCTAGGGACTCACCGCCCAGCATAATCGCATCACGTGGATCTGGAGTTCATGCCTGAGGCCTGCAACGATCATCCATCAAACGCCGTCTCATCTTTGTTTTCTGATGCCAACTCTGTAACTACTGATATCCTCGATTATGCCACATAGTCACAATGCGGTCTCTTTTCAATAAGCCTGAATGGGCATCCAAGACATCAGAGCCCCAATCTGACTTCTACCGGCGGTCTGGTCAAACGTATCAGGACATTATTGCGGCAAACGAAGCAGCCCACCGGAAAGTTAAGGCCTCATCAGAGACTGCTGAAGAGAAGACAGTCGAAAAAAGCACAAGTTCAAAAAGACTGAGGACTTCTGAAGATCCTGAAGAGGAAGAAGAAGACGAAGAAGTAGAAGAAGTAATTGTCGAGTTAGCTCAACCCACCGAGCAAAATAAGCCAGATGGACTCCATACACAAACTCCTCCTGAGGACCAACAGAAAAGATCAGAATCGCCGACATCGAATAAAAAGAAATCTCCGAAATTAATGCGAACTGACTCCTCGCATGCAAAGTCCTCGACTCCAATTCAAAGACCTTCCAAGCATGAACGACTAGTTCACAATACTAGTGTTCCGGTTGAAGATGAGAACAAAATCAAAGAAAGTCCCAAGCGCAGCCCTAACACAGACACACACTATCAACCCTCGAAACTTTCATCTCCTCCAGCCGATGATCCAATCGTGCAAATTCTCATTACCTCCGAAATACCCTCTACAAAATCACTGATCGTTCACCGCAAAATGTCCCAGGGTCTGAAAGACGTGCGCATAGAATGGTGCAGACGCCAGGACATTTCTTCAGAAACACAAAACTCTGTCTACCTAACATGGCGACGACGTCGTCTTTTCGACGTCACAACATGCAAAAGCCTCGGCATCAAACCCGAAAAGACTACTTCAGATATTGAAAATGACCACGGTGCAGGAAAGGGAGATCTACAGATTCACATGGTAGCATGTACAGAGAACCCTGAACTCCTTGGTCGATCTTCAATATCAGAAAATACGTCATTGCAAGTATCCGAAGATCAGCAAAATCAACAAATGAAGCTGATTCTACGGAGTGCTGGATACGATGATTTAAAAATCAAGGCCAGACCTAAAACGCTCGTGTCTAAACTGATATCAGCGTTTAGAGACAAGTACAGTATTGGCACTGATCAGGAAATGTGGCTTCTTTTTGACGGAGACCGGCTTGATCCTGATACCTGTCTTCGAGATCATGATGTTGCGGACTTGGATATGTTGGAGGTTCAAGTGAGATCACAGTAGGGATTATCATCCCTGGTAATGTGACTAGCATAGGTGTTGAAGTCAGCGAGTGACGGCAAATATGACTTTTGTAATCTAATCATCTACATAATCGAGCGAACCTTCAAAATAACTACTTGACCTCAACTGCCGACGGGAGGAAAAAGATCAAACGAGGCCAGCTTTGGCCAGATTATAAACCAAGTATTGCACAAAATGCTCCATCATTGAAATCTACGACTTTAACCCATCAAATCGACAGACCAGAATTATCCATTTATCCATCCTACTACAATAAACCCATCTCTAAATGTTCCCAACCTATAATGGTTAAGATTTCCCAAAATGAACACCTTATCGATAAAGATCACATGACATCCAATCCGCGGGGACGACTCAACTCTTTTTTTCCCTCCCAAAAAAACCCCAATAAAAACGAACAAATTCATCAATCATGAAGGTCATTACAGCAAACTTCGTTTCTTGCGCGGTAAAAGAATGCAAAACATCCGCCGCATCATTCCCACTCCACTTTAACGATGCCGAACTTGAACTTTCAGAAGTAGATTTCCAACCCGAGTTCATTCGCAACGTTCTTCCTCGCATTGACTGGGAAGCTCTACGAACCACCGCAAACGAGGTACGACATTACCACCCCTTCCTCCTCCCAAACACAAATCAAACACTTTCTTGAAGGAATGGGGCTCTGAATGCTAATTCGCTATAGCTTGGATTTCCAAGTCTGCCTGAGACAAAGCCTGAAGGGGAGGCACTAGATAACGAGCAAACATTGAAGGATCTGCACCGATTGCTGTTAGAGACTCAAGTTATGGAGGGAAGACTGGTTTGTGGGACATGTGGACATTCCTATGTGATTAAGGAGGGTATTGCCAATTTCTTACTTCCTAGTCACTTGGGTAAGTTGGATTTCTATATCTCCGAATCTTACTCTATACCCACGCATACTTATCTTATTCAGTTTGAATTCTCCCATCTTTTTATACAAGGGTCATAGCTTCGATACTATATCCTGAAATCCTCTACACCACCTACTCCTACTCCTACTCCTACCACATCGATACGAACGAGACGATACCCCTTCAAATTATTCGAAACACCACACAAAAGGCATTGCTATACACCTTTCTCTACTCAAAGTAGGGACGAGACTTAAAAAAAAAAGATTACTAGATGGCAGGATAGAAAAAAGCTCTGAAATTTTGGTATTGTACATATGTTGTAGAGGTAGCGCTTGATATCACGACTTTCATTAATACAGGTCCGAATGCACCGACTCTCAGTAACGCCCCTCTCCCCAAAACTCCACGGGAAAGATAAAAGACAAAGCCTAGTTAAGGAATCCTTTGCAACCAGTTGAACCGCAGAGACAAGGGATACGATCATCACTATCCCATTCTCTTTCGAATTTGTAATCGTACGTGAGCTCCTCATCTATGAAACCAATTAGTTTTGGGGTTCCAGGGGGGTCGTCGTTGTACAAAGTACACATACCTCTTTCGATGTCTCTGAGCGCGTAAATCACGATACGTTTACTACCATCGACCTTGATGATCTTGGCGGTGCAGTTGGGAGTACAACTGTGATTAATGAAACGTGCAATTCCACCTCGTTTGGTAGCGTCAATGACCGTATTCTCATCGATTCGGAAGAGATAACTGCTGCCGATTCCACTCTTGAGGTAACGCCTTTCTCTCATATCGGCGACTTGTTGTCGAACCTTTTCTCCGACATACTCAATAATCATATCGTTGGCTGAGATGTCTTCCTCAGCATAGAGTCCCCAGTTATGAATAGCTGAGCGTGCAAATCGAACGGGCTTCTTGCGTTTCTTAAGTTGATTGAATCGAAGAACATCACCCTCACCGCTTGAAGTGGGAAGTGCTTGCTTCTGGGCATTAATGTCGGCAATGAGACGACGGTTATTGACTCGATTAGATCGTGATGAAGATTTGGAGCTGGTCTTCGCAGCTGCAACTCTAGCAGCTTCGGCCGCAGCAGCCTGAGGATCAGCCTTGGCCTTAGCCTCCCGTTCTTCCCGAGCTTTCTGGACCTTAATGCGATGAGGAAGGTATTTCGATTTCTCCGAATTAAGGATTCTCTTCTTCCCTTCCGTCCGAGCAGCGCCTGTGCTGTTAGGCACATAGTATCCGGCGATGCCAATCGAATCGTGGACTGGGCCGCTTGCACCAAGTTGGTTGAGAGCCTTGATCTCTTTTTGTCGCCATGCCCACGCGGCCACACTTTCGATTTGAGATGCGGTCTGATCCAGTAAGATATGTCGAAGGAAGCGCAGATCTTCGTCGTCTTTCACCAGATTCTGCCAGCCATCCAGGTCCAAGACAATAGTTTCGTCATCTTCGACGGTAGCACGAGGTTCATCCAAAGATACTCCCCATGATACCTCAGCTCTTGGTTCATCGATAGCTGTTGTCTTCCAAGCTTCATCGACGGATTCATCATCATGCAATTCTTTGATAGTCGTAAGTCCGTCCCCATGCAATTGATCTCGAGAATCAAGCGACATCTCTTCATCCCGAACAAGAGAGGTATCAAGGGACGGAGCAGTCTCGACATCTTTGTGAGGTAGCGTATCATCCGGCGACTCAATACCGAATAACTCATCGTCTTGTCTTTGACGCTTCCTCGCATCATGTTCACCTGTAAGGCGCTTGCGTTTCCGTGAACCGGGTGACAGTGGCTCAGCAGCATGAGCTTCCGCAGTAGGGGCATTACTTTGTGCATCGGACTGGTACTCCTCCTCCTGGTCACTTTCCGATTCATCATCAGAGCTTTCACGACTAGGAGGGCGACTGCTTCTCTCCTCAGTATCGCGGGTAAGTGGCGTCCGTTGATCGTCATCAGAATCCTCATCGTCGTGTAATTGTTGCAGACGATGGTAGAGAGGGCGGATCTCTTTTCTTCGCAGAGGTTGTCTTCTTCGCTCGTCCACAAAGACGGTCCCTGCACGGTCCAGGCCCTGGGATTTGCGAATACGTGGGAGATCAAGCACGTTGACCCCAGATGATCGGTGTTGCTCTCGTGCCTTTTGATTCTCTGATCCGAAATCCTGAGTATCAGCTCCGATACGGAACATGGGACGCTTAGCACCTTCAGGACCAGAAATTCCTAGCTTCTTTCGTCTTTCAGCATGCCTTTCTGGATCGAGATAATCATACAGAGTGGGTGCAGCAATTCGTGATTTGACATCTTCCAGTAATTTGTCTCTCAGATCACGAATAATGATAGAAAGGACTTCACGGCAAGGATCCAAGTCAATAGCTCGCTGCTTTTTCTCTTCTTCCAGATCCAGTTCAGCTTCCTTTCGAGCTCGGTCTTGCTTCGCCTTCTCCTTTTTCTCGGCCCGGAGCCGCTCGGGACTTGGACTGCGAACATAGTTGGGATTCCCATGGATCTGACTTTCCATGTTCATGATGTATGTGAAGAGTGGCTGCATATGACATAGCCGAAAGCAACGTGATGCTTCCTCCTCGCCTCTCCGTGAGTTTTCAAAGAGAATATAATAGCCAGTCTTATCACAGCGGATCGTTCGGTAATCAAAGTATCGAAGACGTTTCCTGAGATGCGGGATAGTAGTCCCGAGGACAGGCACATAGCAATGGGCGATGAAAATGTAGGGTTCTCGTTTGAGTTGGCTTAATACGGGGGTATCTTCGATCAATGATTGCACCGGAGGAGTTCGGACGGTTGCGCGTGGTCCTTCTGGAATGACAAGCCCAGGTCGTAGAGAAGACTTTCCAGAGGGTCCCTTGGGTGCGGTGGGTGGTGGCTCATTCTTTTTGGCTTGGGGTTCCGTCTTGGGTTCCACTGAGGTTGATGCGCTTTTGGAAGCCAGTCGTTGCGACTCGATTGTTTTCATAGCCATCCGCTCGGAAACAGCCCCATCTCGATCGAGCTCAACCCGAATCCGCCGTGTCCCGATCCGCTGTTCTTTCTTGCATTCAAAATACGCACGCCTAGCAGCGCTGGAAGCTGAGACCGGACCCACCCCGCGAAACGAAGTTGAGTCCTTATACTTGATCGAGCATATTCCCAAGAATCTTCCGGTAATTGGATCTGTCCGATTCTTCATCTCGGCGATGTCACCAAAGCTGGAGAACAGCGCAGTGATCGGAGCAATTGGTGTGAGGGGGTCGAAACCAGTGACGACCACCTGAATTGGCGGGCCCGGTCCAATACTAGTTGCTGCATCATACGGCCACGGTTTGAGGGAATAAGGAGCGGGACGATATTTGGTCTTTTGTTTGCAGCCCGATCCACGAGTGTAATTGTGAATGGCTAGACGGGGGTCTGGAGGCCTCGCTTGTCCATTAACAACGATATCTGAATATTCAGGTTTTCTCTTTCTTTCTTTGGAAGCGCGTTTATCCAAATCAGGGTCATAGACCGCCTTGGAAACTCTGACGACATGATCTTGGCGGGTTTGCGATTGCGGAGTAGGTGGGGTGTGAATTGGGGTCATAGAGGATTTTGTAGGTTCCAATGATCGATTGTCATGATGATCTGGTGAGTTCTCTGCTACCGCCAGCTTTGCCTGCGGACTGGCGGCGGCGGCACCTTTCCGAGGTGGGGATGATTCTGTATTTGTGAGCGGTGTTAAAGTATCAATTTGAACATGATTTGTCGCGGACGCAGAAAGTAAACCGGTCAGGGGAGGTTCTGACGGGGGAAGCGAGTCGGCGTTGGTGGTACCCGATTCTAATGGCAGATTCCCTTCTTCCGCAGCCAGTTCCGATGTGGAAGATGCGGCGAGCGGTGGTAGAGCAGTCGTCGTCTGGGTTGAGTCGCCATCCACCTCTCTACTTCTTGGACGTTCATGTCCAGACTTCACGCGCTTCCGTTGCAGAACCGAAGGAGCCGTAGGAAAGAAATCTGCAAAGCCAGCGGAGGCGCGTGACATGATGGGGGAGAAGTGGCTACACGCCCGAAACGACCGCGCAATGACCAGGCAGCATCCTTGACGACAGGATTGTTATGGTAAGCACATGCGACCGGGTTGGAAGTCCCAGCCCTGCGAGCGGCAGTGGAAAATGGGACAACGAGCTGAATATGGGAGAAAGGGGGAACAAAGGAATCAACCGCGCAGGGAGGCATGCACTTCGCGCGGTCTTCAAGTTTTTGCAGGCCGCGTGCAACTGAACAGGCAGGCGGTGAGTGTGGGGAATATGTCATGTCACATGATAATGATTATGTCACTTGATGCCTTATTTTACAGGCATGAATATTATGTAACTACTCATCACTCATTTCCACGTGACTGTTTCCCCTCACCGGTTGTTCATAGCAAACAGTGCAAACTCTTCTTTATTTTGTTTTTTTTTTTTTCTTGCGTGGATCATCGGAAGATCCATCAGATGCAAGTCTCCGTGTGGCGTACGGGATTTGTCTAAGGGATATTTTGGCCGGGGTCGGCAGTCTCTACCCTTTCTACATAACAAAGCACTAGTCTGGAGAAAGGCCAAACTAATAAAAAGGAGAAAAAGGGAAAAAAAAAAGGTTGTCAAGCAAAAAAAAAAAAAAAAAAAAACCTTCGCTGTCTCCGAAAGGGGGCTTAGCCGGCAAAAATAGTATCAGCCTCTCTTCCCCCCATTATGGAGGCAATTATGGATGGAATGGGTTAAGTAAAAATAAACATACTACTTCGTTTGGAGAACAAAGAAAGAAAAGAAAAAAGTAAAAAGAGGCTAAAAGACTACAGTAATTGATTTGCCATCTATACATAATGTACAAACGAGTGGTTGTACTCCGTAGTCTTTCTCTGCTGACCTACTCCATACTGTACATGTTCACATGTACTATCGTCAGTGCAATTGATGCACTGACGATAATCCGAAACATTTCCCCTTGTACCTGTATGTTCGGGAATGGGGGGGCAACCAAGGAGAAAAGAAGGAGATGTTTCGATCGGGTTCCACTTGAATTAATTGAGTGGATAATCTATTCTTGTCCATATGATGATGATACTATCTATACGGAGTGTAGTGTAGTTATTATTATTTATTATTATAATTTAGTGCACGATTAAGTGGATCCATCAAGTGGCATTCCATGGGAGGTCTCAGGTGAGACATTGTGTGCATTGGCAGAAGAGAAGAGCAGGTTAAGCTAAGAATAATCCGCCCCTCTCTTCCCTTTTTCCCCCTCTATAAATACAATTTCAGCTGCGTCTTTCTGACACTCCCCCTCCTTCTCATTTTCACTACTTCCTCTTCCTCCCTTCCATCTTTGTTTCCTCCCCCCCTTTCTCTACTACTCAATTAACTCATTTCTACTAATTCATCCTCCCCTCTAATCCTTATTTTCTTTCTTTTGTGAACTCTTCATCATGTGGTATGTGGGCGACGATCGGCGCTGGTTTCCCCTCCCCGCCAGGTTTCCAATTTGCGGTGTGAAGAAGAAGGGAAAAAAGAAGAAGAAGAAAAAAAAAAGAAGCTGACTTTGATCTTTTAGTGGAATCTTTGGTTATATCAACTACCTGGTTGAGCGGGACCGCCAGTTCATCATTGACACACTTCTCAATGGTGAGTCTTCTTTGTTTTTCCTTCTCTCTGTTTCCTTTGTTTTCCCCCACCGTCTCCAATCCCGGGATATCGGGATGGTGGTATTTTTCAATGCAATCAACTAACCAGTGTCATCTTCATCCATAGGTCTCTCACGACTGGAATACCGTGGCTATGATTCGGCCGGTATGGCCGTCGATGGTGACAAGAAGAATGAAGTCTGTGCTTTTAAGGAAGTTGGCAAGGTGGCCAAGCTGAGGGAACTCATTGCCGAGACCAAGCCCGATATGACCAAGAGCTTCGAGTCCCACGCTGGTATCTCTCACACTCGCTGGGCTACCCACGGCACACCTTCTCGTCAGAACTGCCACCCCCACCGGTATGAATTGATTCAGCTTTTTCTCAAAGTACTCATTTGTATTACACTGCTTCTAACAAACCACCGATCCACAGCTCCGATGCCACCTGGGAGTTTTCCGTCGTCCACAACGGTATTATCACCAACTACAAGGAATTGAAGGCCCTTCTGGAGAGCAAGGGTTTCCGTTTCGAGACTGAGACCGATACCGAGTGCATTGCGAAGCTTGCCAAGTACCTCTACGACCAACACCCCGATATTGAGTTCACTGTCTTGGCCAAGGCCGTTATTAAGGAGCTGGAGGGTGCTTTCGGTCTGTTGATCAAGTCCGTTCACTACCCTCATGAGGTTATCGCGGCCCGTAAGGGTTCCCCGCTGGTCATCGGTGTGCGAACCTCCAAGAAGATGAAGGTCGACTTTGTCGACGTCGAGTACTCCGAGGAGGGTGCTCTCCCTGCGGAGCAGGCCTCCCAGAACGTTGCCATCAAGAAGTCCTCCGCCAGTCTTCTGGCTCCCCCTGACAAGTCCCTGCTGCACCGCTCCCAGTCTCGGGCTTTCCTGTCTGATGACGGTATCCCCCAGCCCGCCGAGTTCTTCCTTTCCTCCGACCCCTCCGCCATCGTCGAGCACACCAAGAAGGTCCTCTACCTGGAGGATGATGACATTGCTCACATCCACGAGGGTCAGCTGAACATCCACCGTCTCACCAAGGACGATGGTACCTCCAATGTCCGTACCATTCAGACTATTGAGCTGGAGCTGCAGGAGATCATGAAGGGCAAGTTCGACCACTTCATGCAGAAGGAGATTTTCGAGCAACCCGAGTCCATTGTCAACACTATGCGTGGTCGTCTGGATGCTGTCAACAAGAAGGTCACTCTGGGTGGTCTTCGTCAGTACATTTCTACCATTCGTCGTTGCCGTCGTATCATCTTCATCGCCTGCGGTACCAGCTACCACTCTTGCATGGCTGTCCGTGGTGTCTTTGAGGAGCTGACCGAAATCCCCATCGCCGTTGAGCTGGCCTCCGACTTCCTGGACCGACAGGCCCCTGTGTTCCGTGATGACACCTGTGTCTTTGTTTCCCAGTCCGGTGAGACCGCTGATTCTCTGATGGCTCTCCGCTACTGTCTGGAGCGTGGTGCTCTGACCGTTGGTATTGTCAACGTCGTCGGTTCCTCCATCTCCCTCCTCACTCACTGCGGTGTTCACATCAACGCTGGTCCCGAGATCGGTGTTGCCTCCACCAAGGCTTACACTTCTCAATTCGTGGCCATGGTCATGTTCGCGCTGTCTCTGAGCGAGGACCGTGCCTCGAAGCAGAAGAGACGCGAGGAGATCATGGAGGGCCTTGGCAAGGTCTCGGAGCAGTTCCGCGAGATTCTCAAACTGAACGACTCTATCAAGGAGATGTGCGCCAAGTTCTTCAAGGACCAGAAGAGTTTGCTGCTGCTGGGTCGTGGTGCCCAATTCCCCACTGCCCTGGAGGGTGCTCTGAAGATCAAGGAGATTTCCTACCTTCACTGCGAGGCTGTCATGTCTGGTGAGCTGAAGCACGGTGTTCTGGCTCTTGTTGACGAGAACCTGCCTATCATCATGATCCTCACCCGTGACAACCTCTTCACCAAGTCCCTGAACGCATACCAGCAAGGTGAGTTACCCATTTATCGAATTACCTATCCAGTGTACCATTTACTAACATCATTCTCTAGTCATTGCCCGTGGTGGTCGCCCCATCGTTATCTGCAACCCCGAGGACCCCGAGTTCTCTGCTGCTCAGACCGAGAAGATCGCCGTCCCCAAGACCGTTGATGCTCTTCAGGGTCTGTTGAACGTCATTCCCTTGCAGCTGATTTCGTACTGGCTTGCGGTCGGCGAGGGTCTGAACGTTGATTTCCCTCGTAACCTGGCAAAGTCTGTCACTGTCGAATAAACATGGGTAGAAAGAGGCTTCTCTCTGGGGTAGACGAATGCGATGATCTTGATATTTTTAGGTGTTCTTTAGCTCTTGTCCTTACTTATTCCATTTTCTTTTTTTCCCCTCATCTCACTTATCCTATCCATGTAAATGATCACCATCACCATCGCCATCACCACCATAATAGTTAATCACCAAATCTCCGTAAACATCAACTGGCATGTCAATCATTCAATTTTGCCGTATTCGGCCAATTCGCCTTCCGCCTTCCCCGCCAAATGCGGGATGTTTTCATCCCTACGATTGACCCCTCAACCTCCCCTTCATCCTCAACTTCAGTCCTGAAACCTCTTCTCAATTTCACCTTCCCTTCAACTCCAATTCCAAAATGTCAACTATCAAAGGCCCTGGAGCTCCTCAGAGCTACGACGGTAAGCTTGTATCCGAAGAAACATCACCCCGCAATGACTAACATTAGTCGCAGGATCTGGACTGCGCGTGGCAATTGTTCATGCCAGATGGAATGCGACAATCATCGACTCCCTCGTCACCGGCGCAAAGAAGAAACTTCTCGAAGCCGGTGTGACCGAGGAAAACATCACCGTTGAAACCGTACCAGGAAGTTATGAATTGCCCATTGGAGTGCAACGGTAATACCCCTCCTCCAAGAAGAAAACGAATAGCCGAAAAAGGCAGCCCGAAACCAAACGAAACTCACGAAGGAAAGAAAAGAAAGAAGCGCATACTAACATTCTACTCAATTCCAGTCTCTACGCTGCATCCCAGGTCCAAGCCAGTTCCTCCGCCGGCGAAGGCATGAGTGCCACAGACCTGCTCTCCTCATCTACAACCGACCTGCGAAAATCCAGTACAACAGACGTACCCAAGAAACCCTTTGACGCAATTATCGCAATTGGCGTACTGATCAAGGGATCCACGATGCATTTCGAGTACATTGCTGACGCGGTTAGTCACGGATTAATGCGTGTGCAGTTAGATTCGGGAGTTCCGGTTATTTTTGGACTTTTGACTGTTTTGACTGAGGAGCAAGGACTTGAGAGGGCGGGATTGGGTAATGGGACTATGCATAATCATGGTGAGGATTGGGGTAGTGCAGCTGTTGAATTGGGTGTTAAGAGGCGGGAGTGGTTGGAGGGGAAGATTGCTTAGATGTGTGGTTTTTTTGTGATATATACGTATACTGCGACAGGAATGTGCTGGAGACTAGTACAGACACTGACACTAGCACTGACACGGTGTACTTGTACTCTGTCTCACGTACTCAGAATCATCAGATTAAAGTTATTCGCGTGAAGATTCTATTACACGTTTACTCTTCCATCTGTTCTCCGCTCTTCTCCTCTTCTTCATCATCTCCTTCAAGTGCCCGCCTAGCTGCCTTCTCTGCTTCTTCGCGCAGTTCCTTGGGTACCTCCTCATGGCGTCCCTTGGTGGGACCATCAACCGAGCTGATCCATGACATCTCAAGCTCGAATTCCTTGTCTTTACTATCCTCGTGCGCAACGTAGATAATGCGAGCCGCTTCCTTAACACCGTCCGCCAAGGAGAGGTTACCGGAACTCAGGTCGAGTTTCTCTAGCTCGGCCTTAGCAGCTTGTCGTCCCTTACCGGTGGCAGCACCATAATAACCCTGAAAGAACAGTCAGTATAAGATTAGCCTAGCCATCACCTAGTTCTTCTGCAGAAACATACCCAGTAAAGACCACTAGGTTCAATCATGTATAGTCCTGGGCCTCCAGCCTTGGCATCTTTAACCCTGCCGCCAGCTCCAGACTGCGGTCCAGAACCGACCTGACCATCGACCGCGAGTTCTGCCTCACTATCCCAACCACCAACGATAGCAGTAATTCCGAATGGTCGTACACTGGAGTAAAGTGTGTATGCTTGTACGTAGCCGCCGAGGCGGTTTGCGAGTGCGTTGGTCGGGATAGGACCCTTGTAGACACCTCTCCAAGAGGAAGCCTCATCTCTGGCTCTGGAAACGAAATGACGACCATCGGGAAGAAGTCCAGAGGATACCTAAATCAAGAAGAAAACGAATATGTCAGACATTGTTATCAATGGAGATAAGGCCGGCTCTTGGTGAGATTGCCAGGACGTTTCGGTATAGAATGGAAACAAGGACTGAACTTACAATACCAACATGACGATCCACCGTCGCGATTCTCTTATTCGCACCGGGCTTCATCAACTTGCTTGTGACGATCTTCTCAACCGCCAACACAACACCATCCTTGCACCGGATGCCAACAGCTGTACCTCCGTTCTCAACAGCCTTGACGGCATACTCAACCTAAAAGAGAGCGCGTATTAGCTTCACGAGATTCCTCCAAGCCATCAAATGACCCAATACCTCCCCAATATCAACATACCTGGAAATTCCGGCCATCAGGCGAGAAGACCGAGTTGGAAAGGTCATAGCCCGTACCGATTGACGTCTAACCAGCTCTCATTAGCAATATCCTTGAGAACACCAATGGAGAAAATCTCACCATGGTCGTGAATCTGTGAAATATGAAAAACAAGAAGGGGCTCTTAATGTGTATGCGTATTGAAGGTGGAGGGGGCGGGGAGGGACGAATTTCAATGGGAGCTAGGAAGACGCGATGATGGATGGGAGCTTCTGGACTGAAGCTTGCGTCACGGGGTTGCCTGGTCATGTGATACGATGGACTGGGGGTGCGGCCCAACCACTCGCAACACACTTTCTTAGGCATCTAGTGGGGGGAGGGGGAGAAATTTAGAGAAGAAGAAATAAAAAAAGAAAGAAAACTCACTGCTTTACTCTACATGAAGTGAATTTCATTTTTATCGTCTGAAATTTCTGTTCAAAGGTAGCAGAACCGTCAAGAATACCTATTTCGGATTGTTTATACTGTGTATTACTACTATTTCATACAATATCTCCTTCGATCGAATTTCGAACGCCCTTGGAAATATACATCTGTGATAAACATGTCGTCCTCGATCCTTCACCAGTGTCCATCCTGCGGACATATCTCAGATATCTCGCAAGCGTTGGCTAGTTTCATCGAGAACCCTCACTGCACTCAGGTAGTCTTCTACTTCAAGTGAACTTAGTCTGATCCCAGACAAGACCTAACCAACATTTCTAGTGCGGTCTCTCAGCATCTGAAAGCAACAACAAGATACAGGATGAACTGGCCATGCTATTTGATCAACAAATGACCATGACCCCCCATACAAACGAAATCATCCCGATATCCCAACCGACCCCTTCCTATAGCATTTCCCAACATTACAATCATTCTTCCCACGTAGCATCATCCGCCCCGACTCCAAGTATCCCCACAGACTCGACGGTACTAGCCATACAGAATATTCATCATATTCTGCGCCAACACGGTCTCGACCCCGAAGCCTTTTCACCAGCCCAACTCGAACTATTCAAGAATGCAGATCCCGCGCAGCAAGAGCGTTTGATTCAAACATGGCAATTTTACTCCTCTTCTCAGCAGAATACGAACCAGGATTACGCAATGGACGAATCTATGGCAGACTCCGAACTTCATGGTGAACATGCAGAGCCCTATATGGTTTCTGGTTATGAAGGTGGAGCCGGACGTGGACATTCTCTTTCTACAACTTTACCCGCGGAACCCTCGACTGGAAAACCCTACGAGTCGTCTACGGATCCAGTATACAGTGGACAACAATGGTGGGAAATGCCACGGAGTACGGTACCTTCAATGGAGTCGCAGTATGGGTTATTCGAAGAGAGAAATCGATATATCTCTGGATATGGAATGGTATAAACATTTTCACAATCGTGACAGCATATTGAATCTCTTACAAATTATTTACCAAGTCACCCTATCTACTCTACTCTACTCTACTATTATAAGCAAGTTGAATGGAAGATTGAATTGTCCAGCCATGAGATACTTTTTTTGATTTTCTAGATACATGTAAGGAAATACAGTATCGTGTTCAGAATCAAAAGTTCGTAGTAAATGCAGAGTAACAAACAGAAAGTGGCTGCCACAGCCAAAGAGTAAAAAGAGCGTGCACCATGGCCAGATCACATATTCGTTTAATCTCTTTTCAAATAGCCCTAAACAGAGCAAGTGTTGCACGTCGTACCGAAAAGTGGATGGCGAGTTTAAGAAAGAAACAAATAGGAAGATCGACAGAGTCAACCAACTAAGGCATTACCGACAGGGCGGAAGTTGGCGAGAATATGGAGCTGAGAGTATGATCAGAGCTGGCAAACAAAAGAAAGGGGAAAAGAAAAGAGAAAAGAAAAAGACATACATTTACTCCTCGTCATCAAGGTCAGCCATAGCATCGGCAAGAGCCTCAGCAGAGCGTTTAACATCTTCAACAGCCAAGGCAGTACGCTTAACCTTATAGCAGCCCTGACCGGGGTGACCACACCACTTTTGAAGAGCAGCGGGGTGAGCCTCAGCCATGGCCTCAGCAAGGGCATCAGCAGAGCGCTTAACATCACCAGAGACATCGGCGGTGCGCTTCATCATGTAGCAACCCTGACCGGGATGACCACACCACTTCTGAAGACCACGGGCAGCAGCGGCCTGAGCGGAAGAAGCGACGAGAACAGCAAGGGCAACGGAAAGGAACTTCATTTTGAAAATGAGATTTCTATTATTGTCGAGAAGTTAAAGTAGAGAAAGAATGGATTGATCGATAGCCAGGCGTAGAAGGGAGATCTGAGCTGGATGGAGAAATCAAGTGGAAGAGCAGGAAAACATGGTAATATTTATACTTTCTTTAGAGGATATACGAAGCTTGAGTTTGAGCTTGGAGTTGAAGATTCATGGGTTCTTATCAAAGGAGATTATTGAGCTGAGGCCGTGAACCTATAGAGGTCCCGATTAGGATAGAGTGAAGTATAGGGTTTGCCATATCTGGCTAGTGATTCGATATTATTATTTTCCATCACTCATTGACAGGCCCCAGTCTTCAAATAAGAAGATCCTAATTGAGCTGTTCAAAAGTAATGCCTGTCCGAGAGTGAATTAGCTGTTTGATGCATGGGAATGGGAGTCTCTTTGTCGAGTCCACGTGTTTTGGCCGGAAGAGGTGGTCAATAGGGGAGATTCCCGAGGGCATATTGAATGACCAGAGGGGGAGTCAATAAGACTACATTACTATGATTACTATACTCCGTATACAAATTGAATTTTCAAACATTAACAACTGACAGTTTACAATATTTACCCCATATTATACTATATAATCAACTATAACGATGTATACTACTACTATGTATACTATAATCGGCAAGATAAGATCGGGCCGGCCTAACCAAAAGTCGCGCGATGCCGAGCCCATCCGGGCCCTTTTTTTCCGGTTGCGAATTCCCTTCCACTCCACTCTCCTTTCCCTTCTCACTCCCCTCCACCCACTCACCATCTCCAGTTTTTGGACTTTCTTGCAAGATCTCGCAAAATGTTCTCTAGAACGGCCCAGCCCGCCCGGGTATGTTTACTTTTTTTTTTCTCTCACCCCCCTCCCTTCTCCACGAGTGGGAGGGGAAAACCCCCTGTCGCGTCGCAAGATCTGTGCTAATCCCGAATTCAGACCCTGCTTCGCAGTGCCTCCGTGGCTTCTACCGTCGGTCGCTCCATGCCCGTGAGATGTACGCTATGCCATTGACTTGAAAAAGTCGAATACGATCGAACTTTTGAACCTTCCAACTAACGCCTTCTCAGCCTTTGCCAGCGTCCAGTCCGATATCTTCAAGCCTACCAAGTATGGTGGCAAGTACACCGTCACTCTTATTCCCGGTATGCTCGACCATCGCTCCATACCTCCTTCATATTTCATTTCTGCGACTCAATCTTACTTTTCATTTCTTTTTGCCCATTTTTCACAATTGTCGGCCCGCATACAATCGATTGGATACTGATATTTGCCAGGTGACGGAATTGGTGCCGAAGTTGCCGAGTCAGTGAAGACCATCTTCAAGGCCGACAACGTGCCCATTGAGTGGGAGCAGGTCGATGTGAGCGGTGTCGAGACCGGTAACAAGCACTCCGAGGAGCTCTTCAAGGAGTCCCTGGCTTCTCTCAAGCGCAACAAGCTCGGTCTGAAGGGTATCCTGCACACTCCCGTCGAGCGCTCGGGCCACCAGTCTTTCAACGTTGCCCTTCGTCAGGAGCTGGATATCTATGCCTCTATCTCTCTGATCAAGAACATCCCCGGTTACGACACCCGCCACAAGGACGTCGACCTTTGCATTATCCGTGAGAACACCGAGGGTGAGTACTCCGGTCTGGAGCACCAGTCCGTGCAGGGTGTTGTCGAGTCCCTGAAGATTATCACTCGCGCCAAGTCCGAGCGCATTGCCAAGTTCGCTTTCAGCTTCGCTCTGGCCAACAACCGCAAGAAGGTCACTTGCATTCACAAGGCCAACATCATGAAGCTTGCCGACGGTCTGTTCCGCAGCACTTTCCACAAGGTTGCCGAGAACTACCCTACCCTCGAGGCCAACGATATGATTGTCGACAACGCCTCCATGCAGGCTGTCTCTCGCCCCCAGCAGTTCGATGTGCTGGTCATGCCTAACCTGTACGGTGGCATTCTGTCCAACGTCGGTGCCGCCCTCGTTGGTGGTCCCGGTGTCGTCCCTGGCTGCAACATGGGCCGTGATGTTGCCGTCTTCGAGCCTGGTTGCCGTCACGTCGGTCTGGACATCAAGGGCAAGGACCAGGCTAACCCCAGCGCCATGATCCTTTCCGGCTCCATGCTCCTCCGCCACCTTGGTCTGGATGACCACGCCAACCGTATCTCCAAGGCGGTCTACGATGTTATTGGCGAAGGGTAAGCATACAAAGAACCTAAATATAAACTCAACCTTGACGTAAAACGTATCAATGACTAACTTCTCTACAGACAGACACGAACCCGCGACATGGGTGGTCAGGCTACCACTCACGAGTTCACCCGTGCTGTTCTCGACAAGATGGAGGCGTCTCTGTAAATTTCGACCCCGTCGCTTTCCACCATTCCCGCTACGACTGAGGATATCTCTCCAATTGATCCCCTTGCGGTTGATCCTGCAGGATATGGGTAGCTTGGCGTTATCCTCAATGATGTATTATCTCTCTTTTTCTATTTGGCTCGCGATGTCCCCTTGGCAAGTTATAGCAATAGACCAACAAACTCTTCTTGTGTGCATGAACTTTTGTATGTTGTAAACTATGGCAAATACTTGACAAACGTGCCATGAGGATAAAGTGGGGGTATCGTATCAGTTGTAAGAGGGTATCGAAGATTGATATGGCCAGATATTACCAGGCCGTTCTTCTCTTTCGACCGGTATACTTCGAATTGTGCTTGACAACCTTACCCTTCCTCTCCTGTTGTTCCTTTTTCTTCATAATCCAAGCACGATCTCCCTTCTTGGATGGTCTCGCATTATTCACCTCCATAGCCTTCCTCCTCGCATCCAAAACATTCACATCATCCATCCCATTCACAACACCCGTAATATCACCCTGTAATCCACCTCCACCAACAGTAAGAACAAGGTACAATTTACTGTTCTTAGTCCCCGGATCATCTTCAAGCATACCAGCCCCAAATCCAGCCTTAATAGCCGCACCACTAATCATACTCCGCTGAATATCATTCTTAGGATAGAACTGACAAACAGCCCTTCCACCCCTCCGCAAACTCGCATAAAGACCCTCAAAGAACCGCTTCAATCGTCCTTCAGGACTCACATCACTAGTCTCAGCATTACACAACCACTGAATCGCACTGATACTAATCGCCGCATCAAACGAACCAGGTCGAAATGGAACTCCTTGCCCGATATCCGCAAGGAATAAATCACCATCAACTTCCCGCTGTAACGCAACATCCAACATACTTGGCGAAACATCCATTCCAATCCATGTATGCGGACCGCCGTTTTCAGGAGCCTCTTGTGAAAGAATTTCGCCCGATAATCCGGATCCACAACCAACGTCAAGAATGAGAGAAGGAGACTTTAGATCGAGAAGTTCGAGGGCGCGGTAGGTCATATCCGCTTGAATATTGCGGATACGCGAGGAAGTGGTATATTTGCGTGATTCATTGTCGTTATAGAATAGGTCTGGTGGACTGTATACAAAGTCAGATCTCAATCTTTTTCCATTTTACCTTCCCCATATTCAATCATAGTACAGGCTTCACTTACAGAACATCTTCAGGGCGAGACATGTTGGGCTGGGAGTGTGGAGTTGGTAAACTTTTTTGAACATCGCGACTTTTTTTTTTGGAGTGGGGGGGAGGATTTTTGCCTGAGGCGGTGACTGACTATCATATCAAACTGTCCTTCTTCCCTTTTGCACTTCACCTTCAAACCATCCAATCCGCCCTTGACAATTCCAACTTTCACTTCATTATGTGGATACTACCACTGGTAGGGTATCTGGGCGTGATAGTGGGATTTTCATTTCTCACTCTTGCTATCGGTATGTTTCCCCCCCAGATCTGTCTACATTCATTCAATACAATAGTATAACTTCAATACTAATTCAATCACAGCCTCAGGACTCTACTACCTCTCCGAATTAGTCGAAGAACACACCGTTCTCGCCCGTCGCCTTCTAACCCGACTAATCTACGGAATAATCGCAATTCAAATCCTACTCGTGATAATCGATCGATTCCCAATCTCCCTCTCCCTCCTCAGCATCCTATCTCATCTAGTATACGCCAGTAACCTTCGTCGATTCCCAATCGTCAAATTATCCGACCCACTCTTCATTTTATCATGCATCCTCGTCCTCCTAAATCACTGGCTATGGTTCCGCCACTTCTCAAACCCTCCAACTCCCTCCCGACAATCCGATAGTAATTGGCGACAACCATACTCATACAATTACGAAGACATGCCTTCTTTCTCGGAAGTCGCATCATACTTCGGTTTATGCGTTTGGTTAGTTCCATTCGCTCTTTTCGTCAGTTTAAGTGCTGGCGAGAACGTTTTACCTTCCATGGGCTCGGAATATGCGACTGGGGAACGGGCCTCGGCCGGATTAGGACATCGTCGTGGAGTTTCCGATGCTCGATCTAAGAATAAAGGGATGGCTAAGGCATTGGTTGATAATGTTTCTGATTGGGCTCGAGAGAATGGAGAGCTTATGGGGTTTTGGAAAGGGGAGAATACGAAATTTTGGAAGGGGGATAGCACCAAACAGTTCTAAAGCTGTCAAACCTTTTAGCGGAAGCATTGTGATATACGAAGGAAATGAATATTAGACTATATTTGAATTGCGCATTAATCAAAACATGACTATGACAGAATCTAGAGATATATTACTCCATCCCTACTTCGTAATCAAATTGAAAGACTCAAATAGATGTAGATTTGAAAAGCTCACAAATAGTGACAATTATGGAGATAAATAAAATAAAAATGCGCAAGATTGAAGAAAAAGAAGCGAAGGAAAGGGGGTATAACGATAAATCAAGAAGATTTCCAACGTCAACAAAGCCCTAAGGCCCTCTCACGACATCCGATATTGCAACCTCATCCTAATTACCATTATCATTAAAAAACATTTCCCTCACGACTCCTTTCCAAGTGGGTAATTTCATCATTTCCGCGTGCAAATTCGTGAATAGTCAATGCCGGGGGTTGGGTATAGCTCGAAAAATTCGAAATGGGACAATGCCCCGAGCAAAGAAAACAGGAACATTTCAAGAAAAGAAAATGTAGCGAGTGATTGCAAAACTTTAGTATGGCATTGCAAGCGTTATTTCATTCTGTCCTGCCGAAGCATTTCATTATCAGGTGATTCTGTTACTGATGTCAGTATATCATTATCCACTGGGGTCTCGTATAGAGTATAGAGAATAGGGGAGAAATATTTGCTTACAGTTTTCCATAAATAGCATCGAGCTTTCACGTCTCTTCGTCTTGGCTGAACGGGTATCATCTGAACTGGGAGATAACATGCCATTCAACGAACCAAATGGAGCATCCGCTCCTTGCTGATTGTAGATGTCAGGTCTGGAAGCTTGCTGGTCGTAGCTTGGCTGCATAGATATGAAGCCCGTGTCATGGGGAGCTCGAGAAGACTCCGCATATGTAGCCGATGCATCCCCCTGGCCTCTGAATGAAGTTTGATTATATGAGGGAGTAGGGATATCAGAGAACATCTGGTGACGAGGGGAGCGGACGTCATCTGGTGAGAGACTGTGATCCACAGTCAATTCAACAGACTTTGGTGTAGTACCGGCGTCACCAAAGATAGCGTCAAAGTCCGTGAGGAACATCGAGAAGACCGGGGCCGGAATATTGAGAGTTGGCGCAAAGACAATTCCGACATTTCTCACGGTCATTTTGTTGACATCAGAATTGTTAACAATCTCAATGAGGAACAGCGACAAGGCCCGAAGTAAGGAAAGATTGGCTCGCGGTAGTCGGTGAATTAGTGCATTAAACGCATAAATCTTCTTCTGACGGTCATCAAGTTCTGTGAAGATAATCGTTAGCCATAGTTCTCAAGGTAAAAGGGTTGAACATAGTCATACCGAGTACACGAAGGAAATCCAGATGAAGCTCCCGAGTGAGAACAGTCGTGGGAAGCTCGCGTAAATATTGCTTGAAAAGAGAAGCCACGGCATGGACATCGTAATACTGGTCTCCAGCCAAGAAGTCGACATCACCCTCATTATTGAATCGTTCTTTTAAGCCCTTGATCACAACATTAGAGCCACTCAAGCGGAAAATTCCTTCCTCTGACGCTGCGCCCTTGGCATGAAGGTATTCGATGCAACGATAGACAACTGCAGGCAACTCGGCCTCAATACCATGGGGCGGGCAGGATTCTACAGCTTCAGCCAAAGGAATACCAAACACTGGCCGAACTGGTTCCTTCGGTTCAGATTGAGCTATGTTACCAGTAGCCGATCCTTCATTGACCTGCGCAGCTAAGTCAAAGGAAGACCGCGTACGGAATCCCCAGATACTGCGTTTCTTCTCCTTGGTCGATGTAGTTGGCTTATTGCCCCATGCTCCAACATCTTGGATGACAGAACCGTTCGTGGGACCAGAGATCAATCTCGGAGATTGAGGTGGTTCGGTAAGAGCCTGGTTTAGATCACGGAAATCCGTGGACAGAGCCGCTGGAATTCGAGGCGAGCGAGGGGCCTGTTCGAGTGATGATCCGAGTATAGGAGGTTCGGCCGCGACGGCATTGTCAAAGCTGAAGCCTTGAACGGAGCCTGGCCCGGCTTCTTGCTCCGGACTGTCAACGCCTCTGCCAGAGCGTTTGCTTCCGTTGTTGGGTTGACTCTTGGGCTTTCCTCCGGTGGGAGCAGGCTGTTTCGCTTGAGCTTGTGGCTGTTTCTTGGAAGAGCCATTGCCTCGGCTGTCATTGTCAGAGGATGGGCTTTCCACATACTCCATCAGGGCATCTACCCAAGTATCACGCTCCTCGTCACTCTCGGCACAAAGAACATGGCGAACAAGCGCAGACGAATCTTTCTTCTTTGGCTCAAGAATCAAGAATGCATGACGGTATTGGTTATCTGAATCTTCCTCCGACCCTGGAGAAGACTGGCTCTGCATGCTGGAATGCTGTGACTGCTTGCCAATCTGTGCATGATTGAGTCTAATAGTGCCCATGTGTGGACCACCAGGAGACTCAAAGTATTTGAGTTCAGGTCCATGGAGTGTGAAATAGCGTGCTTTCCAACCGCCGAAATTCTTGCCTCGCTTGGTGAGGTAGCCCTCTTTTCGAGGCTTGCCATCTGGACCACGGGGCATGTCTGGCTTTGTTTGCCCATGACCCTTCGCCAGGCTACTTTCATCGTCTCGGGGCTCGATCGCATCATTTGTCAAGAATTGACAAACAACCAATGCTGCTTTTTCATCCATGGGTGTATCCAAGAGGCTATCAAAGTATAAGTTCAATGCAACTCGTCGCGCATCAACCTTTGCAGGGGAATGGCCGCTGAAAATAGATCTATCGGGTAGCTTTCCAGAGAAGGTTGCCAATTGGCGAATCTGTTGATCAAGCTGCGGCAGAGAGGCAATCACCTTTTCAACTCGCCACAGTTCCGCCATTTCAGACCGAGAAATAACGCTCAAAGTGAATACAGGTTCTTCATCCAGTGGTTTAGATACCATGTAGCTATTCCGCGAAGGCCGAAGGCGAGAAGATGATACTCGAACCTGAATCACAGGAAGGGCATTAGGTGGAAGCAGAAGGCCAGGATACTCGTCAGACACAAGTCCCTGGTAAATGGTTGTTTCCGGAAATTGAAGAGATCGGGGACTATCAATTTTGACTGTAGGGTCAATTATTGGAATTGAACCTACAGGCCTGCCAGTCGAAAGACCCATTTCCCCTGGCTGGAACGGAGCAGGGTGATTGTGATTTGGCCCTCGAGGAGAAAGAGGAAGGCCGGACTGGTTAAATCCTGCTGCTACAGGACTAGTCATATCTCTCGGCATTCGTGGTAGAGGTGAATTGATAGGCCGGTCTTCTGGCCGTGGGCTCAACGGTAAGCCGGGACTCTTTGGCATAGATGCACCAGGGCGTCCCGATGACCCTTGGTTGAGCCGTGAGTTCAGGATTGATCCCATTGATCCAGGGCCAGGGCCACCAACAGTCGGAGGCGATCTTGATGCCACTTCACGAGAATTATTTGCCGAGCTGGTAGTATCGCGTGAGCTATTCGAGGCCGGGGCTCCATACATGCTTTCACTCGCGGCCTCTGTGGTTTCCAGTTCCCTGTCTAAAGCAGCCTCTCGATCTCGATCGTCCTCCTCGCGGGTCTTCCTCCTCCCACGTTCCGCACTTAGTCTTTCACCCTCCGCAGAATCACCATAATCCGAATCTGAATCCGACTCAGCGAGTTCTAACCGAACGTCGCCTGAGCGAAGATTCAAAGGTGCAGGCGGTGGTTTGCGGTTTGGCTGTGGAAGTCTCTGATTATCGCCGGTGACCGGAGAAGACGCGTCTCTTGAAGCGCCGAAGCCTGAATCGCTGGGGAATGAGACAGTGGCAGTCTGACTACCTGTCGCGTCTTTCGGTGCCACTGGAGCCTGGCCGGCAGGTAAATAGTCACTAGTGGGCACAACAGTTCGTAAAGCCGAGGATTCGGCGACAGGGACTGGCGGGGTAGAGTCCTGAAGCTCTTGGAATTTCTTTTTATATCGTTCTTTCTCCTTGAAAGCGCGCTCCAGATCCTTATTTAGACCCAAAATCAACGTTCGCTGTTTATCGACCAACTTCCACAACTGTGAATTCTGGGAAGCTGCTTGGTGTTTCTCCTTTAGCAAGTGTACAATCACTGCTTCCGCAGAGCCCGCAGCATTAATGAGATTTGCAATATCCGCCGGACTCAAAGAATTTGCGTCAAATGTCGATTTCTGAGACGCGGAGGACAAGGACGAAATCGCGGAGTCAATCGAGGAGGTACGCGGCATGACGCGGTGCGTTGGGCGTTCCCCAGGCGCCGATACGACGGAGCTCACAGACGACGTTGCGGAACGATCGGGCTCGGCCACGCCAGGCGGTTTTGCAATATTGCCATCCCCAGACCTGGCGGTAATATCTGACGACCCTGTACTTGACATATCGGGGGACGGTGAAGAAGTATGAGGGGGGTTGGAAGGCGGCGCAGGGAAAGTCGCATTGGCTAGACGAGAGATGGGTGAACGATTTTGAAAAGGAGACTGATTTGAGCTAGATCGTGGGGAGAGCGGACTCTGAGAAACAGGCGATTCGTCGTGACGGTAAGATTGTTGAAGAGAGCTGGTATGCAATGGCGACGGTGAGATATGACGGGCGCCAGGAGGTCCAGGGCGCGCAGTCACCTCTGCCCGAGAACTCAGATAATCTCGAGGAATAATACCACTATTCACAGGTGAATATGTAGGAGGCTGGTTTCTCGTGTGTACTGAAATGTCTTCCTCATTGCCTCGCTGCTGCGACATGATTCAGGGATCAGCATCAGAGGGGGGGGGTTCTCCGGGGAGGACGAAGGGGGGGGGCGTGTGTTTAAGTCTGGGGGGTTGGGAGTTAAGTGGCTTGAGTTGGAAAGGTAAAAGGCGGGAGTTCGGAAGTTGAAAGTTTCGTAAATTCACAAAAGAAAACTATTTCAGCCGACAAAAGCTGGGGGTTGTATAAATCCCAGCGATGGTGGGAGGTGGAAAAAAAGGGGGGGGGAGGAAGGAAGTGAAGTTCGCGGTGATTCTCTCTTTAGTCTCGAGTTTGGTGGTGGAGCCAACGACGATCGTTCATTGACAGGTAAAACCGGGAATGGGCGAAATGAGAGTGATCCGCCTGGAAGAGATTGCTCTTTAGTTTAATGAAATTGAAGGGGATATGATAGTTGTAGATTGGGAATTAGGGGGTTCCTATATATTGCTAATATAAACAGCACTAGGAAGTATAAGCATCATGATGTAGCTATATACTTAGTATCATGAACTACAGTTAGTACTTGCATATAGCTGGATACAGTTAATTATAGACCATATTCTATTCACGCATGTCATATCTAGTTCTCCACGAGCTTGACCAAGATCTACAAAGAGATCATTTACACAAAGACAGGCCCACGAGGTGCTCAGTGCGAAAGTTTTGCATAATGGGGATAAGGTCCGAGCATCACCACGAGATCCCTGGCGGAACACCCCTGGTAGCTTAACTTAAAAATAGCGAATAGCAGAAGAAAACAGAAGTTGAGAATATTTCAAGATCGAAATGGAGAAAAGTGAAGTGAGAAAAATGGGATCAAAGGTATGCTTGCCGACTCCGCCAGATGCAAATAAAAACAGTAGGCTATGATACAGAACTTCCAAACGCCAGCAAGACAAGACAGCCTTTGGAAGTTTGGGGGGATGAAATGGAGCAATAGTTCCCCAGAATTTACAAATGATCATGCGATGTTGCCTGCCATCCCCATGAAGATAGCCTGAGCAGCCAGTTGAAGAGACCAGAATCCGACCTTTTTGAACCGTCGCTTGCGCGCTTGATCGTCTACCACATCACGAGCGAACGCATCGTAAGTCTAAGGAGTGAGTTAGTATAGGTTCGAAATTGAAGTATGCGAAGTAGAGATATAGAGAGTGATAGCTTACCGCCGCAGACAAATCATCCATCAAGGCACTGTCAAAGATGGTCCAGCTACCGTCAAAGTCACCAACGCGCTTGACCAACCGGCAATTAATGGGAATAAAGGTACGTTTCGAATTAATGTATGCCACGATAGGTCGAATGAGGGCATTGTTAATGTAAGAGAGGTCACGGGTGAAGATGGGAACCACGGCCCGTACATTATTCAGATGGACCCGCATGTCCATTGCAAGAAGTCGTTTATCAACATCAGACATGTTTTCGGGATCGGAGTGGAGTCGCTGTGATACTGGTTCAGAATATTGGTTCGTGGTAACGGTGGCTTCGAGTCGATCATAGAAGTCAGTCATCACCTTTGCCAGACTCTCATCATTATCGGCTGGGAACATGATATCGGCCACAATATCCACCGTGCCTTCGTGAATCCATGAGAAGGGACCTTGTACTCCTCGGTTTAGATGGTCAATATTCAGCCCATCCACACGAATTCGACTATGCTTCTTCCACGGGCTAGGTTTTCCATCTTCTTCGGTACCTTCGTCTAACCGCGCCCCAGTGAAGCCATGGGTCTGGCGTGGGTGAATCGTGAATAGAGAATTATCGAAAGACCCAGACATCATGTTGGCAGAGAGAAAGTCGTAGAAAAGCCACTGTTTCCGTAACTGCGGGAGATCACAGGAGAAGATGCTGACAGAGAAAGGGCGGAAATCATCTGGTTGATAGACAGAGACTAGGACATCGTGCATCTTGAACGAGTCAATCTCAAAGTCCCCGGGGTTATGTTCATGTCGATAAGATTTGGGATCGAGGTCCTCTTCCGGCCAGAAAACGTGGCGACGATCAACAACTCCGCGAATGCCTTTCACTTCCACATCACGAAGTAGTCCTTTTCCATTAAGCCATTTCGTAAAAGACAAAGTAACGTTTACAGTTTCAATGGAGAGATCGAATTGTGTATAGTTTGTATCCTCCTCTTCAGTCAATGTTGAATCTTCAGGCAATGGTTCGCCCCGAGCTGCGGCTGCAGCCGCTGCCGCCGCAGTTTTCGGGGAGCCTTTGCTAACATGTCCAGTACCCTGACCAGGCCGTCTTGATACAAACACATTCTTAAATGTGATGACGCCACCTCGCCACTTGGGCACGATGGCAGATTCGAAGACTACCTTGGCACCAGATGATTTAGTAAGATAGTTACCTACCCAACCAGCCAGAGTTTCTAAAAATGCATTTATTAGCCAAAAAAAACCAAGCAATAATGAAATCCAGCATTTGGAGAAACAAAACATACCTTGTGCAAATACCGTGTTGATAGCTAAGATGAGAAGAGAGACGAAGGTCGTCGTCCCCACTACGACCCATACAACATGACCCAACAGAACCCATGAAAAGAGGGCTGTTATCTCGTCCAAGTTGAACGGTCGTACACTTCTGATAGAGAACCACTTAAATCTTACTTTCAGCCGAGACCAAAAGCCTGTAGCAGCAGCCAGAAGTTCTTCCTTGGTTGGACGATGAAGATGGGGCATATGGGGAAGACGATCCATTAAGTGGCGATTTGAAGGTGCGAAATGAGGTGGGTTCGAATGATTTGCAGAAGATTGATTAGGAATATTATCGGACTTGGTGAAATTCGTTGCTTTTTGTTGGTCATTAGATTGATTCTGGGAGTCATCGACCGCGTCTTTCCCCCGACTCGAATCATTGGGCGTATGTACGGCTCGTTTCCAAACATATTGTGTCGCTAATTTCTTGGAAGGGAGGATACACGCTACACTCGACTCTGCAGCGGAAGATGTAGGAGAGATGCCGAGTACAAAGAATCCTCCGGAAGCAAATCGTCTTGTAAGATAAGTCTGTCTCGCTGACTGTGTTGATAACCGTCGACCAGCGAAAAACGAGTCAAACGTTTTCCTTGACGATACCTCTGTCGCAATCCGATTAGGACGTACACGACCCAAAAAGGGCGTTGCTGTCTCCCATAAATGGGCATACAGCCGGCGTCCGAAGTTGGCGGACATCGTTTCCCTTCACATCCTGGGTTTCATGGAGGATGGGAAGTTGGAACTGCCGAAGCTCTGCGATGATGAAATCGGATGTTTGCACTGTTTGCACCGAAAAATCTCGCCGCCCACAACTTTCTTCCGGGAGGGGCCTGATAAATTCTACGATAACAAAGTCCTCGTGGATATTTTTTGATAATTTTTTTTTGGTCAGCAGAACAATCATTATGCCTGCCCCAACTGCTCTTCGCCAACCGGTGGATACTCCTGAAATTCAGGCCACCCCTGCTATGGGTATGTTGGAAAGAAAAAAAAAAAGAGGTTGTAAGGCCGATAGTGTATCTGATGAGACTAACGCTTCATAGCCCAGGATGATGAAGTCTTGATTGATGCCCAAGCGACGAACGAGCCGGATGTTTCCAACCCGGTGGACTCGACAGGCGACAATGAAATGCGCATTGACGAGGAGGGACGTCCTTTATTCACACCCGCACAGGATACCCAAGCCGCGTATCGAGTTGAGAACCGCAAGGTCCCTGTGCCGCCTCATCGCATGACACCACTGAAGGCAAACTGGACCAAGATCTGCCCACCTATCGTCGAACATCTCAAGTTGCAGGTGCGCATGAACGTGAAGAGCCGGGCTGTCGAACTGCGAACCTCCAAATTCACCACCGATGTTGGTGCCCTGCAAAAGGGCGCTGATTTCATCCGTGCTTTTACCTACGGTTTTGATATCGACGATGCTATTGCTCTGCTTCGTCTGGATGATCTTTACATCGAAACATTTGAGATCAAGGATGTGAAGACATTGAATGGGGAACATCTTGGTCGTGCGATCGGTCGTATTGCTGGAAAGGATGGCAAGACTAAGTTCGCGATCGAAAATGCTAGTCGTACTCGAGTGGTGCTTGCAGACCAGAAGATCCATATTCTAGGCGGTTTCAAGAATATTCACATTGCGCGGGAGGCCATTGTCAGCTTGATTCTGGGTAGCCCTCCGGTAAGTCATGCGCATCACCAAGGCTATACATTTCTTCTTTTTTCTAACTCGTCAATAGGGCAAGGTGTATGGCAACCTTCGAACAGTTGCTTCTCGCATGAAGGAACGATTCTGATTTCTATGAATTTCAAACAAATCCCGGCATGGTATTGGCGTTTAGGAGTATCCCAATTGGGATACCTTTTTTCTTTCTTCATATTTTAAATAGTTATACGGCTGCCACGAAGGCTTGACGACATCAAGATATCAACTGTCTACAGTACAGTACACCAGAGAAAAGAATTTCATTTTACGTTTCTTCAATTGGTCATTCAAAGGGCTGTAAATTGTCGTATTAGAAGGCTATCGTAAACGAAACCCGCTTTAATCCTTCTTCAGCGGGTGGAAAACTTCCTCAATTCCGTCCTTGGTCGCAATCAACATTTGCAAGTTATCGCCAACCTCGATATGACGTTCGACAGCCGATGTGAACGCATCTCTGACAAGCTGTTTAACGTGGTCTTGGGGCAGGGGCTCAGGCTTCTTAGCCTCAAGCGCATGTCCCTCTCCGCTTCCAGGAATGTATTGATTCTTGAAGTTGACCTGATTGTCCAGGAAAGGCATGATCAGACTAGCTGCCGCACCCGCTGCACGGCATTGTTCCCTCTCGTAAGAGCCCACGGGATCATAGCTGTACAGGGCACCCTTGCCCTCCTCATCCAAACCAGCCAGGATAGCGGTCACATAGTAGGGGAAAAACCGCTTCTGGTATAGAATTGTTGACAATCGCTGGGCGCAAGCTGAAACCGACATACGCTTTCCGTGCTGGTACTTGTACATCTTCACAATCGAGTCCAATCGTTCTTTCAGGGCATTTCCGTCCGCAGCGAAACCGACAACGGACAAGATGATGTGAGCTCCTTCACCAGTCTCGGCATCACCGCCGATCTTGAAGACTTTGGGAACCATGCGAGAGTTGATATTGTAGCCGGATGTGGATCGAGTATCACCAGCGAGAATAGCGAAGTCGGAACCTGTGATACCCAGAGTCGAGCCTCCGTTGTCGGTGTATCTGCAAGAATTTTATTAGCCAATGTCTTTCAGTTTCTCCGCCTTGAGGTTTGGTTTCACTTACGGGTAGAATCCATGTTGCTTGACAGGAGCTGCTGCTGCTTGAGAGAAGGAGTATCCGACGGTCTCGCCGCGAGCTGAACGATCCAAGAGAGATGCCATCGTAAAAGGCCAATAGCTTGTGAGTCTGTGTCTATATGAGAGGTTCGGGTACAAGAGGTTTGAAATGAAGAAAAAGGGGCAGTTGGAGATCGTAGGTCAATTCGTTGATGGAATGGAAGCAATGAGGTCTGGTGTCTGACGCGGTGCTTGTAGCTGCCTTTCGCTTACGTAACCCCGCCAGCTCCCTTCACGCCGCGGCGCTTGGCAATGCAAGCTCCAAACGGACATTCACTTCAAGCTAAGCCGGTGTATAGACTAATCCTGGCAATTCCTCTTTTCATATTAAAGGGGTGTTCGCTTATATAACGCGCTCTCGACATATTTAGGGAAATTAAAGTGATCTATTGAGCCTTCGTCAATCATCATGCTTGATCTCGGTGCTTATGATAGCAGCAGCGAGGAGGAGGAGATACAAGCTCCTCCTCAAGCAAAGGTATGATAATTAAAGAAGTGTATACTTGGATAATTGCTAAATAAAAGTGCAGGAGTCGGCACAAGAGCCTCCAGCAAAGCCCGCGCAAATCGACCAGAAAGATGAAGGTAATTGATTAATCCTATTCAAGACCTGCGAATTGTTTTCTCCCTTCTGACGGCACCTTTTCGATAGATGAAAACCCCGCGACAAATACACAGGACAAAAAACAACCAAACATCATCCCTCGAAGCGAACCTCCTAGTGGTCCAGCGCTTGGCCCGGCTTCAGGTCCAGCACCACCACCTCTTGAAAGTGTACAATCGCCCAATGACCAACCCTTGGGTGGCCGCTCTTCACCCTTCTCAGCATCTCGCGCTTTAATCCAAGACCTAACTTTACCTCCTGTGCCTAATCTGGATATCCCACCTTCTCCTCCGGGATCTCCAAACCCCGCCGCGAACGCCAAATTCGAGCATTTTCTTTCTCTGAAGAAACAGGGTGTGCATTTTAATTCGAAGCTTGCCAGTTCCTCTTCACTCAAGAATCCCAGTCTTTTGAAGAAGATGATGGAACATGCTGGTATCAACGAACAATCGCAATACAACACATCACTACCTGCTGAAATATGGGATATTTCTAGTCTTCCTCAATGGGGCTTCAAGGAGGAGCTCCTTCGGACTCAGCAAGATGCACGTCAGAGACAAGAGGAGAAAAACTCATCCGGTCAAAGGTCCGCTGTTGAATTTGTATCTGGCTCAGGTGTGGAGTCTAGGAAAAGACCTCATCCATGAGAAAGTCCTAGTCCTACAGTTGGTTTACACCGATTTGAATAACTTTCGCTGCAAATCAGTTCGAGTTACTTGAAATGTTCGAACTAACCATTCCTGGAAATGCCAACCTCTGGTTACAGCTTTCACAATGAACGCCACTCCTCATACAAAGGGGGACCCTTAGTCCTCTTCCGGCCTTATATACTCCCAAGTCCCGATTTATCTCTTAAGGCTATCGCGGGCTACGCGGTTCGGAAAGTATACAGTTGAAGAAAGTCAAAGAGCTGGTAATGGTATAGTACGAAATACATGGTATCGCAGAGTGAAACAGCAAACATTATATATCAACCTCCTCCACCACCGCCGCCACCACCACCAGCCGCACTATTACGCCGCCTTATCCTCTCATATTGGCCCACACACGAATTGATGACCATGATATCAAAATCTTGTCCATAGTCCGCCTTGATCTCAAGCACTCCACACTTAGAGAATGATATTTCGCGATTGAAGACAGCCACAACATTGCCCGTCTTCTCATCCACCAATTTGAAATTACGCATACTCGCTTTGAGAGGCGAAGAGCCTTCTGCTGCCTCGCTATGCGTTCGTTTCCAAAGGAATGCCCTTCTCTCATTGTATCCGGGCTGGTGTTTATCCGGAACCTTCATCGAAAATCGCAATTTCGAATGTAGAGAGCCGTGGCTGATCATATCTTCCCATTGAACATTTCTCACATCGCCCGGGTCACCAAGGGCTAGTTTGTAATGGCGCGAGAGTTTGAGGAATTTACACGCTGCTACAATGGGTGCGTCGGGACTGTTGCCCGCGTGCATAGTCATGTCGGGCTTGTTTATTCCAAAAACCGATACCTTGGTGTAGTACAGCATTCGATCATCGTCTGTTTTAACCTCGTAATGCATATGAAAGGCGGGTCGAGTGATGCGATATAAACGGGAGGGTTGTCCTTGTCGACCCGGTTGGGGATCTGTAGATGGTATTGCTGAGGCCATTATGGAAGTAGAGATGGTGGGGAGGAAAAACAGATAAAAAAGACTTCGCAAGGAAGTTCTCTGTTATATATGATGCCCACTAAATACCACGGTTTCCAGATGATCGTCGGGCGCATAAGAAGGTTTCTATGGAGGCTGAGCAAGTGGGTGGCCCAAAATAATTACTGGCGAATACGAAGATCTCCAGGAAGAGTAAGTCGAGAATAGACGATGAGCGTAGCGAAGATCAGACATAATCAAATTGATATCTTTGCATTTAGTACTCTGTATTATATTTCATAACTTATAAAAATTATACAAATGAACGACTTGGCCATATATCGTTGCCCGACCTAAACAGCGTAAACGCGCGACTGGCGTCTGGCGGCTGGCGTCTGCTGAATAAGCCAAAGAGCTCCGTCAGCTCGCCTGCCTGCGCGACCCAAGCCGAAGCTCCATCGTCATCGTTCAATCTCTCCAATCTCCCCAATCCTCGTCGTCTCTTTAATTACGCCGATTTTCCTCTTGAGTCCCTTTCTCGCTCAAACAATCTCACAATGAATCACTTTCCGGAAGCCTGGGGTCGAGTACGTACAGCTATCCCCCTCTGAATCCCGCCGTCCATTTGGCTAACCCAATCCTACAGCCCAGAGACGATGTCTACGGAGCATACAACCCATCATATCTTCAAACAAGCGGCCCCAAGGCCCATACGTCATCTCCAGCAGTGACAGGAACATCTGTGATTGGCGTGAAGTTTAACGGTGGTGTCGCTCTGGCTACTGACAACCTAGGTGAGTATCACCGAATCTCGCTTGCCAACCACCTTCCATCTCCCTTCAACACACCACTAATTCATCTCCCCATCGCAATATAGCCTCCTACGGATCCCTCGCCCGTTTCACAGACGTCAAGCGTCTTCGCGTATTCGGCGAGAACGCCATCGTCGGTTTCGGCGGTGATGTCTCCGACATGCAATACATCGACCGACTCCTCGAATCCATCGATATTCGCGAGAACTATTCCAGCCACGGCAACATGCTCAATGCCAAGAACCTGCACACTTACCTTTCCAAGGTCTTCTATAAACGCCGTTCTGAATTCAACCCACTTTGGAACCACGTTCTGGTTGCCGGCTACGATGGGGATGGCCAACCTTTCCTGAGCTCGGCGGATTTGTTGGGCACTACCTTCTCTGCGCCACACCTGGCTACCGGGTTTGGTGCTCACCTTGCTGTTCCGATTCTTCGACGCTTGTTCCCGGATGAGACGCCGCTGGAGGAAGTGAGCAAGGAGCAGGCTATTGATGCGTTAAAGCAGTGTCTCAAGGTACTGTTCTACCGAGACGCGCGGAGTCTGGATAAATACTCGATAGCAGTTATTACCAAGGATGGCATTGATCTGAAGGAGAACGAGCAGATCGAGGGTCAGAGCTGGGCTTTTGCCGAGAGGGTTAAGGGATATGGAGCTCAGACAAAGTAGATCTACATGACATGTCTTTTCTTTACCTCCTATTATTTTGTCTTAAGTTTCTTATACGAAGAGCCCTTTCAATACGAATTGACTAGGTTGATGATCTAGAATTTTATCTCGAAGTAGTATATACAATATACAAGTAAAATCATCTAGAGCTTAGGGACTGGCTTTTCAAAGACAACCCGGTTAGTGCATGAACCAACACCCTCCAATGAGACCTCTACATTATCACCATCCTTCAACCAGAGATTGGGCTTGCGACCCATGCCAACACCTTGTGGACTAGTTTTGTCAGCATACATATACGCCTTAGGGGAGAAAGATGAATACTCACGTTCCAGTAAAGATCAGATCACCCGGCAGGAGAGTCGTACCCTGCGACAAAAATGCAATTGTCTGAGCCACACCAAAAATCATATCCTTAGTCGAAGACGACTGCACCTGCTTTCCATTCAAAGTTGTCGAGATATGCAGGGCATTCGGATCAGTAATAATCTTCGACGAAACAATTCCCGGGCCAAACGGTGCCCATCCATCAAATCCCTTACCCAACCCCCACTGACCACCACCTCTCTTAATCTGCCAATCTCGATGCGAGACATCATTTCCAATCGCATACCCAAACACATACTCTAACGCTTTACTCTCAGGGACATTCTTCGCCTCCTTCCCGACAACAATCACAAGTTCACACTCATAATCCAATCCCTCCCCTTCCTGCGCAATCTGCGAAACAGGAATATCATCCGTCGGTCCGGCGATAGAAGTCACAGGCTTGAAGAAGAGGACTGGGTATTTGGGAATAGGAAGGTTCGATTCCTTGGCATGTTGTTCGTAGTTTAATCCTAGACATCGAACGGTACCGATATCCTGACGAGCCAAAGGAGCTAACAACATCCTGACCTCAGCAATCTGCTCTGTAATGCGATACTGGCCAAAGATATCGCCTTGAATGACTTTGGCTTGAGTGACGTGAGCAATGTCATCGGTACCAGCGGGGAGGATAGCATCGCCGTAGTAAATTTGACCATCCTTCGCTAAGAATCGAACCAGACGCTATCAGAATTAGTCAAAACCATCAACAAGCAGAGAATTCAAGAATCATACTGAGAAAGAAGTCATTTTGTACTTGTATAGAAGCTATAGCAGGGGATAATGATGAATTGAATTGATGGAGAACCCACAAGTTATAAAGCCAAACCCCCCCCCCAGAAGATAAGCAAGTTTCTCCACTTCGGAGAACCGCGTCTTTCTCGCCCGGCGGAAAACGGGCTTCCCCAGAATTTCGCCCTTCAAGCACAATCACTTGGCGATCTTTTGCAAATGGCCCGGCTCTCCGGTCTTCAGCGTGAGGTTCTATCTCTATATCGACAATGTTTCCGTGAGATCCGCAATAAGCCCGCTGTAAGTTTTATTCTTTATTCCTTATTGCCGCCACTTGCCCTCTGGCACTGCCTGCTAGCACTGCTGGCTATAGCCGGAGCTGTGGCACTGACACTGCGAATCCCCCACATAAACAACATCCATTCTCATTATTCTCCCAGGATTCACGCAATAACTTCAAACAATATGCACGGTATGTCTTCTACCAAGTATTCCTGATCCCCATCTTTCCCGTGAGGCAGAGGGATCGATCACGGTTTATCCCGGTACATACCTAACGCGGTCCAGTGCGGAATTCCAAAAACATCGCTCGGTGAATAAAAAGGATTTTGGCGCTGTCGAATATCTCCTACGCAAAGGCCACCGCCAGTTGGAGATGTATTCTTCTCCGGGGATTCGCAATATCCGATGAAGAAGAGTGGTGATTTTCTTTCTTTTCCGGAAAGTTCTCGTGGTGAATTGTTTTACCTCTGTCCCAGTGCCCCGTTCCTCAATTAACTCGTTATTTCTTAGAACGTTGATGTTTTGAAGCTCTGTTGGTCCCCGATATCACCCGGTTTTAAGAAGTATGGTGATGGGATGAGTCCGCGGCCGAAAGAGATATTTGATGGAGACGGAGGAGTCCGATGAATCCATTGGCATGTAACAATAATAACACTGATTAGACAATGTACAATACTTGATGACATCCATAGCGTATCTTTGAAAATATGTATCATCATGATTGATAATGGTGTATATATCTTTATTTGATTTATGATTCTGAAATGTAAGAAACGCAAATTTTTAAAATGGGTGAATTGGATTGTGTTCAAAATATATTTATACCACTACCGAAGCCAAACTACTTGGCTACTCTCAACGTCTCCCAATAAAACTCACAAGTGTCTAATATAAAACATGAGTATAATAAGTAATCGCTCGAGCATCAAATCAGCTCGAAAAGATATAGAATGAAATCCAAACATAAAGATCAGAAATGCAGTACAGCGGATGACTAATCAGAACAGATGATTCATAGGACAGTACAGTAGTAGTATACAGTCTGAACAACACTGTGAATAGTAATAATGCTTACAAAAAATAGAATAATCTGGTAAATTCTATACTGATTACATCTCTCCAACTTGAGATTGTTAATTCATTGTGATTCTAGTTCTAGTCGAATGTCGAGGTTTGGAGAATTTGGTAGAACCGACAAGCCGCTTCTGGATGTTTCTGCCAGATGACCAGCAACATCTACAATCACACCCAGGGAAATGTATATAAATGCCATAGGAGATACGAAAATAATCCATAATTCATCAGAAAAGAAACATCCTCAGAGCATTTCAAAGATCTTATTTCTCAAGAAACATCACTCCAATCAACTCTAATCAATCTACAACTCTCTACAATGGCCTTCCTCCGTCAATCAGACTTCACTCCACTCTTCCGTCTTCTCGACGACTATGAGACCCACCGTTCACGCCCCACTAGATCTGTCTTTACTCCCTCCTTCGATGTCCGCGAGTCATCAGATGGGTATTATTTAGACGGTGAACTACCAGGCGTGAATCAAAACAACATCGAAATCGAATTCAGTGATCCACAAACCCTCCTCATAAAGGGCCACACTGAACGAAACTATAACTCAACCCCGAAAAATAATTCCGAGACTCAAGAAATCCCATCCAGTCCTAAACACCAAGCAACCGTCGAAGACGACGACGAAGATGATTCAAGATCCTCCGCCTCCACCACACAACGACACTCGGACTCAGAAACTCAAGTACAAGCTAAACAAACTCCATCCACTCTCTCCCAGGAGAAAGAAAAGAAATTCCACTTCTGGGCTTCGGAGCGGTCAATTGGCGAGTTTGAACGTACTTTTACTTTTGCTTCTCGGGTGGATCAAGATGGTGTTCGGGCTAGTTTGAAGAATGGGATTCTTTCGGTGTATTTGCCTAAGGAGGCACAGCCTAAGATGAAAAAGATTCGTATTCTGTGATCTTGTTCGCATGAATGAGCATGAGCATTAGCATTAGCATGGATCATCACTCTGCTACTGCTGCTGCTACTATTGCATGAGACTGGGCGCATCACGGGATAATGTCTGCATTAATATGTACTATTTTCACTTTATTCTTGGCTTAGAGTTGATTAATGATATTCTATGAAATTTATACCTCGACATGTGCATTCCAAATTTACTATAGTACTTGACTACTGGATATTCAGCCCAGTGACATAGACCAAAGCGAACTTCTAAAATTTTATACTGTATCTCATCCTCATGATATACGATCAATGATTAGTATAATATGATATATACCCACGCCAAGCCAATAATTCCAAACTTTCAAGCCTCCTAAACGCACACTCTCCTTGCATAAGACGGGTCGGAGAAGGGCTGACGGTGAAAGAAAGTGCCACATGGCATCTGCAGGTTAATGCGCAGATAGGTTCGATTCAAAGTCAGACCAAGATCCCAAGGCTGATTTTGTCATCTTGCATTACATGGCATGATCCACTACGGCTAGTTCAGCAAGGCTACGTTTCATAAATTTACCAGATGATGCACTATTTCGAAAGAAAAGAATCAATTCAATCACAACGCTCGTATACAACGCCGCGGAAAAATTAGAAGAAGAAGAAGAAGAAGAAGAAGAAGAAGAAGAAGAAGAAGAAGAAGAAGAAGAAGAAGAAGAAGAAGAAGAAGAAGAAGAAGTAATATGTAGGAAAATGTTCAAACGAGGGTATCCATATCCATATCCATATCCATACGCGGATGCTTCCAGACTCCAATGACCGTACAACGCCAAAAGAGTAAACGCCAAACTTTTGTAAAGTATTCCCCAAAAAGAAACCCAGTAAATAATAACATGAACATGACCAAAAAAAAAAAAACATCTCAAGGAGCGAATAACATAACTAAAGTGCATAAGGGGAGGTCATCATATGAACATCAGATTGAGGGCGCGACTTCGTTAATTTCCGACGTTGAAAGTCCTGACTGCGATTTCGGGTTCGACCACGAGGTTCAGAGGTCGGAATTTCTTTCTCCTCATTCTCTGGCTGAAGATGATCCGGAGAAAGAATTGTAGGCAATTGTGGAATTTCAATAATCGAGTTATGTCGCCATGATCGCTTACCGTGTTTACTTTGAGATCTGGATCGGGATGCCGATATGTGATTGTGCACCCGAGAACTCGAAGACACTTTCGAAATATCTTGGTAACCATTTAATGTTTCCAATGTCGCTGTTGAGCTGGACCCTTGTGAAACATTCAATGTACTCGTCGAGAACCGATCTGCATAGAAAGGTCCCCGATTGGAAAGAGGTTCTTCCTGCGAGGTCGATGAGGCTGAAGAGCTGGACGTGTAAGATTGGTACTCATATGGACTAGAACCGTTATAAAAAGGGTATTCTGTATTTCGCGGAGCGCAGAGTGTCGATCGACGTGCTCGTGGCCCAGAAGATTGACTGCTTGGAGTACTAGAATCGTACCAGCGGCTAGATTTCGGATGTAGCTGGGAGAAATTTCCAGGGTTAATATCCTGAAGACTGAAATGTCTTCCTCTTTTCTCTTCGTTGGGGTCCTGATGTTTCTCATTCGCGCTCAGGATTTGTTTAGCGCTATCGGCAGTACAAGAACTAGAAGCCTGGGAATCGAATGAGGCCCGGGTGCGACTGCGATAAATAGAGTGCACTGATGTTGCGGAGCTGTAACCACTATCGGACTTGTTCAAAGAAAGGGATGTGCTGTCTTGAACGGTGGCATCCATCGAGTTATTCTCAGATTGGGTAATGCTCTCACCACACATGCTGATTCCCTCGTCATCCGCCTCGGTAGGGAAGAGAGACTTTTCTCGAGGACGAACGGTGATGGTTGGCGATTTTTCGAAAGAGAATGGACTTCCAGGGACATCGTCGGATTTTTTCAAATCAGGAACGGCAGGAATCTCAAGTAGACACTCTTTAGGGCGCGAATTTTCGATCCGGCCCGGTCCAAGAACTGGAGCGGTTTGATCAAGCGGAGCTCGCTCACTTGGACATGGGGATGCAGATCCATTGACAACTCGCAAAGAGCCTAGTTTCAGTGCTCCGAGCTGAGTATATCTGGGGTCGGTCGGACTAGTCGGCCTCACGCAGGACTCTGCTGGAAGTGAAGCTCTCTGTAAAGGGGGCAAAGGCCATTGTAAGACATTGGAACCAACAAGATCTTCAACGGAGCACTCTGGCTCTCCTATTGGCGAAGGACACCGTCGAGCCGGTGTGGTAGTCCGCCGAGTAGCAAGACCAGGTCTGGTCAAGAGAGAGCGCCGTCGTGTTAACGAGAAGCGTTGGTTACCACCAACCATGAAATGAGTATTAGATGATGTTGCTTCATGGGCTTGGTCCCTATAGGTTGCACTTCGATGTCGTTGGAGAGGGGTTTGAATGGAATTGGCCCGCTTTAGTGGTGTTTGATCCATAGATGGTCCTGACGAGACACACTGGCCTCCATATTGACTGGAGTACCTGCGGACAGAAGATCTGGCCGAGAGTGAACCAGAATGAGGTGAAAGTGGCTCGACATCTTGAACATCCACTGATTGCCGATTTGAACCCCCACTTGATGATTCAGGTTCTATTTCAAATAACGTAGGAGGGATCTCTCTGATCTTGGCAGATTTATTCTTAACATCTCTAGAGATGTGAGAACCAACCCATGGATTCTGCCACCCAATCAACCCTGAAGCTAGCTCCGGGGCATCCGTCTCGGGTTGAGAGAGCTGGGGAGTATTTAAAGCAACAAGTCTCCTCGTCGATGGTTTCGATAATCGATTAGCACGGCGCGTCTCATCCTTCGTAGGGCTGGAGAAAGAGTTGCCCATGGCTTTGTAGATGCCACAGGCGAAGGCGAAGCTATCGACTTTATTTTCCCCCAGACACTTTTAAGGGAAAATCATAGACAGCATGGGGCGACACAGGTAGATAATATACACAGATTGACAAAGCCGGAAGAGCTGGAGGTATGACCAGTTGAGCCAGAAGGATAGCGTGACAATGTAGTACACCCCAGATTAGATCGAATGGTAATAACTGACGTCAAACCACGCCTTGATTTGCTTGGAGATCGATCCGGGCCCCAAGTTCGTGTACCAGTTGAATTGAGAATTGGCCGTGCGATTGGCGGCTGAAAAGATCTCCGTGCGGAGATGATGGAGGAGTATAGTTGTTTCAGATTGGAGGAGACCACAGGCTTCGGTTGGACCGGAGGTCAAGATGTGAAAGTGAGAGGGTTTGAGGGACAGAGAGAAGTATTCACAGATTGTTTTTTTGAGGTTCTTTGATCAAACGGAGTGGTCCAGCACTCTTCTCTCTCAGGTTTACTTCGAGATACTCCGATATTGGCAAACAAAAAAAAAAAAACCAACAAACCATAAAAAGAAAAAAAAAAAGGAAAAAAGAAAAAAAAAAAAAAAAAAAAAAAAAAAAAAGATGAAAAAAA